>Ga0210400_10002615_pt1 | contig 16489 bp, 12 predicted proteins | sample IncBWH26MmetaG_FD_155456 | JGI IMG/M metagenome (GOLD analysis project Ga0210400, IMG submission 155456) | Forest soil microbial communities from Barre Woods Harvard Forest LTER site, Petersham, Massachusetts, United States - Inc-BW-H-26-M | ecosystem: Environmental > Terrestrial > Soil >... | reverse complement strand
AGGCCCCAGACTGTCGAAACAGCAGCACCCCGGCCAGCGCCGTGAAGAGCGTAAACAGAATCACCGCCAGATCGATCCGGTTGATGCCACCGCTAAAGATCCGGCTCTTGGAGGATTCTCGCAACAGCCGCGCGATCCCGAACAGAGCCAGCACCCGCAGCATCGGAAAATGCAGCCCTCCGATGACCAGCACCTGGTCCAGCGGAATCAGAATGGCGGCGGCAATAAACGGTGCGATTACCCTGTCGCGGGGCCAGACCAAGATGAGCACGCCCACCACCAGCACCAGCAGGAGAACCAAGGGATTGGCGAAACTTTCTGCTACCCCGCCGCCGAATCTAAGATGTTGCGGTTCCAAGAGTTGAGCCTATCCAGAATCGAGACTACGCGGCCTTTCCAGCTTGCCGAAAACGAAGGAAAAATGCGCCCGCGAAAGCATAAGCCAGCAGACATCCTCCGAGCCCTAGAGCGACGTTCGGGATCGGCCGGCTCGTGACCGTCGTAAATCTGATCACCAAAAACCACAGCGCCGCGATGCCGATCGACGTCAGGACTGGAACCGGGAAAACATCCGCGTACTGAGACATCTTCAGGCCAGTAACTTTTCGGATTCGTTCGACCTGCAGCGCGTAGCCAACGATGATCGCTATGAGACAGCCGAACTGCGCTCCCCACAGGCCGAATACCTTGGCCAGCGGATAGGTCAACAGAATTACCACAACGGCCATGCAGGCCACGCTGCGCCGGTGCAGTTGCGGAAATCCTTTCGCATAAAACGCCTGCGTAATCTGGTTGTTCAACACGTTGAACAGGGCCGCACAAGCGGCGAATCCCAGAGCGGCACTGGCGGCTCCGTAGCGCTGTCCATAAACAATGCTCAACAACGACCGCCCACAAAACATCACAAAGACGGCTACAGGAAGCCCCAGCCATACCGTCGCCGACGTCGTCTGCAGCAGAATGCGGTTCATTCGCGCGTTATCGTCTTGAACCCCGGACAATGCCGGCAGAAGCGTCTGATTCATGACATTGATCAGGAACGACAGCGGCGTCTGAATCAGATAGACGGCCATGGAGTACAAACCGAGCTCCGTGGCTGAGTAGAGCTTTCCCAAAACAAAAATATCGGCGCGGGAAAAAATAAGGTTCAGCAGGGACAGGCCAAACAAGCCACGCGAAAATTTCAGCAGGTCCCGGATGGGGTCGATGTGCGGCATCCGTGGAAGATAAGGACACACGATGTAGGAAAGAATGCAGCGAGCGGCGCTTTCCGAACAGAACCCAATCGCCAGCGCCCATACGTCGCGCATGAAGAGGCTGAGAATGATGGTCGTAAGCACGCCCAGAATGCCGCCGCCATTGTTGATGACAGCCCACTTCCGGAATTTCATTTCCTTGATGGCGATATACGCGCGCGGGCTGATGGCGCCGTCAAACAAAATGCTCAACGTGACTACACGCGCCAGGGAACTGAGTTCGACGTTGCCGTAGAAGTGCGCAATCTCCGGAGCGAGCAGGTAGATGAAACAGTAGATGAAGAACGACCGGCCCATGGTCATCCACCACGCCGCCGTCACATGACTGTCTTCGCCCCCTTTGGGATTCTGAATCAGGGCTTCTCTGGCCCCGACATCTACCGCCATTTGGATGAGAGTGGTGGCGGAGTTCACGATCGCCATCGCTCCAAATGCTTCCGGAGCCAGCAGGCGCGTGAGCAGCATATTGCGCCCAAAGCGGATAGCTTGCTCGACGAAGCTCGCCCCACCCAGCCAAACGCCGCCGCGCATAACGCGGCCTTTCAGGCCTCCACCTTGGCTGATGAGGTCCAGGTTCTCTTTAATTGTGGTTCGCAGCGAAGACATTTTCAGTGGCGGCTTATCGTAATCAGTGAAGGCTTATCGTGACGATTCCTAACGTATTTTGTGAGTGCCAGTGGCTGGACACCCCGCGGTCATTGTCCGGTACCCGCCGGAGACCCACCGTGGATCGAGGCGTCTTGCAGGCGCCAAACGCACAGCCCGCCCTCGTTGACCAAAACCTGAAACTCGGTGGCAAGATCGAATCGCCTACGGCAGACTGGATTGACGTAGATCACGTAGGCCTTCCTATTACCTTGCGTTGCCCACCGCCGCAAGTTGTCGACTACTGAACCAACAATCTGATCTCCGAACGGGTTGTACATATAGATCAGGAGATTGTCATCAGGAGGATTGAAGTGGCATGCGTCCATCTCCACGACCTCCGCAGTCGCTCCCGCCCGCCGAAGGTTCTCGCGAGCAATAGCGGCTAGCTCCGGGGAGAACTCCACTCCCAGCACCTTCTTAAATCCTTGTTTCGCCGCCAAGATCAGCGTGCGGCCCTTGCCGCAACCCAGATCGATAAAAACAAGGCTCTGTGCGTCCTCTTGCACCTTACCGAGCACGCTGAGGAACTCCGACGGAGTGATCGTCTGATATCTCACGCCAAACTTGGCATTCCTCGAAGGAATCGCGAGACGCCACAAAGGCACTATGGTCGAAGTCTCAGTTTCATAGGTGGCATCGAAGTCGTCGACACCTGCCCGCTGCGGCCTTCGCCGAGCTAGCGTCCCTATCTTTAAGACAGCCGCTTTGATCCCTTGGTCTCTGATGACAACAGAAAAACGTTGAAAGATCTGTTTCAGCATTTGGACATTTTCTCGAAAACTTACTCGGCGCGAAGCCCACCCGGCTCGAAGTACACCAACAGGGAAAACTGCCAGCTACGTCAAGCCCTGGCGGCTTTTTTCGCCAGTCGGGAACGCCAGATTTTCTTTATTGATGGAAGCAGCTTCGTACCATCCAATATCTTTCTCATGAGGGTGTCGACCAGCCCAGCCGATGTTCTCACCCCATTCAGCAGGATTCCCCTGGGCCTGGGTGCGAAGACAAAGACAGAAGCCTCGTTGGAAGGCATGTTGCCAAACTGCTCCTTATATCTTCCTTCGCCAGGGCCGAAGTCAATCTCTTTCACGCCCGCGCCACAGAACTCCTCCACCACTTTCATCAGGAGAAACGTTCCCGGGGAATACGCGCCAAAGTGAGGATCAAACGCCAGATAGTCGCTGCAGAAGCAGTCCTGATAGAGAGTTCCGATCCAGAACGCACTGGGCGCATCGCCTAGGTACAGGATATAAATGCGAAGCCACCCTTTCTCGGCGCAAAAGCGCAGCCTGCGTCTGATCTCGTCAGTGTCCTGAAAACCGACTCCCAACCCCCGCTGATACGTCTTCTTCGCGATCTCTTCCACCTGCGGAATCACGTCGTCCAGTTTGCCGGGCTCTCGATAGCAGCGGACCCTCACGCTACCCTGATGGTCAGCCATCAGTTTTTTTGCTTTCCGCTTTAGGTCCGACCGATGGTTGGCTGAGAGTGCCGCGTAAACGTCTTTAATATCCGAAGGAATCCCCATCATATGACGCAGAGCCGGCTTGACCAGATGATCACGCGTAGCAAACCCGGATGCGCGAAGCGCACCGTCATACAGGCGGGAGCCCACCCGCAGGCCCTCCAGCAGGGCCATGTCCGCGTCATCCTGGCGTAACGACGAGCGAATGGACGCGATGATTTCGCCGCAGCTTTGGGGAGAGACATTGCCCAAAAGTCCGCCATAGGAGAACGTCAGAGACCGCGAGGAAATGCCCGGCAGTCGGAGATACCCGATCCTTGACGTCATGCGGGTGCGTTCCAGCCGCCCCACCAGCATTGCCTCGGGAAGTCCGTCCCGGTAAACGACGATCACATGCGGTCGCAGGACCTCTTCGCGAGCCCAGACGAGCTCAAGGCAAAAGTCGATGTCGCTGTCCCGGTGGCTCGGCCACGCGGACCAGATTCCACGGATTTCCTCGACCTCCGCGCGAGATCGAGCAACGCGCACCGTCATCGCCGGTTCCGCAGAGGCATAGGTCTCGGAAAGAGCCTCGGGCGCGAATTCCGCAGGGACCGCGGCTAGCTTAAGAGTGCTCTTCATTTCTGTTCGAAGTGTGCCACAGTCCTGCGCCGGAGGTGTATCCAATTCGAGGACATTTCAGCAGGATGGGGGAATCAACTCAGCCAGCGGGTCGTGCCCGCTGGCTGATCGAGAGTATTTATGTCGAAGGGAAGGCCTTGTTCGGTGCCTACGCTACTGAATCTGCACCGCGAGTCCTGTCGGAGGAGCTGGCGCGCTGGAAGAAGAACCGAACTCGTAGGCACCCGCATCCCAGCTGCCTGACCGTTGCACGACCGGAATCGCGGGATAGGTTGCGATTTTCCCGCCCCAGCCGCTTTGCTCCAGTACTCCGCCGCTGGTTCCAGCGGAACAAGCCGCCGCACCCGCTGCGTCTGGAACGCTGCTGCAGTAGGACGTGCTGCTTTTCCCTGCGTTTACCGTTGCATCTCCCGAAGACGTCGGAGCGTAATTGTTCGAGAGCGTATAGCCTTGCGTGTTCGCAGCCGAAGTGGATTGGAAAACTTCGCCGCCGTCGTCGGTCATGCCGCAACTGTCGCCGGAGCTGCAGCCGAAGAAAGCTCCCATCGACGTGAAGTCCATAATGTGGTTGTTTCCCAAGGTGACCGAGCTGCCCGATGCCCACGATGGCGTGCTCGAATTGGCGGGCCCCGCCTGCGCCTGATTAGCCTGGAACGTGTTATTGAAAATGTAGGCCTTGACTACACCTGATCCGCTCGCGCCCGGAGGGCTGAGCATCAGTCCGTTAGGATCCGGAGGGTAGTGCCCTGAGTTTTCCCATACGTTGTTGAAGATGTAGTAGTTGGGGCACTGTGGCCACCAATTCACGCCCTCGTTCGTATTTCGAGTGACGTTGTTGTAGGCAATAAGATTCTGGCACAGGTTCCCGTAGCCGCTTGATGTCACCTCGAACACGTTCCCATGCCGACCGCCGAAGCCTGGCTCGAACAGATATTCAAGTAGATTGTCATGGATGATGGAGGCGTCTCCGCACTCCATTCCTTGCGACGCGTGTCGAACCACGCTGTATTCCACATCCCAACAGTCTCCGATCGCCCAGCCGGTTGCTCCGCCGCTGCCACCGAAAGAACCCACACAGGAAGCCGAGGTGCAAGCCGTACCGAACGTGGAGTCCGAACCGTCAATGACAAGGAACAATTTCCGGTTCTGGCTGTTCGGGGAGTTGCTATTGCTGTTGCTAATCAGATCGTGGTTGTCGTCGCGGGCACTCGAGGCCACCGACCAACCGTGAAAATAGAGGCGCTCCGCGATCGTGAAGCTTCCCGCATTGACGGTCATACCGCCGGCGCTTCCCGACCAGCAGGCTCCAACGAACTCAAAAGCGTCCACAATTACGTTTGAACGGCCAGAAAAGCTAAGCAGAGTCGCGCCGTCGTCCGGATAGGGACAACTGGAAGGCTCGGCCGTAGTGATCGGGTTATCCTCATTGAAAATTGGCCGCGAGAAGGCGGAACCGGAAAACCACGTCAAGTCCACGCCAATGTAGATCGGGCTTCCGCTGCTCCCGCTCTGTTGCCATGCCCAGTCTCCGCCGAGCTGGGGACTGCTCGTGTTACGGTGCCACGTGTCGCCGCCGCGTAAGATAAATCCGTTCCCCGCCGCCGGCGTGGTTGCAGCGCAGGTGCCAGAGCAGGCAGGCATCCCAGGAGCATGCAGCCAGGGGTGGGATTCGTCAGTACCGGCGTTTGCGTCAGATCCCGCCGCCGATATGTAGTAGCAACTCGTTACGCCGAGACTTGTCAGGGTAACGGAACCCATGCCTCCGCCGGTTTGAGGGCTGGTCAGGTTGAGGTAGTTCGATCCGGTGGGGCAAGATCCGCCGGCGGCGAAAGATTTCGAAGCGCCTCCGGTGATCAGAATGCCGAGTACAAATGCCAATAGAGCGGGGGGGGATAAGCGTCTCATTGGGCTCCCATGTCAAAAAATCGGAAGCCAGCTTCAAGCCTGACTTCCACTGACATAGTAAGCGTGCGATCCTCGGTCGCCTAGCTCCCAGAAGGGCATTGTCCCTAAGGCTTTGCCGCACTGAACCTTTGCACACCTGCTAAACCGCGCGGCCGCTGATCGTGGGCACTCGGCGCCGGTTCGCGGGAACCGCGTAAAGCGTGCCCCGACAGCCGTTTACGAAAATTCAGGAACGGACTTCCGCCGCCCCGCGGGCCGATTCCATTTCGGCACCAGGCATTCCCAATCCGGCTTCCGCCAAAACTTTTTGTACGGTCAGGATTCGGCTGCCGCTGCGCGCGGCTTGCGATACGGCAAACTCGAACAGCGCCGGCGTGCAGCCGTACTGAGAAGCGTTAGGTCGCACGTCGTGAGTGTAGAAAATGAGCCAGCTTTTCTGCTTTACGTTCTGCAGGATTAACTCCTCGACCAGCGGGGATTGCTCGACATCGCCGTAGAGTCTGTTAGCGCGCAGCAGATTCAGATCGACCTCCGGCCCGTTGACGCCGGAAAAAATGCTTCTCGAACTGGTCAGTACCGGTCCCAGGGTCTTCTTGCTGCCCAGGGTAACGTGGCCGTAGGGATAGGCGAAATTGGCTGCGTTGTGGCCCTTAATCTTTTCCATGGCCTTCATTCCCTGCTGCACATCGTCCAGAAACGCAGCCAGCGGGACCGCCCGGCAGGAGCTGTGACGAAAGGTCTGCGTACCCAGTTCATGGCCCCTGGCTACTAACGAGTCCAGGTCATCCTCGACAAATAATTCGCCCAGCTCGTTTGAAACATTCATCAGCCCGCCGGTGGCGTAGTAGGTTCCGCGGGCGCCGAAGCTCTCGAGGATGGCTCCGCCCACGGAGTAGGCCGAGCGCGGAAAATCGTCAAACGTGAAAGAGACGACGGGGCCGATATTTCCCAGCGGCACGGTGCGGCGATACAGCGAGCACAAAGCACGGCGCCGCAGCGAGCCCAGATGTTGCCTAAGATTCATAATTGTTCTGAATTGTTCTGACGAGAGTAGAACCGTCACGCCACCTGGGAACCGCTGCGAGGACCGTGACCGATCGCCATTTCCAGAGGGCTCCGCTGCGGCTGACTCACCCATTGCAGGCAGACCACACTGCGTCGGAGTTTGTCCAAACTCTTTGGCCTCTGCGACGGTGAAACCACATACGCCGAGGCAGCCCCCAGCAGGCGGACCGTATGGTAAATCGCCAGGCTGCCAAGAAAAACGACGCGCGACAACCAGCCATGATGTTTTCGCCAGTACTGCCAGTTGGCGTAACACTGTTCCAGGTAGAAGCGCAGCGGCGCGTTGGCGGAACTGGCTCCGCCGTAGTGAATCGCTTCCGCTTCGGCGAAGAAAACGGATTTCTCCCCCGCCTGATGAAATCGATAGCACCAGTCGACGTCTTCTCCATACATGAAGAACTGGGGGTCGAGCAGGCCAACTTTGTCGAGGGCCCTTCGGCGAACCAGAACAAACCAGCCGTTGAGTACGTCCACCGAGGTGGTGGTCTGATGATCAAAGTCCGACATCAGATATCCGCCAAACACTTTGGAATGCTTGAAAGCAACATCGAGGCCGAGAGCACGGCACATTTGGTTCCATACTGTCGGAAAGCGCATGGTGGAACGCCACACCTTGCCATCTCGTCCCAACATTTTTGGTCCCACCATTCCGACCTGGGGATTTTCCGAGAGGTAGCTGAGCATGGGTGAGAGGCAGTCGCTGACAAATTTGACGTCGGAATTCACCAGGCAGACATAATCGCCCGAGCACTGCGCCATCCCAATATTATTGGCTTTGGCAAATCCCAAATTCTCCGAGTTGCGGATCAAGCGGAATTCTGGAAAGCGCTCGGCAATCAGCTCCGGAGTTCCATCCGACGAGGCATTGTCCACCACGATCACTTCGTTGTAGACATTCTGGCAGTGCTCCCGCATGGACTCGAGGCACTCGATGACATACTTCTTGGCATTCCACACCACGATGACTACCGACAGCGAAGGCCGCTCCGATTGCGGACTGGACGAGACCGTTTGCGGGTTGGTAAGACTCGCACTCATAAGACTCGCACTCATAGGGGGTAAGGGGGACTTCATCGATTCAACCTCAACTGGGGGGAAAGGGCGTTGCCGGGACACGGTAGGCAAAATTATTTCCCCTTCTGAAAGTTCGCCACTGCGCCGGTTCCAACTCCGCAGGCGACCGAAAAACTCGACGTATCTTTCCCGCACCGTCCGGCAAACGCGTAGAGCAGCCACCCCAGCTCATAAGGACGGCACTCGAACAGCACCTTCAGATCTTTCTTCGCCTCATAAGGCTTGGCCGAGTTTCCCGGGCTGAACGCCGCCTTCAGATATGTCTTGACCTGAGAGGTAGACCGGTACTGGCAGCGCCAGATTACGCCGGCACCTTCGTCTTCCATGTTGAAGGCGAGTTCGTTAGCCGCATTAATCCACTTCAGCCCGCGGTCGATCCACGGAGTGAAATCGCATTGCGCGGCTTCTCCGAGCGCGAACATCGTCATCGGTCCCATGGCATGCTGGTGCACCGAGAACACGGGATATCCTTCGACCACGCGCCCGCTTAAGGAATCATAGTGCCACCACCATTGTCCCAAAGAGCCTTGCGCATCGCACAAGCCGCGGCCGCATTGCAACGCCATCTGCAACGCACTTTCTTCCTGATATGCCTGCGAAAACCGGGTCATCGCATAGATGGGATAAACCTGATCGGCAAAGCTGCCGATGCGGCCTCGAACCATGCCGGAGACGCTTCCACTCCGAGCCAGGTGGCCAAAGAATCCCTGTTCCCCGCGATTTTTCTTGAGCAGGGCAAATGTCTGGAGTGCCAGGTCTTTCAAGCGCGACTGTTTCTCCGGACAAGCCAGGGCCCAGTTCGAAAGGCCGGTAAGAAACCAGGCCAGTTCCATGGTGACACCGCGCTTGGCGCTGGGATAGCGATTCAGGGCCGTCTCGAGCTCAATGCGGCGTTCGAGTTCGGCGAGTCGCTCCGGGGCAATCAGGGCGCAGGTCCAAAGCAGCACGCCAAGGTCGCCGATATCTTTTAACCAGTCGAGATTCGCGAGCAGGGCTTCGAGCACCGGCTTGATCTCGATCGACGACACGCCACCCGCCTCTTTCACGCGCTGCAAACCCATCAGGGTCATCATGGTGTAGCGCGGCGAAAGTCCTTCCCGTACCAGGCCCCGTTCGGTTTTCTTCAGGCTGTAGCAAAACTGCTGCTTTTCCTGGTCAAACATCGGCACCAAACCGCGAAGCGCGAGGCCAACAAAGCGCTGCACGGTCGCCTGGGCCTCGCCCGCTGGCGGGAACGCTAGGCTGCGATCATTTTTCATTGCGCGACTACTCCTCGAAAGTTCGTTCATAAGTTCGCTGGAAATTGTAGGCATCGGACGTGGTCTCTACCCAATATGTTTGTACAGGATCTGGCCAATCATCGGGAGCACGAAAGGCGATAGGTGCTTCAGCGTGTACTTCGCAACTCTTGATTTCCACTGCGAGCTGTACAGATCAAAAATGTGAGTCGATTTTTCCTCGGCGCCATAGCGGGAATAGGTCAGCAGAGACTGGGTCGCGCCCCAGCGGTTCTTGAACGTGATCAGACCCTCCTGATCGGCGTTGCTGCGCCCAAAGTCCAGGCATCGCAGGCCAGCGGCCTTCGCCTCCTGAATCGCATTCCAGAACAGCAGGTGCATGGGACCAAGATTATTGAAGCGGGCATCGCAGCAGCCGTACTTGTACGTGAGCGTGTCTTTATGACGGATGGTGATCATGGCGGCGATGGCACGTCCATGCTGGAGCGCCACACGAACCTTCAACGCGTCACCAAAACAGTCCATCAGATTGCGGAACCACTGCTTCGACTGCGGGGCCAGGCCCTGCCGCTTGCGGGTCAGGGTGAAAAGCCGAAAGAAATCGTCGAGAAGTTCCGGGTTGGACCCTTCCCGATAGATCAGGCCCTCGCGCTCCGCGCGGCGAATTTTTCGTTGCGTGGAACTCTTGTGGAAACGGCGAAAAATCGCGTCCAGGTCCGGCGTAAGATCCAGCTGATGGAAGGCGTAAGGTACCGCCGTGCGGGTCAGCGGCGTCACCATCTTGAAGCTTCCGATAGGACGGATTTCCAAATAGCTCCAACGTTGCTCTTCGAATTCCCGCTCCAGGGCGGCGGTCAGAACATCCTGATCTTCTACTCTGTCAACCAGCGGCTCGCAGTGATCTGAAAATGGCAGCGACACCAGGCGCCGGCCGGTCAGCCAGCTCTCAACCCGGCAAAACACTATGGCATTTTCCAGATCCTGACCAGCGCCACTGGTGGTAAACGCAATCGGCTGGAAACCATACGTCCGGCGTAGTGCCTCGAGCCACGGTGAAGCATGAAAGACCGAGGCTCGGGGATGTTTCGCCAGGAAGGGTTCCCAGCGAGCATCCTGCAGCGGCTCGATGCACTGCGACACTCTGGTTTCACCCCGGGCGGGCTGGACGGCAGCGCAAGCCATTTCCGGGGCATACGACGACATCAACTGGATTTCTCCTCCGGCAACGGCCGATCTGGTCAGGGCACACATCTCAAGAAAATTCTGCGAGCGGCTTTCTAATCTCTCAGGGATCGAACCGGGGTTACGATTTCACTGGCACGATCGACTTGGGCGGCGTCAGGCCGGTTTCAAATCCGCGATTGGGAGGTTGACATTTCAGCACCGAGAGGATGGTCTGGACGATGCAATCGAGCACTGGACGATTGCGATCGGCTGGCATGGCCGGACGGTTCCATCGCACCAGCTTGATCTTGGAGTGGACGTCGCCAACGCTCTCGATCAGGGACAGGCGTCCAGTCCTTTCCAGATAGCGGTCCACCGCCCCAATCTTTCCGCGAAAAATGCTGTACACGGGCACTCCCAGCGCCGCCGCTTCGCGATTCATGGTGCCCCCGCCGCTTACCACGAGGTCGGAAAACCAGATCAGGTTCAGCCCGTTTAGCGGCGCACCGGGCACCAGCATTCGGCCGGAAGCGATCAGGTCGCTCCAGTCCGCTCTCAGTTTCTGGCCCTGTCTGGTGTTTCGCGGCAGAGTCACCACCCGCACCTTCGGGTGCGATGCCAGCAGCCGTAAGGTTTCGGCGAACAGCACTTCGCTCTCCGGATTGTGATAGTGAGCCTCGGTGGCCGGAGGACGCACCGTCACCAACAGCTCATCCTGCGAAATTCCCAGCTGGGAAAAAATCGCAGGATCGGGATGAAAGCGCGGCACGTACACGTCCTCTTTGAGGCCGGGATAGCGCACGATCGAATCCGTTTTTCCGGACATCGCGCCGTTGGGAATGACATCCGGCATCAGGAACCAGTCTGGCTCCAGAAAACCCGTCTTGGTGGAGTGTTCATAATCGTGCATCATGATGGTCGGAATGCCCAGCAGCTTGCAGATCATCAACTGGGCTCTCGACCCGTGTGAAATGGCCACATCGGGCCGCCGGCCGGCGGCGGTCGGAGCCAACTGTAATGTCCGCAGGCAGGTGCCGAACACTTTCAGGAACTTGTTGCTGCCGTAGTGTTTGCCAATCATCTGGCAACGCAGCTGAAAAAAGTCCAGCAGTTCGCAGACCTGATAGATGTTCCTGGCGGTCAGGATGACTTCGACACCTTGCTTCTCCAGTTCTTCAATGATGGGCAAGAAAAATGGCACGTGCGGAGAATTGTCGATGTCAATCCAGACTTTCTTCCTCGCGCCCACGCTGGGCAATGCGTTGTTCGTCGTCGGTTCTTGCTCGCCGGCAAGTTGCTCGACTTCCTGCATAGTGGGTGTCATGACAAATCCCTTCGGGTGCGGATTGAATCTGCTAGTGGGGGACGGAATGGGGAGGGTTGCTGACGAATCGAAACTTAGAGCAGGAACATTGTGGTTTGGTTGCCGGGGTAAAACTTCGATTTTGCTCCCAGGCGAACGGTGTGACTACTTGCCCTGGTCCGTAAGATGATCCGTAAGATCAAGATCATTGCCCGGCAATCTCGGGTAAACCGGCCCGACCAGTCTGTGAGGCAACGGCTTGGCGAGCTGGAATTCGTGGTGAAGACTGACCAGCGCCGCCTTCATGTCCGGCTTGGCCACCACGAAAGAAAGCGTGCACTCGGTTGAGCCTTGCGCAATCGCGATGATGTTGATGTTCTCGCGATCGAGCGCGGTGCAGGTTCGCCCGATTACGCTGCGGCCGATTACGCTGCGGTCGACTAAGCTGCGGCCGATTAAGCCGTGCCCGACAATGCCGTGCTCGACTGGGCCGGCAATGTCGCGCAGATACTGTCCGACCACACTGACGATCGCGACGGTCGCATCCACGGTGATGTGTTCCGTTTTCTCGTGCGCCAGTTCGTGGGCAAACTCGTGCCGTAGCGCTTCGACGCTGCTGGTCGAGTGCGCGGCGGGAATCACCAGGCACATTTCATTTTGCGAGGACGACTGCGACAGCAGCAACACCTCGGCGCGAACCGCCGCCAGAGTCCGGAAGACGCGGCCCAGCACGTCCGGCACGCCGATCATTCCCGGGCCTCCAATATGGATCAGCACCACGTCATGCATCGCGGCGAGGGCTTTCACTGCTGGCTCACTCGCAGGGCCGGCCGGAGTAATTTTGGTCCCCGGCTGTTCCGGTTCAAAGGTGTTGCGGATCCAGAGTGGAATGCCGCAGCGCACCACCGCCCGCAGGGTTTTGGGATGCAGCACTTTGGCGCCGAAATATGCGAGTTCGGACGCCTCGCGATAGGAAATTTCAGGGATCGTGCATCCTTCCGACACCAATCTTGGGTCGGCCGTATGCAACCCGTCAACATCGGTCCAGATGGTCACTTCATCGGCCTGCAGCGCCGCAGCGAGAATGGTCGCGGAGTAATCCGAGCCGCCCCGGCCGAGCGTGGTCAGCACACCCTCCGGAGTCGCGCCGATGAATCCGGTGATGACCGGGACCACGTCCCGATCGAGCAGCGGACGCAGACGGGTTTCGCAGCGCTCCTGGGTAGAATCCATATCCGGTTCAGCCCCGCCGTGAGACGAGTCCGTCACCACCAGTTCGGTGGCCTCGAGGGCTTCGCTCGCCACTCCGCGATCAGCCAGCGCCGCGGCCACCAGCGGAGCCGAAAGCCGCTCGCCGAGACCGGAGATCGCATCCCGCGACCGCGGGGTCAACTCGCCCAGCAGGCTCGTCCCCCGGCAGAGGCGCAAGCCTTCTTCGAGCAAACTCTTCATTTTGCAATCGAGGCGGGTTCGTTCCGCCGCCGTGGGTACGAGGGCGGCGATCGCCGCGTCATGCTGCCGGCGAATTCCCTCAAAAATCGAGGCCGCCGGAGCGTGCCGCCCGGCCTCCGCCTGGGTGGCCGCTTCCACCAGTTGGTTGGTGATTCCGCTCATGGCGGAGACCACGACCACGACTTGACTGTCTCGCGAAGCGACTCGGACGATTTCGACAACCCTGGCAATACAGGACGCGTCACCCACCGACGTCCCGCCAAACTTCATCACTCGGACCGGCTCCTTCAAATTGCGGCGAACCTCGCCATGAAGCGGGTGATGGGGAGTGAAATGCCGGCTTTGCAAGCCGGTCCGCAAGGGACGGTTATTCATAGGATTGGTCATGAGCGCGGAATCCGGACAGTCGAAAGACTGGGCACTACCTCCCGCCGGGCAGCGCGGCGGCTCAGTTTCCAGGGTCGGGAAATACAGGCGCGAAGCAGTTCCGGTTCTTCCCAGGGCACGTCGTGATATCCCGAAGTCAGAAACGGGCTCGCCGGATCCCGCATCCATTCCTGGGGGAAAAGCGTAATCGTGTCGCGCTCCGTCACTTGAGGAGCGGCTCGGAAAGGCTCTCCCGACACGGCGGAGTACAGAGCTGAGGGCAGGTCGCGTCCCGGCCCAAGAGCGAGATGTCCTACCTGAGTCGCGCGCGGATTGATTTCGATCAGATGCGCGTTCCCGGTGTGCGCCTCCAGCATGAAGTCAAAGCCGTGGATCCCCGAAAGGCCGAGCCGGCGAACCATCTTTTCCGACGTCGCCGACATCTCGGCGTTTTCGATCAACCGCACCACGCTGGAGGGACCGGCAGCACTGCGCTTGTTGACCACCTCGAAGTGCAGACTGGCCAGCACAGCGCCCTGCCAGCACGCCACTGTGCTGGTAGCCTCGCGCCCGGCAACAAATTCTTGCCCATTCACCACCGATCGACGGCGGAGCAGGGAAGGCCAGATCAGACTTTTGTCCTGGTCAACCAACGCCCGTTTCGCGGCTCGGGCGAGTAACGGAGGGGCTTGCAGTTCGCGAAAAGCGCGTTCCACTTCTTCGAGGGTATTCACCACTCGAACTCCTTCTCCGCCCGATGTGCCGTTGGCCTTCAGAACGGTCGGCAGCCCCACCCGATCGACCCATTTTCTGACTTCACCCAGGTTCGCAATCACTTCCGTTTTCGGTGCGCGGATGCCTTCCTGTTGGGCCACGTCGATAAACGCGGTTCGCGCGTACACCAGCGGAAAACTCCCCGCGGCACCCAGCGAGCGCTCGATCAGTTCGCAGACCCATTGCCCGGATTTCCCGCGCCCGCGCTCGCTCTCGTACAAATGGTGCAGATGGGAAGTGGCCAGATCATCGCCGGGAACGATGCAGTCCGGCCGGGAAACGGCAATCGCATCGGCAAACGACTTCAATGGCAACAAGCCGCGGTAGGTGCTGCTCCGACGCACCGCGTTCATCCGTATCAGCGGATGTCCGGCAGGACAAACCGCGTCCACGATGCAGCCCGCATGGGCCAGAGCCATAGCCAGCCGGGCAGTCGGGAACCAACGAGACGTAGTGGCAATCAGAACGGTGGGTTGCACTTCTATTGGGGCCTCCTGGCCCCGGGTACCATTGAAAAAAAGCTGCCGGCGCTACAAGTTCAATCTGCGAGCGCTGCGTCCTCCCGCTTCCTCCACTCCAGGTTTCCTTGGAGGGAAGCGAAGACACGTCTGCGCGGCATTGAGTTTGGGGGAGGGACGAACCGGAACGCGGAAACTACTTGCCCATGAAACTACGGATTCGAGTCACGCGACTCGCGACGCGATGCGGAGGGACCGTATCGCTGATAGTAATCGCTGTGGGCGGCGTTGGTGGAGCCGTTCACCAGCGCGCCCAAAAGCTTCGACTTCTCCAGCGCATCCAGACCGCGCTGCAACTGATGTTTCTCGGTCACGCCGGGACGGGTCACCAGCAAAATTCCGTCCGCCAGCCGGGCCCAGATGCTGGTGTCTCCCAGGGGCAGGACCGGCGGAGAATCAATAACGATCCAATCGAACCACGCGGTCAACTGTTCCATCAAGGGCGGCAGTTTCCCCGACTGCATCAATTCCAGAGGATTTTCCGGCGCATTCCCCGCTGGCATCACCCAAAGCCCCAGACTCTCCAAGCGATAAATGTTCATTGTCGTGCCTTCTGCGCGAAACCATTCACTCAGGCCCGGAATTCTACCCAGGCCGAAGCGCGCGGCCACGGTTGGCCGGCGCAGGTCACCCTCGAGAAGCAGCGTCCTTTGCGGCTTTCTGCGGGCCAGCGTACACGCCAGATTGGCGGCGACCGTGCTCTTGCCTTCCTGGGGAATGGTGCTGGTCACCAGAATCTTCTTCAGCGGCCGGTCGAGCGGCCGGCTTTGCCGGAGCTGCCGTAAACGTACCGCCAGGAAACGGAATTTCTCCGCTCCCAGGCTCTCCTCTTTTTCGACCGACACTAACCGGCTTTCGGTGGGCACCGACACCGCCATGCGCGGACACTGCTCGAGATCAGCCGGGAACGAGGGATCCGGGTCGACGCGGGAGGGGTCCGCTCCAGCTTCCGGTGCACGGTCCAATGCGCGGTCGGAGACCGCCACTGCCGCCGGTCCCTGCCGGTCCGCGGCTCGCATCTTCTCTTCCGCAGCCTGCAACAATTCCGTGGCCATCTCAAACGACGAGGCTTCGCTTCCGGAGAGTTCCGATTCCGATCTTTGTAATGCGTCAAATATATGGCTCATGGTCTGATAAGGCTCATAGTCGATTCGTCAGGGTTCGCGAAACTCATACTTTCATGCGGGTTTTCAACGCTTCGTCCCGCAGGCGCTCATTATGCAGATGAGTATAGAGCTCAAGCAGGGTCTGGGCTGCTTTCTGCACGCTAATCGTCTCCGCGGCCACGATTGGTTCCGCCACCCGCGTCTGCACCCCCAGCCGGAAGTCGGATGCGATGCCGTCGATGATCTCGGGAGTTACGCTCGTGGCCTGTCGCGAATACGCCGCAATCAGCGCGTTCTCGCAGACGGTATTGATCAATCGTGGAATTCCGCGGCAATGGCGATGGATCGCCGTCATGGTCTCCTGCGGAAACAACTTCGAGGCCTCGGAATTCCCCGCCAGCTGCAGTCGGCGCTCGATGTAGGCCTTGGTTTCGCTCAGATCGAGCGCGGCCAGATGAGAACGCAAGGCGATGCGCTGCTTTAACTGCCGCAACTCGACCGAGTCCAGCTTGTCGTCCAGTTCGGGCTGGCCCACCA
>Ga0210400_10002614_pt1 | contig 16494 bp, 14 predicted proteins | sample IncBWH26MmetaG_FD_155456 | JGI IMG/M metagenome (GOLD analysis project Ga0210400, IMG submission 155456) | Forest soil microbial communities from Barre Woods Harvard Forest LTER site, Petersham, Massachusetts, United States - Inc-BW-H-26-M | ecosystem: Environmental > Terrestrial > Soil >... | reverse complement strand
CGGAAGCCGTGCAGAAGGGCGACCTGGTGGCGGTCTCGGTGCTGTCGGGCAACCGCAACTTCGAAGGTCGCGTGAACCCCGACGTGCGGGCCAACTACCTGGCCTCGCCGCCGCTGGTGGTGGCCTATGCGCTCGCCGGCTCCATGTCGATCGACATCACCACCGAGCCGCTGGGCGAGGGCAAGGGCGGCAAGCCGGTCTACCTGAAGGACATCTGGCCGACGTCCGAGGAAGTGGCGGCGTTGCAGCGCAAATTCGTCACCCAGAAGATGTTCGCCACCCGCTATGCCGACGTCTTCAAGGGCGACAAGGCCTGGCAGGGGATCAAGATCGAGGGCGGCCAGACCTACGGCTGGGACATGGGCTCGACCTACGTTCAGAACCCGCCCTACTTCCAGAACATGTCGATGGACCCTTCGCCGGTGACCGACATCGTCGAGGCCCGCGTGCTGGCGGTGTTCGGCGACTCGATCACCACCGACCACATCTCGCCGGCCGGTTCGATCAAGGCGACCTCGCCGGCCGGCGTCTATCTGCGCGACCACCAGGTGCCGACCACGGAGTTCAACTCCTACGGCGCGCGCCGCGGCAACCACGAAGTGATGATGCGCGGCACCTTCGCCAACATCCGCATCCGCAACCGCATCACCCCGGAGATCGAGGGGGGCATGACCAAGCACTTCCCCTCGCAGGACGTGATGTCGATCTACGACGCGGCCATGCGCTACCAGTCCGAGGGCCGCGGCCTGGTGGTGTTCGCGGGCAAGGAATACGGCACCGGCTCGTCGCGCGACTGGGCGGCCAAGGGCACCAAGCTGCTGGGCGTCCGCGCCGTGGTGGCCGAAAGCTTCGAGCGCATCCACCGCTCCAACCTGGTCGGCATGGGCGTGCTGCCGCTGCAGTTCCTGCAGGAAGGTTGGCACAAGCTGGGCCTGACCGGCGAGGAGATCGTCACCATCCGCGGGCTGACGGAGCTGTCGCCGCGCCGTCAGCTCACCATTGAGATGTACCGGCCCTCCGACGGCCGCATCGCCCGCTTCCCGGTGCGCTGCCGGATCGATACGCCCACCGAGCTCGAGTATTTCAAGAACGGCGGGGTGCTGAACTACGTGCTGCGGAACCTCGCCAAGCCCGCGGCGTAACCTCCTCTCCCCCCGCGAAGCGGAGAGGGAGAGGCCGGGAGAGGGCGGCGCTTGCGGCGGCGATTCGCTGCGTTCCGGCGAGCGCCTGCGGATCCTTGAAGGATCCGCCGGAAGAGCTGGAACGTCCAGCCGCCCTCGCCTTGCCCTCTCCCTCTCGCTTCGCGGGGGAGAGACGTCCTCACGCCTTGTTGTAATTTACAGGGCGCCTGAGCCCCTTTAAGCCCGAGGCGATGCGGAAAGCGGCGCTTTTCAGCCTGGCCCTGCTCGCCCTGCCGGCCCTCGTCTCAGCGGGGCCGGCGGCGGCCAGGCCTCCCGTGGTGATCGAGCTCTACACGGCTCAGGGCTGCGCGTCGTGCGGCGACGCCAACGCCCACGTGGCCAGGCTGGCCGAAAAGCCGGGCGTCCTGCCGCTCACCTTCCCGGTGGACTACTGGGACTACCTGGGCTGGGCCGACACCTTCGCCAAGCCTGAGTTCACCGACCGCCAGAAGGCCTATGTGGCCCGCCTGGCGCTGCGCGAGCCCTACACGCCCCAGGTGGTGGTGGACGGCGCGGCCCAGGCCTCGGGCGCCAAGCCCGACAAGGTCGACAAGCTGGTGGCCGAGGCGGCCAAGGCGCGGCGCGACCCGCCGCAGGTGCGGTTTTCCAGCGGACGGGTCTATGTGGGCTCCGCCCGTCCGCCCAAGGGCGGCGGCGAGGTCTGGCTGGTGCGCTACGATCCGCGCGAGCAGGACGTGGCCGTCAAGAGCGGCGACAACAAGGGCCAGACCATCGTCCAGAAGAACGTGGTCCGCGAACTGACCCGCCTGGGGGGCTGGCGCGGCAAGCCCGTGGCCTACCGCCTGCCGACGGCCTTGGAGGACGGCCTGAAGAGCGTAGTCCTGATCCAGGCCGGCCGCGGCGGCCGCATCCTTGCGGTGGCCGCGCCCAAGGCCTGACGGCTTGCGGAGCCCCCGGACATGAAAACCCCCGCGGCTGGAGAGCACCCGCGGGGGTTTCCTGTGACTAGGAAGAGATCTAGGCGTCGGCCGGCCAGTCCGTCGATCCCAGGGGGCTGGGGGGGCTGTTCAGGATCCGGGACCGCCGTTTCCGGCCAACCGACAAGTGCAATATCGGGAGCGCATCGGGCGCTCGCGGGTCGCAAATAAGGTCATTTCACGGCGCCGCCCGGCCTGCGGCGACGCGGGGTCTGGCTTGGCGCGCCGATTCAGGTCTAGGCTGACGCTCGATGGCTTTCGACACGTCCTACGCGTCGCCGCGTCAGGCGACCGTCTTCTTCGAACGGCGCGAGCTGACCCGCCTCCTTTCCCTCTATGGCCGCATGGTCTCGGCCGGAGAGTGGCGCGACTACGCCATCGATGGCTTGAGCGAATCGGCGGTGTTCTCGGTCTACAAGCGCAGCTCCGAGGCGCCCCTCTACCGCATCGAGAAGCGTCCGGCGCTGGCGCGCAGGCAAGGCGCCTGGGCGGTGCTCGGCCAGGCCGGCATGGTGCTGCGCCGCGGCCATGAGCTGGAGCAGGTCCTTCGCTTCTTCGACAAGGGCCGCTTCAAGGTGGTGGACTAGAATCAGGTGCTCCCCTCTAGGGGGAGCTGTCAGCGAAGCTGACTGAGGGGGTTTCCTCTCCGGCGTTCGGGATGTCGGCCGTCGTGGACTCGGTTGGGGAAACCCCTCCGGCGCTCCGCGCCACCTCCCCCTGATCGCGCTGTGCGCTGGGGGAGGATCCAAAGAAAAAGCCCCGGAGGTTTCCCGCCGGGGCTTCTTTGTCTCTGGCCTCTGCCTTCCTCGCCTTAGCGGCGGCTGCCCGTCAGGCTGAGCAGGAATTGGAAGAGGTTGATGAAGTTCAGGTAGAGGTTCAGCGCCCCGTAGTTGGTGGCGATGGCCATGGAGGTCTGTTCGCCGCCCAGCTCGTAGTAGGTCATCTTCAGGCGCTGGGTGTCCCAGGCGATCAGGCCGGCGAAGATCAGCACGCCAAGCACGCTGATGATCATCGAGAAGCCGGCGGGATGCCAGAACATGCCGACCAGCGAGGCCAGCACCAGGCCGATCAGGCCCACCATCAGGAAGCTGCCGAAGCCGGTCAGGTCGCGCTTGGTCGTATAGCCGAACAGCGACAGGCCGCCGAAGGCCGCGGCGGTGATCATGAAGGTCAGGGCGACGGAGCTTCCGGTGTAGGCCAGGAGCCAGACGCCCAGGCCGGCGCCGATGCCGGAGACCACCGACCAGTAGACGATGCCCGCCGAGCGCGGGCTGGGGTTGCGGATGAACATCGCCCCGATCAGCACCACGAGCGGCAGGAAGCGGATGATCATGCCGAGCGGCGTGAACCCGGCCAGGCGGCCGTCGGGGGTCACGACGTAGAGCAGTTGCTGAACCGGCGCGAAGTCGGCGGTGAGCCAGGCCAGGGCGGCGGAGAGCACGAGGCCCAGGGCCACCTTGTTGTAGACCCCGAGCATGAAGCTGCGCAGGCCCGCGTCCACCGACATGTCGGCCCGATCCGCGGGGATCGAGCGCGCGTAGCCGCGGTTGAAGTCGCTCATTTGAGCAAAACCCTTGTTTGAGCGTCCACGATTGGACGCGGGTGAAATATCGGGCTCCGGTGGGGCGGAAGCAAGGCCTTGTTGGTCAAGCTCTCGTTAAGGTTTCGGCGGGCGTTTGCCGCGGCCTTTGCCTGCGGTAGTTAGACGGCATGATCCGGCTTTTCGCCGCGCTATCGGTTCCCGAGGAGATCGGCGCGGCGCTTGCCCGCCGGCAGGCCGGCGTCGAGGGCGCGCGCTGGCGCCCGCGCGAGTCGCTGCACGTGACGCTGCGCTTCTTCGGCGAGATCCGCGAGGACATCGCGCGCGACCTGGACGCCGAACTCACCGCCCTGCGCGCGCGGCCGTTCGAAATCACGCTCTCGGGCGTCGGCGCCTTCGGCGAGGGACCCGACATCCACGTCCTCTGGGCCGGCGTCGAGGCCAGCGAGCCGCTCACCCGGCTGGCCAAGGCCTGCGAGACGGCGGCGCGCCGCGTCGGCCTGAAGCCCGACACCCGGATCTATCGGCCCCACGTGACGCTCGCCTACCCGCGCCATCCCGACCCGGTCGAGGTCGCCGCCTGGATCCAGGCCAACAACCTGATGAAGTCGCCGCCGATCCGGGTGAAGAGCTTCGGCCTCTACTCCAGCTTCCTGGGCAGCGAGCAGGCGCACTACCGGCTGGAGGCGGAGTACCCGCTCCTGGCTCCCCCATTGCGGTAGCCATGGCCGCAGGCGCGCCTTAAGCGGCGTAGTCCTTCAGCACGCCCAGCGGCACGATGGCCAGGGTCTCCTCGTGGGTGGCTTCGAGCACGATCTTCGGGGCGGCGCCGGCGTCGAGCGCCTCTTTCCAGCGCGGGGCGCAGAGGCACCAGCGGTCGCCGGGCTGCAGGCCCGGGAACTGGGCCTCCAGCATCGGCGTCGACAGGTCGTTGCCGGCCGCGCGGCTGAAGGCCAGGAACTCGGCCGTCATCACCGCGCAGACGGTGTGCAGCCCTAAGTCCTCGTGGCTGGTCTCGCAGCAGCCGTTGCGGAAGAAGCCGGTGACGGGATCTGTCGAACAGGGCTCCAGCTCCCCGCCCAGCACATTGCGCGCGCCCGGATCGTAGCGTGTGGTCATGGCCCCACCCTAACCGCTATGACGGGGCGATATCCATGCGCGAAGGAGCCCAAATGGCGACCGCCGCCCAAGCCCGACCGCGCCGCAGCGCCCTCTACCTGCCGGCCTCCAACGCCCGGGCCATCGAAAAGGCCCGCACCCTGCCCTGCGATGTGGTGATCCTGGACCTGGAGGACTCCGTCGCGCCGGAGGCCAAGGTGGCGGCCCGGGCTCTGGCCTGCGAGGCGGTCAAGCTGGGCGGCTTCGGCCGCCGCGAACTGGTGATCCGCGCCAACGGCCTGGACACGCCCTGGGGCGCCGACGACCTGGCGGCGGCGGCCGAGGCCGGTCCCGACGCGGCCCTTGTCCCCAAGGTGGCCTCGCCGGCGGATCTCGCCGCCTATCGCGCGGCGCTGGGGCCGGCGGTCCCGCTGTGGGCGATGATCGAGACCTGCCAGGCGGTGTTCGCCCTGGACGCGCTCGGCCGCGCGGCAGCCGGGGCCGGCGTCGAGGCCTGGGTGATCGGGACCAACGACCTGGTGAAGGAGATGCGCTGCCGGCCGGGCCCCGCGCGGCAGCCCCTATTGGCGGCGCTGTCGCTCTCGGTGATGGCCGCTCGCGCCCATGGGATCGCCATCCTCGACGGGGTCTATAACGACATCCCCGACCTCGAGGGCCTGGCGCAGGAGTGCGCGCAAGGCTGCGACCTGGGATTCGACGGCAAGAGCCTGATCCACCCGACCCATCTCGAGATCGCCGACCGCGCCTTCTCGCCGGAGCCGCAGGCGGTGGCCTGGGCGCGCACGGTAGCCGACGCCTTCGATTCGCCGGAAAACGCCGGCAAGGGTGTTCTTAAGGTTGACGGGCGTATGGTGGAGCGTCTGCACTTGGCTGAGGCGCGCCGGCTGATCGCGGTGGCCGAGGCCATCGCCGCGCACGAGGACTGAAGGATCGATGCGGATCGGTTTGCTGTCCCTGCTGTTGGCGGGCTTCGTCGCGCCCGCCGCCCGGGCCCAGCCCGCGCCCGTGGCCGCCCCGGCGCCGCCGCTGCATGTGCGCGACCCGATCGGCGCCCTGCTCAATCCCAACGCCCCGCCGCCGCGCGACGAGGACGAGCCCGACACCGCCGGCCAGCCCCGCCCGGCGCCCGAACCCGAGCCCAGCGTCCTGCCGAGCGGCCCCGCGCCCAAGGTCTACGTCCCGGCCCCGCGCCCCGAGCTCGGCGCACCGGTGCAGATCGATGAGCTCGGCAAGACGCCGGACAGGCCGCCGGCGATCCGCGACCTGGCCTATGACGCGCGCATCCGCGCCTCCTTCGCCTCGGCGCAGAGCTTCCAGGGGCCGCTGGACGGCGGCTGGACCCTGGCTGAGCCGCACGGCGACTATTACGCCTTCCAGATCGTCGACCGCCGGGACCGGCTGGAGGCGGTGTGGCGCAACGTCCGTCGCGCGGGCTCCCTCAACGCCTCGGGCCTGGTCGACGAGGTCCAGCATCGGGGCGGCGAGCTGACCTTGCGCTTCACCGAATATCCCCAGCCCGCCTCGGTGGTGACCCTGCGCGAAGGCGCGGACGGCGGTTGGTCCGGCAAGCTGGTTCGCGGCGACCAAGTGGTCACGGTGACCCTGCGCCGGACCGGGCCCTAAAGCCCCAGCGCCATCCGGGCCGCGGCCTGGGCCGCCTCCAAGGCCTTGGGCGCATAGGCCTCGGCCGTGCCGAAGCCCCAGACGGGCGCGGGCCAGGCCGCATCGTCGTTGCGCCGGGCGATCACATGCACATGCAGTTGCGGGGTGATGTTGCCGAGCTGGCCCACGTTCAGCTTGGCCGCCGGCCGGCCGAGCGCCTCGGCGACCGCGCGCGCCGCGCCGCCGGCCCGCAGGACCTCGTCCATCAGGACGTCGCGTTCGCCCGGGGCTAGGTCCTCCAGTTCGCGGGCGCCCAGAATCCGCGGGATCAGCACGATCCAGGGAAAGCGCGCATCGGCGTGCAGGCGCACATGGCTCAGCGCCAGGTCGCCGAGGGGGTGGGAGGTGGCGTGGAACGCGGGGTCGATTTCGAACATGCCCAAGCTTCAACGCCCAACGCGGCCCTGCCAAGCCGGTTTCCCATTGTCTCCCCGCCGCATGCCATTGCGGCCCGTCCCCCGGTGAGCTACGCACCCGCCGCAACAGAGCTGAAGGAGCGAGAACATGGCGAAGACAGCGATCCGCGTGGCGGTCACCGGCGCGGCGGGCAACATCGGCTACGCCCTCCTGTTCCGCATCGCCTCGGGCCAGATGTTCGGCGCCGACCAGCCGCTGATCCTGCAACTCCTGGAAATCCCGGTGGAGGGGCCGCAGAAGGCCCTGAAGGGCGTGGCCATGGAGCTCGAGGACTGCGCCTTCCCGCTCCTGCAGGACATGGTGCTGACCGGCGACGCCGACGTGGCCTTCAAGGACGTGAACTGGGCCCTGCTGGTGGGTTCCAAGCCGCGCGGGCCCGGCATGGAGCGCGCCGACCTGCTGAAGGACAACGGCAAGATCTTCATCGCCCAGGGCCAGTCGATCGACAAGGTCGCCGCCGACGACTGCCGCGTGGCGGTGGTTGGCAACCCCTGCAACACCAATGTGATGATCGCCGCCAGCCAGGCCAAGCGCCTGTCCAAGGACCGCTTCACCGCCATGGTGCGCCTGGACGAGAACCGCGGCCGCGCCCAGCTCGCCAAAAAGGCCGGCGTCTCCATCGATGCGGTGAGCGAGCTGTTTATCTACGGCAACCACTCGCCGACCATGTTCGCCGACTTCACCCATGCCAAGATCGACGGCAAGCCCGCCGCCCAGGTGATCGGCGACGAGGCCTGGCTGAAGACCGACTTCCTGCCGGCGGTGGGCAAGCGCGGCGCGGCGATCATCGAGGCCCGGGGCCTTAGCTCGGCGGCCTCGGCCGCCAACGCCCTGGTCGACCACGTGCGCGACCTGACCACGGTGGGCAAGATCCACTCGGTGGCCGTCGAGAGCCAGGGCCGCTACGGCTTCGCCGACGGCGTGTGGGCCGGCATGCCGGTGAAGAGCACCGCGAGCGGCTACGAGGTGATCACCGGCTACGAGATGGACGACTTCGCCAAGTCGAAGATCGCCCTCACCAACGACGAGCTGGTCGGCGAGCGCGACACGGTGAAGGACATGCTCGCCTAAGCGCGGGCTTCTTTACCCGCCGGCTGTCATTCCCGGACACCGGCCCTTCTTCGTCATCCTCCGGTCTCCCGGATCGCCTCTTCGGGCGACCGGAGGATGACGAGATGGAGGAGCGCTGTCAGGCCGCTGCGCGCGCTCCGGGATGACCGGCCTAGTACTCGTCGGGACGCGCGTCGCGGGCCTGGCTGTTCAGCTCGGCGATGCGGGCCAGGTAGACGTCGTGCACCGCCCAGGGCGCCTCGCGGGCCGCCGCCGAGCGGGCGGCGAGCCAGCGCTGCTGCTGGCGCTGCAACTGCACCTCCGGAACCCCGGCGGCGCGGGCCCCCTGGTAGGCGCGCGACAATTGGCGGTCCGCGGCGCCCAGGCTGGGATCGGTGCAGACCAGGGCCTCGCCGGGATCGCGTGAGGCGCAGCGCTGGGCCGAGACCCGCATCAGCCCCGAGGGCCGCGCCTGCGGGACGATCGGCGGCGGGCGGCTGCGGCTCGGCGGCTCGGCGGCGTGCGCCGGCCGGCGGGACTTGAGCGAGGCCGCCTGCATCACCGGCTCATGGCGGCCCTTGTGGGCGTGCTTGCGGTCGACCTTGGCGACCTGCACGGGCGCGGGCGGCCTGGCCGGATGCGGCAGGACCTGGCGCACTACGCGGGCCAAGCTGGCCAGGCGGATTTGCTTGCGCGCCTCGTCGCGGGCCTCGGCCAGGGCTTCGGCGCGGGCTTCCGCCTTGGCCTCGGCGCGGCCGTGGGCCTCGGCCTTGGCGAGCTTGATCTGCTCGGCCTGCGCGGCCTTGGCCAGGCGCGCCTTCTCCAGCCGGTCGGCCTTGGCCTTCTCGAACTTCGCCTTCTGGATTTCCGCCCTCTGGGCCTTCTGGGCTTCGGCGGCCCTGGCGAGTTCGATCCGGTGGGCCGCGGCGGCCTTGGCGGCGGCGAGTTTCTGGACGTGCGCCCGCTCGGCGGCGGCCTTGGCCACGACCGCCCTTTCCGTGGCCGCGTGGGCCGCCTGGGCCGCCTGGGCCAACTGGATCGCGTGCGCCGGCCTGGCCGCGGCCTTCGGCTTGGGCGGCGGCGCGGACGGGGCCTCGGCGAGCTGCGTCGGCGGCGGCGGCGCGAGGCGGACCAGGGGCGGGATCGGCTTCGAGAGCCTGGCCCCGACCGTGCGGGCTTCCGCAAGGGCCGCGACCATCAGCGGGGTGAGCTTCGGCAGGGCGAGAGGCTTGGCCGGCGATGGCGCCGGCCATGGCGGCGGCGCGGCTGCCGGCGTCGGCGGTGGCGGGGCCTGCACGCGCACCAGGGGCGGATGCGCAGGGGCGGCGAGCGGCGACGGGACCGGCGGCGCGGGGGTCGCGAAGGCGGCCGCGACGGGGGTCACGACCGGCCCGGGCGCCGCTGCGGCCGAAAGCGGGGCTTCGATGGGTGTGGCGACGACCGGGGCTGGGCGGTCGTCGACCACGATCCGCAGCTTGCGCGCCGCCGGATCGACCGGCGGCGCGGCAGGCTCCGGCGCCGCTGTGGCCACCCGGCGCTCGTTCATCGCCGGCCGCGCCCATAGACCCAGGCCGACCCCCAGGACGCAGGCGCCCGCCACACCTGCGAACAGCATGCGGCGCGCCCCGCGCCCTGCCCGTCGAACGTGCGGCGGCATGACCAGGCCGAGCTTGTCGCCGGCCTCGGTGTCTTGTCGGTGGTCGTCAGGTGTCATCAGAGATCCAGCCCCTAGCGGATCCCTCGTCAAACGAAGCTCTGGTCGGACCGCCGCGCCCACGGCTAAGGTCCCAACCCCCGCTCCGATCTCTCTCCCGAAACGACAATGAGCCTGAATTATGACGTTTGCGCCAGCCCCAATGCTTGAGACACAACGCCTCATCCTGCGGGCGCCCGCGGCCGAGGACTTCGAGCCCTGGGCGGAATTCGCCGCCGACGCCGAGACGATGCGGCACCTGGGCGGCGTCCAGGCCCGCTCGGTGGCCTGGCGTGGCCTCTGCACGGTGCTGGGCGCGTGGACGATCCGCGGCTTCTCCATGTTCTCGGTGATCGAGAAGTCCACCGGCCGCTGGGTCGGGCGGCTGGGGCCCTGGCAGCCGGAAGACTGGCCGGGGACCGAGGTCGGCTGGGGCGTGGTGCGCGACTGCTGGGGCAAGGGCTACGCCACCGAAGGCGCTTCGGCCTGCATGGACTACGCCTTCGACGTCCTGGGCTGGAGCGAGGCGATCCACACCATCGAGCCGGACAATGTGGCGTCCCAGGCCGTCGCCAGGCGGCTGGGCTCGACGCTGTGGGGACCGGTGACCATGCCGGCGCCCTATGAGGACACCAAGGTGGAGGCCTGGGGCCAGACGCGCGAGCAGTGGCTCGCCCGCCGGGCCGGGCTGAAGGGCTAGATCCAGCCCCGCTCGCGCAGCAGCCGGGCATAGGGGCGGCTGACCGGCACCTCGGCGCCGTCCGTCAGGGTGAGGGTCGCACGGCCGTCGCCGCGGACCGCGTGGGCGATCGCCCCCCGCGACACCCACCAGGAGCGGTGGACCTGGGCGCCCTCGATCCCCTCCAGCTCGGCGACGGCGTCCGACAGCCGCATCAGGATCAGGTCCTGGCCCCTGGAGGTGTGCAGGCGCAGGTAGTGGTCCTCCGCCTCCACCGCCCATACGTCGGCGCCGCGCAGCTTCGGCGGCAGGCGGTCGAGGAACTTCGCCGGGGCCGACGAGGCCTCGGTGAGGCCTTCGGTGCGCCTCGCCACCAGCACATTGATGGTGACCATCACGGTCGTCACGACGATGACCGAGACCAGCAGGTCGGCGATCTGCAGGGGGTCGTCGAAGTTGGAGCGCAGCACCAGGTGGGTCGTCACGCCCACGACGACCGAATAGGGCACGGCCAGCGCCAGGGACGAGATCGCGATCCGAAGCCACAGGGCGCCGGGCCCGCCGACCCGGTTGAAGACGGCGCGCGACACGAAGCCGCCCCACAGCCAGCCCACCACCATCAGGCCCAGCCAGTAGCCGAACCGCACCGGCAGGGCCGCGCGCGACGAGCTGAAGGCGCCGGCGAAGGCCAGGAAGCTGGCCGCGACAAGGGTGATGGCCAGGCCGCGAAGCCAGCCTCGGAAGTCCTCGTAAGGCCCCCAGCCCAGGATCTTCGGCCTCAAGGCCATCCGCCCGTCGCTCCGTGCGCTTAGGTCCGGCAGATAGAGGATGTCGGCGGTTTCGCAAACGCATCGCCGACGCGCCATTGCGCCCGCCTAGCTTCAGCCACCGTGGCGAGGCATAACACCCATCGATTCACCTTGGCGCCGCGCGCACTTCATGGCCGATCTCGTCTTCCACGATCCGACTGGGCGCAGAGCCCGGCGCGTGCGTTTCCTCGGCGGTCTGGTGGCCTCGTTCCTGGCCCTGCTGGTCGCCGCCTTCTTCGCGACCCTGGCCTTCGCCCCGCGCCTGCCGACCATCAGCCTGAAGGACCCGGCCGCGCTCTCGGCCCTGCACGACGCGACGGCCCACAAGCTGAAGGGGCGCCAGCAGTGGAACCGCATTCCGCATCCGCGGGCCGGGACGGCGACCGGCGGCCCGACGCGGCCGCTGGCGGTGGGCTTCTATGTCTCCTGGGACGAGAGCAGCCGGGAGTCGCTGGCCGACCACGTCGATCAGCTCGACGTGGTCTCGCCGCAGTGGGTCGCCCTGGCCGACGCCAATGGGACCCTGTCGATCACCTCGGACCCGCAGGCCCGCGCGATCATCGCCTCGGCCAAGCGGCCGCCCTCGATCCTGCCCGGGGTGTTCAACTTCGACACCGCGACGCGCACCTGGAACGGCCCGATGGCCGACGCGCTGCTGCTGAACCCCAAGGCGCGGACCGGCCTGATCGCCAACCTGGTCATCCAGGCGCAGAAGCGCGGCTACGCCGGCTACGTCTTCGACTTCGAGGAGCTCTCGCCCACCGCGGCGCGGGCCTATCCGAGCTTCATCGCCCAGGCGCGCGCGGCCATGAAGCCGCTGGGCCGGGAAGTCTGGGTGACCACCCCCTTCGCGGACGACGACTTCCCCATCAAGCCCCTGCAGGACGCCGCCGACGCGGTGGTGCTGATGGCCTACGACCAGCACTGGGGCGGCGGCGAGCCGGGCCCTGCGGCGGCGCAGGACTGGTTCGAGTCGACGATCGCCAAGCGCATGGAGACCCTGGACCCGGCCAAGACCATCCTGGCGCTGGGCGCCTACGGCTACGACTGGACCCTGCCGGGGCCGAAGAACAAGGGCTCGGCGGAGACCATCCTCTTCAACGAGGCGACCCAGAAGGCCCACGACGCCGAGGCCCAGGTCGAGATGGACGAGAACTCGCTCAACCCGACCTATGGCTACCAGGACGACCAGGGCCGCAAGCATGTGGTCTGGTTTCTCGACGCGCCCACGCTGTTCAACCAGATCAAGGTCGCCGACGGTTTCCGGCCCCTGGGCTACGCCCTGTGGCGGATGGGCGGCGAGGACCAGCTCGACTACCAGGTGCTGCGCCACGACTACGGCCAGGGCAAACCCGACGGCCTGGAAAACCTGAAGCCTGGCGTCGACGTCGACTTCGACGGCCAGGGCGAGGTGCTGCACGTGGAGTCGATCCCGACGCCGGGCCGCCGCTCGCTGGAGATCGATTCCGACACCGGCCTGATCAGCGGCGAGAACTACGAGGTGATGCCCACCTCCTATGTGATCCAGCGCTACGGCTTCCACCCGGGCTCGGTGGCGATCACCTTCGACGACGGCCCGGACGGGCGCTGGACGCCGAAGATCCTCGACATCCTCAAGGCCAAGCACGCGTCGGCCACCTTCTTCGTGATCGGCAAGAACATGGCCGCCAAGCCCGGCCTGGTGGCCCGCGAGGTGCGCGAGGGCCACGACGTGGGCAACCACACCTGGACCCACCCGGACATCGCCTTCGTGCCGGCGGCGCAGACGGCGGTGGAGCTGTCGGCCACCCAGCGGCTGTTCGAGACCATCACCGGGCGATCCATGCGCCTCTTCCGGCCGCCCTTCTTCGGCGACGCCGAGCCGTCGACGCCGCGGGAGGTTTCGCGAGTCATGTTGGGCCAGACCCAGGGCTACCTGACCGTCGGCCTGCGCATCGATCCCGACGACTGGCGCTCGCCGGACGCCTCGACGCCGGCGCGGATCATCGACACCGCCCTCACGCGGCTGAAGGACACCTCGCGGCCCGGGCAGGTGATCCTGCTGCACGACTCCGGCGGCGACCGGAGCTGGACAGTGAAGGCCCTGCCCGACCTGATCGATGCGTTGCGCGCGCATGGCTACAAGCTGGTGACCATCGCCGAGCTCGCCGGCATGACAAACGCCGAGGCCATGCCGCCCACCAGCCGCAACTCCGTGGAGCTGCTGCTCGACCGGATGGGCTTCGGCTTCTTCCACGGGTTGCAACTGGCCCTGCAGTGGCTGTTCATCACCGCCATCATCCTGGGTGTCGCGCGCCTGCTCATCCTGGGCGTGCTGGCCCTCGTCCACCGCTTCACGATCGTCAAGCGCACGCCGCCGATGCCCGATCCCACGACGGGGCCGCTGATCAGCGTCCTGATCCCCTGCTTCAACGAGGAGAAGGTGATCGAAAGCTCGGTGCGGCGGATCCTGGCGTCCAACTGGTCGAGGATCGAGATCCTGGTGCTCGACGACGGCTCGTCCGACCACACGGCCGAGGTGGTGCGCAAGGCCTTCGCCGACGAGCCGCGCGTGACCCTGATGAGCTTCGAGAACGGCGGCAAGGCGCGGGCGCTGAACCGGGGCCTGGCCAAGGCGCACGGCGACGTGGTGGTGGCGCTGGACGCCGACACCCTGTTCCCGTCCGACACCCTGGCCAAGCTGGCGCGCTGGTTCGCCGACCCGCGGGTGGGCGCGGTGGCCGGCAACGCCCTGGTGGGCAACCGCCGCAACCTGATCACCCGCTGGCAGGCGCTGGAATATGTCACCGCCCAGAACCTGGAGCGCCGGGCGCTCGCCGCCCTGGGCGCGGTGACGGTTGTGCCGGGGGCGGTCGGAGCCTGGCGCCGCTCGGCCCTGGAGCAGCTCGGCGGCTATCCGGACGACACCCTGGCCGAGGACCAGGACCTGACCATCGCCATCCAGCGCGCGGGTTGGCGCGTGGAGTTCGATCCTGACGCGCGGGCCTACACCGAGGCGCCGGAGACGGTGAGCGGGCTCCTGAAGCAGCGGTTCCGCTGGTCGTTCGGGACGCTGCAATGCATCTACAAGCACCGCAAGGCGACGTTCGACGTGAAGCATCCGGTGCTGGGCTTCGTGGCCCTGCCGCAGATCTGGCTGTTCCAGATCCTGCTGACGGCGGTGGCGCCGCTGATCGACCTGGCCGTGATCTGGAGCCTGATCTCGGCCATCTACGGCTTCACCAACCACTCCACGGAATGGTCGCCGGACGACCTGAGCCGGCCGCTGTTCTACTGGGCCGCCTTCATCTTCCTGGACCTCTCGGCAGGCGCGCTGGGCATGGCCCTCGAGCGCCGCGCGCCCTGGGGCGACCTGATCTGGATGCCGGTCCAGCGGTTCGGCTACCGGCAGCTCATGTACTATGTGGTCGTCAAGTCGATCGACGCGGCCCTGCACGGCGCGCGGGTCGGCTGGGGCAAGCTCGAACGCCGCGCCAGCGCCGCCTTCGAAGGGGCCGGATAAAGAACGGGAATTTACGGCCGTCCCGCGGTTGTCTTCCCCCGGAGCGGCGCCTATAACGCCGCCCACTCGCCGAGAGGCGATGCCTCATTCGCAAAGCGCGCTCGCGAGCCTCATGAACATCCACGAACACCAAGCCAAGGCCGTCCTCGCCGAATACGGCGTGGCGGTCCCCAAGGGCTATCCGGCCTTCACCGTCGACGAGGCCGTCGACGCCGCCAAGAAGCTGGGGGGTCCGGTCTTCGTCGTGAAGTCGCAGATCCACGCCGGCGGGCGCGGCAAGGGCCGCTTCGAAGGCCTCGGCCCCGACGCCAAGGGCGGCGTCCGGGTGCTGAAGTCGGTCGAGGACGTGAAGGCCTCCGCCCAGGAAATGCTGGGCCGGGTGCTGGTCACCGAGCAGACCGGGCCGAAGGGCAAGCAGGTCAACCGGCTCTATATCGAAGAGGGCGCGGCGATCGCCCGGGAGCTCTATCTCTCCCTGCTGGTCGACCGCGAAACCAGCCGGGTCTCGGTGGTCGCGTCGACCGAGGGCGGGATGAGCATCGAGGAGGTGGCCCACAACACCCCCGACAAGATCCTCACCTTCTCCATCGACCCGGTCACCGGCGTCCGCGGCTTCCACGGCCTGAAGCTCTCGGAGTCGCTGAACCTGAAGGGCGACCTCGCCAAGCAGGCCGGCAAGCTGCTGGGCCAGCTCTACGAAGCCTTCGTCGCCAAGGACATGGCGATGCTGGAGATCAACCCGCTGATCGTCACGGCGGATGACCAGCTTCGCGTCCTCGACGCCAAGGTCTCCTTCGACGACAACGCCCTGTTCCGCCATCCGGACATCAAGGCGCTGCGCGACGAGAGCGAGGAGGACCCCAAGGAGATCGAGGCCTCCAAGTACGACCTCTCCTACATCGCGCTGGACGGCGAGATCGGCTGCATGGTCAACGGCGCGGGGCTGGCGATGGCCACCATGGACATCATCAAGCTCTATGGGGCGGAGCCGGCGAACTTCCTGGACGTGGGCGGCGGCGCCGACGAGGCCAAGGTCACCGCGGCCTTCAAGATCATCATCGCCGACCCGAACGTGAAGGGCATCCTGGTCAATATCTTCGGCGGCATCGCCCGCTGCGATATCCTGGCCCAGGGCGTGGTCGCCGCGGTCAAGCAGGTGGGCCTGCAGGTCCCGCTGGTGGTGCGGCTGGAAGGCACCAACGCCGAGCTCGGCAAGAAGATCATCAACGAGAGCGGCCTCAACGTCATCGCCGCCAACGACCTCTCGGACGGCGCCGAGAAGATCGTCAAGGCCGTGCGGGGCGCCCAGTAAATGTCGATCCTGATCAACAAAGACACCCGGGTGATCTGCCAGGGCTTCACCGGGGCGCAAGGCACCTTCCACTCCGAACAGGCCATCGCCTACGGGACCAAGATGCTGGGCGGGGTGACGCCGGGCAAAGGCGGCACGACCCACATCGGCCTGCCGGTGTTCAACACCGTGGCCGAGATGGTGCGCAACGAGCGGGTGGACGCCTCGGCGATCTACGTCCCGCCGGCGTTCGCCGCGGACTCGATCCTGGAAGCCATCGACGCGGAGATCCCGCTGATCATCTGCATCACCGAGGGCATCCCGGTGGCCGACATGGTCAAGGTGAAGCGCGCCCTGGACGGCTCGAAATCCAGGCTGATCGGGCCCAACTGCCCCGGCGTCCTGACCCCCAATGAATGCAAAATAGGCATCATGCCGGGGAACATCTTCAAGAAGGGCTCGGTGGGCGTTGTCTCCCGCTCGGGGACGCTTACCTATGAGGCCGTGTTCCAGACCTCCCAGGTAGGCCTCGGCCAGACGACGGCCGTGGGCATCGGCGGCGACCCGGTGAAGGGCACCGAGTTCATCGCCATGCTCGACCTGTTCCTGAAGG
>Ga0210400_10002613_pt1 | contig 16511 bp, 10 predicted proteins | sample IncBWH26MmetaG_FD_155456 | JGI IMG/M metagenome (GOLD analysis project Ga0210400, IMG submission 155456) | Forest soil microbial communities from Barre Woods Harvard Forest LTER site, Petersham, Massachusetts, United States - Inc-BW-H-26-M | ecosystem: Environmental > Terrestrial > Soil >... | reverse complement strand
CCGCATCTGGGCCCTATTGCCATAACTTTTTTGCCGTTCTACATAACGACACTGCTGTTTGTTCCGCTGCTAATCCGGATGCGGCGGAGGAATCCGGACGCGGCCAGTCCCTCGGGAAAAGATTGGATCCGCTTCATCATCGCAGGCGTTGGCGGGCAAGTCCTCGCCCAGTTGGGAATGACGTGGGGAATCAGCAAGTCTTTGGCGTCGAACGGTGCGATTCTGAATCTGCTCATCCCCGTAATCAGCGCGGTTTTGGCTTCCTTCATTTTGAAGGAACGGCTGACGCTGTTGCGGACCGCGTCCCTGGCGATCGGACTAGTCGGTGTTGCGTTTCTCTCTATTGGAGATATTCGGCAAGCATCTTTTGGCTCGATGAAATTCCTCACCGGGAATCTGCTGATCTTTGGGGGGTGCTTCGGATCTTCCTTCTACAATGTCTATTGCAAGGGACTGATGCAAAAGTTTCAAGAAATAGAAATTTTGATTTTTAGCTACATCACCGCGTCAATTTTCAGCATCCCCCTGCTCATTTGGGTCGAGCCGTTCCATCCGCGCAGGTTGTTGGCCTTCGACGCCAAGAGTATTGTCGCTTTCCTCTTCCTGGCGTTCTTCATGTATGGCGCCTCGATGCTTCTTTTCTTTAAGGCGCTGCAGCACCTTGACGTGACTACCGCTTCCACCTCCCTCTATCTGGTTCCCGTGTTCGGAGTTCTGCTGGCTGCTTCTCTGCTCGGCGAGCGGCTAAGCCTGGCGGCCCTTGTTGGAGCAGCGATTGTTCTGATCTCAACCATTCTGGTGGTGCGCTATGACACAAGCTACTAAGTTCGCGCGATTCTTCGTCGCATTCTTTTTGTGCGTCAGTGTGGTTACCGGACAGGACACCCTTCCGGTTACGACCACCGTGAACGAATCCTTGATCGCGGGACGCCCCGTTGCTCTGGATGCTCAGAGGAAGCTCTTACCATTTCCTATGCCGGACGACACCGGCTACTCCTACTCCGCATATTTTCTTTCGCAATGGACGATTGTGTGGGACCAGTACAATCGTCAGCGGCTCCCTTACTATTTCTGCTGCTTTGATTTTGACCGCACCACCTTTGAGCTGTTCCCGGAATGGCACTGGGCCAATTCCACTGGCTATTTGCGCGCCATGATGCAAGGTTTTGTCGAGCGCCTCTATCCCTACACAGGCGACCCGCACGCGCTGGAATTCCTTCAGAATTTCGTGGACTATGAACTCGAAAACGGTCTAACTCCGGAAGGTTACGCGTGGGCCCAGGTACCCTACCCGTCCGCCAATCCCGGCAGCCGCCGTTACACCGGGTGGAGCGACCACGGTGAAGACTTCGTGGAACCTCACGTCGTCGGAGAAGACGGCTACGCGTATTTGCGGCTGTATGAGATGACCGGCAACACCAAGTATCTGCGCGCCGCGATTCGCTGTGCCGAGGCGCTCGCAAAGAATTACAAGGTTGGCGATGAACGCAATTCTCCCTGGCCGTACCGCTGTTTCGCCCGGGATGGCCGCATCGACGGCGGAACGGGAATGTTCCCGTATTCTGCAAATGTCGTCGAGCCCATCATGCTGCTGGACGAGTTGATCCGCCTGGACCAGGGCGACACCGCTTCCTACAAAAAAGTCCGTGAAGGCGCGTGGGCTTGGCTGATGAAGTACCCGATGCAGAACAACGTGTGGGTGGGCTATTTCGAGGACGTGAAGGCCAGCATGGAAAACATGAACCAGGTTATTCCGCTGGAATTCGCGCGCTATGTACTTCTTCACCCGGAAAAAGACCCCGACTGGCGCGAGCATTCGCGCAAGCTGGTTGAGTGGGTGAAGACCACCCCGAGATGGCCCAAATATGTCGTCCACGGCGCTACCGTCACCACGGAACAGGGGAGCAGTCTCAAGGATTTTTGCTGCAATCTCCCGAATCAGTGTTGCGATAGCCACAGTTCAAGACTTGCTGCCGTCGAAGCGCTGTATTACGCAAAGACGGGAGATGCGGCCTACAAGGAAGCGGCCTACCGTACCTACAACTGGGTCACTTATTTTCAGGGCCTTTCCGCATCGGCCCACGCTCCTTTCAGCACTCAGTGGTGGTTCACGGATGAATTTTCCGATGGGCCTCGCAGAATGATGGATGCCTTCTGGGCCATCCCCGAATGGGCGCCGGCCGATGAATCCCATCTCCTGGGTTCACTCTCCGCCGTTACGAAGATCGCATATGGCCGGGGATCGATCACCTATTCGACTTTCGATAGTGAATCCACGGACGTGTTGCGTCTGAATTTCGTTCCGGACTCCTTGGTGGTGGGCGGCAAGCCCATCAGCCGCCGCAAGGATCTTGCTCAGCAAGGCTACGTTTTCGACGATAAGACCCACGTCCTTTCCATCCGCCACATCACTTCCAGGGACGTCGACATTCAAGGAAAAAGCGATCGCGTCCCTCCATCCTACGTCACCTTCGACGATCCCCATCTCGCGGCCGGAACGTCTCTGATCGGCCAATATCCTTCCGGCATAATCGATTGGGGTAAGGGCGATTGGCAGATCGGCGCGCCGCATGGGAAGTTCGCCACTTTCACGCTTGTCTTGGCCGATCCAAAGATCAGGCGGTCCGATTTTCACTTCACCGTACCACTCATTTTTTCCGGAATCGATGTCTACAACGATGGAGACACCGATTCGACGGTTACCATCAGTTCACCGGAAATCCACGAGACTTCCTTCACGATCAAACCCAAAGAGCTTCGCCGCTTAAGGACCGGGTGGCGTGATCCAAGTTCCCGGGTCACCTTCGACTTTACCAGCGGTGAGGCACTGCGGTTTGACAATCTGGCTTATCTTCATCCATAGAGTTCTACGCGGACATAAGTCGAAACCAGAGGAGCGTCGGGTTATGAGCAGTTGACGAACGCCACCTGAAACGCCTGCTCTCGGAGTATATTCGCTACTACCACGAGGACCGCACGCATTTCGGACTGGGGAAGGGAACGCCAGACGGCAGAACTCGCACCATATCCTCAGGTCGCGTCCTTTCTCATGTGCGACTGGGAGGGCTGCACCACCGGTACGATCGGGCTGCCTAATCCGAACCAACGGCGTCGCGAAAACGTCCGGGTTACAGGTATACCGCGCGGGCGTTCTTCCGGGAGAGATTCTTGGCGCTCTGGGATGAAGGGATAACCTAGATGGGACAGCCGTCGCGGCAAGAAGCGCGCTATTTTCAGTGCGCTTAGAATTGTGGCGAAGCACAGGCCAACACACGCGGCGAGTGATCAGAAAGGATTTGTACCCGCGCTCCTCCGAAGCGCGTCAGGAGAGCTTTTGCCCACTTGACAAAGACTTATCATGGAAGTCGGCTAATCGGACGTGTGCCCTTCAGGGCCGATAAACGGAAGAACAGCGGCTATTACCAGGCCTTCGTTAAGTGCGTTGGAAGAAGTGAGTTCGAATTGACACATGATCAGCCGCTACGACGACGGCTGGGACTGAGGGAGATCCCTTACATTGATATTCACCGTTTATAGGCAATTCAGTTTTTTCCTGGCAGGCTTTGGGTTTGCTTTGAGTCTGATCGAGGTGCAGCCCATCTGGCGGCAATCAAGTGTCGTGTGCATAATCCATTGGCGCAGCGACTTGTCATGCCGCAACACACGCCGAATACAGAGTCCGAAGTAACCGGTGTTTGTATTCACAAAACCAGGGGTAATTCCTCGATTGCGACCATGACCATGAATCAAGGTCAGTTCACTTTCACCCATCTCCCAAGTCTGCTGCACAATCTTGCCAAGAGTTCCGTTGAATACGATCTCAGCCGGATGATAGCCGTGAAGGTCAATTTCCATAATTTCCCCTGGTACGCTTGAACCGGGAGCCGACAGGCTGTCCCCAAGATAAAGAATAGTGGATCATCGGCCATCAGCTCCAGATTTCATGGGCCCGGCTCAATCCCGATCTCGTCATTGACAGCTTCTCTGAATCGCTGTTTGCAACCGAGGTACTTTTCAGTGGTCTGCACCGAAACATGTCCCAATAGAAACTGAATTTGTTCCAGTTCGCCGCCAGCGCTGTGGTATAGACGAGCACACGAGCGCCGAAGATCGTGCGGTGAGAGTTTCGAAACTCCAAGTATTCCTGCGTACTGCTTGACGACGTGCCAGACTACCTTCTCTGTTAGTTCCTCACCCCAAATCGTGCCGGTCCTACAGACCCGCCGAAAAAGCCTGCCATCGACTACGCGCCCTGCGGCCTCTTGTTCATCTGAGTGAATGTCGGACACGGACACGCCGGGCGCAAATCCATAGATTCAAAACGCAGACGGCGACAGTGCCCGCAATGAGAAGGTTCGGGGGAATATTAAGGTACACCACCGCATCGAGGTAATGCAGAAGGAAAGGGCCGCGATAAGCCGAAACGCCGCCACGCACCTCAAGCCACGTTTCAAACGCCGTGAGCGGGCACCAGAAACCAAAGATTTCGATGATCACTCCGTACACTAGCGTGGCAACGTGCAGCGTGGCGAGCCGCGGCCGGCCCCGCGTGAAGAATGCGCCGAAGGTGACCCAGGCGATGTAGACCGCATGAAGCGACAAAACACTGGCCGCCATAGCTCGGTACCACCCCTGCGCCATGCTCACAACCCCCTGGAAGCAAAGCCGAGAAGTCTATTGCGGACTGCTATTGTAAAAGGAAGGAGCGGGTTCCCCTCAGCCGCCTGTCTTTTGGCCTCCCCTTGGCCCAGCACTGCGTGCGAAGCGTTTTGATGGATACCTTGCCGCTTACGCCCCAATTCGTTGAAGGCAATCTCAACCATCTCTCTCAGTTTGTCAGAAGCGAATAAAGGCCGCGCGCAAAGTCTCCGCTTGTCCTAGGTCTTAGCCTAACGTCGCTCTTCGCGCTCTCCTTCTCTACGCGCGCTCCAGGTTGTTCGCGACCGACGACGAACTGACTCAACCACTTCACGGATTGACTCGACCACAAGATCGGGCTCATCAAACTGGATCCAATGACCACTTTTGGAAGCAACTATGTGTTTCCCTTGGGAAGACAGGTGCGCCAAGGCCTCATGTCCCTTCACCTGCGAAGGAGATGAGCTGCGCGCCGAAAGCACCACCAACGGAATGTCACTGTAATCTCCGGTGGCAGCAACTTGGGCGGCGCTTTGAGGAAGTGCCTCGGCCTGGCTTACAATCGCATCAAAAAACTTCGGCTGCGTCCATAAAGCCGCAATAATTGGCTGCAGCTCTGAAGGTAACTTTGCCAACGGGGCGATCATACGCTCTGCCTCCGCGAGCGTCCCACCCGTCAGCAGGGAAACGCTAGTGCGCGCCAGTCCGGGTACACCAAGACGCACGAGAACGGAGATGAGACGCGCGACGCCCAGCCTCGCAAGTGACGCGCCATATCGAGAGAGCCTTATTGCGCCCGCAAGTTTTCTTGCTTCTGCCTCGGTCATCTCAAACCATTCGCCTGGGTGGATAGGATCAACGAGCACCATGCCCACAACGTCGCCCGGATAGGTGCTCGCATAGAGGCGTACCGTGAAGGTGCCAAAGGAGTGCCCCACGAGCACAAACGGTCCTTTGACTCGAGCATTGAGCAGCAGCGCGCGGAGTTCTTCAACGATCTGCCGGCTCGAGCGGGGCATGGGGCCCGCATCGCTCCAACCGAGGCCCGCGCGATCATAGCTGCATGCGTGGGTGAACCTTGCCACTTCGGGCTGCACGAACGTCCAACTTAGCGAAGAGCCGGGAAACCCGGAGTCCATCACTACCGCTGGCGTGCCCCCACCCATGCAATAGATGTGCAGCCGGTGGCCGCCAACGTCGACCAGTTGACCGGGAGGCGGAAACCTTTGCGCGTCTCTGGCGCTGCCCATCACCTGGAGGATCAGGCCAGCGAGCACGAGAAGCGTGATAAATACCGCGAGCCCAACCAGCAGTTCCAGGATGTCGGGTTTCAGGACATGCGTCACGCTGTGTGTCAGGACTTCCATTACATGAGAGCCTCTCCCGAGGTGCGCGGGTAGATTACTCCGGACAGTCAACAGGTGCCCGTTTCTGTGCTCTACGTGTCCTCGAGACTAGAGCCAAGAAGAGACTAGAGCCAAGAAGAGACTAGAGCCAAGAAATTGCTTGGCTCTAGGAGCTCAGCACAGGCAAATCTGATTGGGGGCGAAAGCGGCACAAAGGGACGGGCTGTAATCTGTCGCTGAAACGCAGGATCCCACCGTCCGGGAATGCTGGCGCCACAAGATGGGCAGCAACCCTGAGGCGTAAGGAAGTAGCCTGTGATCAGATAACCGTAGCGTTCTATGAGCAGCTCCTGGCAGTTCGGGCAACGCGTGTTCTCCCAGTCGCCGACCATGCCTGGCAAGTTCCCAGCATAGACGTAGCGCAAGCCTGCCCTCTTGCCGATCTCTGCTGCCCACATCAGCGACTCGGCGCCGGTGTTCTCTGGACCGGTCATTAGGTGCGGCCCTTGGCCGGATGGATACAATCCACCGGGCACACATCTACACACTCGGTATCCTTGGTTCCGATGCAGGGTCCGGCGATGATGTAGGCCACAGGTCACCTCCACACAATGGACCCTTTCAGCCTTCAAAAAGCATGGGTCCTGTTGCGTGTAACGCCGAGCGGTGAATAACCAGATCCACCCAGCCGATCCAGATAGCAACCCCAGCGACGCAGGCGGGTGCCACCTTTATTCCTCCAACCGAAGAACGCGGGCTCAAGCCCGTCGCTACACAAACTACCAAGAAAACACGTGAGATCGTTTGCGTCACTCTTTCCGAGCGAATGAGCAGATACTGGGCTTCGCCAGACGAACAAAGTCGTCGTACCGCATGCGAATCGCGTCGCGGTGCGTCCCAGCGTTGAACACAATCGCCTCATCGGCGGCCAGGGACTCATCGACGTACACAGGCAAGTTGTAAAGAGACCCGAGAGGCGGCATGGCGCCCACCTCGCAATCGGGGAAGAGACTGCTGAATTCCGCCTCGGTAGCTAGTCGCACAGACTTTCTCACCTCGGCAGCCAGCTTATCGAGTCTCACGTGATTCGGCGCTGGTAGGACGGCCAGAATCATTTCTTCGCCCGTCCACAGAACGACGGTCTTGGCAAGCTCTTTTCCAGAGATCTGCATGGTAGCGGCCGCACCCTGCGCGGTGTAGGCCTTGGTGTGCGTCATTACCGAATAAGGGATTTGGTTTTCGTCAAGAAAACCCTTCAGACGTGTGGATATGCTCATGGGCGTACTCCTTTGGCCCTGTGCATTTGGCAAGATTATCGCGCGGCGCACCACAAAAAGGAATATGTACTCCGCCTCCGACAGCTATGTTGCGTTAGAAGCCATCTCATAAATGCCTCAGGAGATGACGAGACAGCCGAGTTCGAGCATGGCGAGGAAGTTGGCCTCGTGACGGTCGTGGTCGGCCCTGGCGCGATGCGCGAGCCGTGCTGAACGGAATTCTCTCCTTGGCACGATCTGCCCAACCTGTCCCTCGCCAAAATGATGATCGCCTGTGAAATCAACAGCTTGCGCAGGATTGTAACATTGTTAAAGGCGTGAAGCTCCGGGCTGCCCCGAGTTTTGGCGAGGGACAGGTATCCGAGCTTTCACGCGAAATCTTGAAAACCGTGGCACAGGTTGTGAAAAATCCTGGGGCCGATCATTCAGCTCTACCCCTGATCGAAGCGGATTCCTACTCGCCAGACGGATGTTTTGTTTTGCGGTCCTGATCAGCTCATCACGGCGGAGACTCGGAAGATCGTGGCGAACACGCTCAGGAAGCGAGTCGTAGCAGGTCTCGAGGAAGCGATGGCCGCCAGATCGTATCCTGGTCTCTTCAGACTCCGCATTTCGATGCAAATCTCTGATCGCCAAGATTCATCGGACTCAGCTTCGCCTCTAGCAACATCTGTGTTAGGATAAATCTCGCATGAGCGCACGAATTCTTATTAGCGGTTTATTGGCGGTTTTGGCAGGGACAGCTGCTACCGTATGCACCGCAAGCGAACAGTGCGCTGTATGCGAATCTTGCAAGCGTCTTATTTGCAAGGTTTTAGGCTAAGTTGTTGATTCCACGGTTGGGGACGTAGTTCAGTTGGTTAGAACGCTGCCCTAGAGTCCTACACTGTCACGGCCGAGACGCAGAATCAGGGCCCTTACCGCGCGAAGTTTTTTGTATCCTTCCGTTGACCCGCGCGTCCAATCTACGTAGATTCGGTCCAAGGTTATGAGGAAAAGGCTGCTCATCGTCGTGGCGATCGCTGCCGTGTTAGGTCTCCAATTTGGGGACTGTCTGTCCCCGATGACTCAAGACGAGCAGAGTATGCAGTGCTGTGGCTCCATGCCCTGCGACCCGTCGAACCAGAGTCACGATTGCTGCAAGGGAATGGTTTCGGCCCAGTCACCGAGCGTGCTGCCGGTCGCCCACGTTACTCTGCATCCACCGATGATGGTCGTCGCAGATGTTCTGGCATCGCCTGAGGCGACGCTCCACTCCGAAATTTCTCGGTTGGATTTCGAGGCTCCGCAGCATTCCTCTCCCGAACTTTACACACTTCACGCTTCGCTCCTGGTCTGATCCGCTTCTCAACGGTGCGGCGGCGCACCGGCCTGTCTCTTTGTCTGTCTCCACTATCCCTTTGACCCGCCGATATGTTTTTGGTCGAGCCCCTGTTGAGTGGCTCGCCAACGATCCGCGGCCCGTTCCACATCTTCAGGAGAAAACGATGCTTCCGATTATCGCGACTACGAATTTCGCTGCGCGTTTGTCTTGCGTAGCTTTCAGTCGAAGTATGACGGTGGTTCTGCTTTCCGTTATTTTCGCGGTGCACGCTCTTGCGCAGGAGTCAACGCCAACGCATACGGGGGCGGTTACCACACTTGCCGAATTGCTAGCGGAAGCCGAAAAGAACAATCCGCAGATCGAAGCGGCCCGCCAGGGCTGGCAATCGGCTAAGCAAGTTCCCACGCAAGTGTCGACGCTGCCCGACCCACAATTCACGTTGCAGCATCTGAGCGTTGGCAGCCCGCGGCCATTCGCGGGTTACACCAACAGCGACTTCGCCTACATCGGCCTCGGAGTCACGCAAGACATTCCGTACCCCGGAAAATTGAAACTGCGGGGAGAGGTTGCGAAACGCGAAGCGGACGTGTCGCAGCAACAGGTCGAGTCCGTGCGCCGAGCGCTGCTGGCCGACGTCAAAGCTTCGTACTTCCAGTTGGCCTATCTCTCAAAAACGCTCGCGATTCTCGAAAGCGACGGCGAACTGCTCAAGCAAGTCGAGCAAGCCGCCGACGCCCGCTATAGATCTGGTATGGGGACGCAGCAGGACGTACTGCACGCCCAACTCCAAAAGACTAAGCTCGTGCGCGAAATTGCCATGCACCATCTGGAGGTTGGGAAACTCGAAGCCCGGTTGAAACAATTCGTCAACCGGCCGCAGGATTCACCGGACATCGAGCCCGCCGATCTCACCGAAACTCCGCTGTTGCAGTCTTACGACGAACTTCTCTCCGCGGCGAGAGTGCAGAATCCGGAACTGGCTGCATCGCAAAAGATGATCGACAAACAGTCTCTACAAGTCGATCTCGCACGCAAGGATTTCTATCCCGATTTCAACGTGCAGTACATGTGGCAGCGGACCGATCCGACGCAGTTCCGCGCCTACTACATGCTTTCGTTTGGCGTGCGCGTGCCTATTTACCGGAGCCGCAAACAGAAACCGGAATTGGCGCAGGCGCAATCCGAGGAGTTACGCGCTCGCAGTGAGCTTGAGGTTCAGTCACAGCAGGTGGCATCGGAGCTGCGCGCGGAATACGTCGTCGCACAGCAAACGACTGAGCTCCTCAAGATTCACCGCGAAGGTCTCGCGCCTCAAGCGCGTTCTGCGTTTCAGTCCGGCCTCGCGGCGTATCAATCAAACAAGCAGGATTTCCAAGCGGTGCTCACGTCGTTCCTCGACGTGCTGCACCTCGATGAAGAGTACTGGCAGAACCTCGCCGAATACGAGACCGCCGTCGCGCGGCTTGAACAGATCACTGGGTTGGCGTTGCGTTAGGAGAGGAAAAGAGTCATGCGAAATTATCGGAATGCATTTGTCTTTGCGATTGTGGGCAACATTGCGCTCATCGGAATTCTCGGTGGGCTTTGGTGGCGCTCCGCGCAACATAAGAAAACGGAAGCGCCGATGACATCTACTTCCAGCGAAGGCGCGCCGAACGGACCGGAAAGCACATCCATGGCGCCACACGAGGCCTCCCTGGTTCCGGTGCAACTCTCACCCGAACGCATGCAAAGCATCGGCGTTCGCGTGGGCCGGGTGGAACGCAAGACGGTCGGAGACGAGATTCGCGCGACGGGCAACGTTGCCGTCGATGAAACAAAGCTCGCCTACGTGCAAGTGCGGTATTCGGGTTACATCCAAAAGGTGTTTGCCGACGCCACCTATCAATACCTCCGCAAAGGGCAGCCGCTGTTCACTATCTATAGCCCGGACCTCGCGGCGACGGAGCGCGAGTATCTCGTCGCGAAACAGAACCAGCAACGCGTCGCGGGAAGCACGGTTCCAGGCGTCACCGAAGGTGCGGCCTCGCTTTTGGACGCAGCTGCCGAACGACTCAAGCAATGGGGTGTGCCGCCGCGCGAAATCGCGCGGCTCGAATCCACGGGCCAAGTGCAGCAGGAACTTCAGGTCGATTCTCCCGTCTCGGGCTACATCACCGAGCGGAACGCATTGCCGAATCTTACCGTTCAGCCGGAGACGCGGCTCTATTCCGTCGCCGATCTCTCGACGGTGTGGGTTTTCGCCGAGGCATTTCAGAACGATCTGGGAAGAATCAAAGTCGGTGACCGCGCGACCCTCACCGTGGACACCTACCCCGGCCGCAACTTCGAAGGTCGCGTGAACTTCATCTATCCGCAAGTGGACATGACGACGCGCACCGCGCGCGTCCGGCTGATTTTCCCGAATCCAGGCTTGAAACTCACGCCGGGGATGTTCGTAAACGCGGTGCTTCACGTGCGTGAGGGAACACAGCTCGTGATTCCGACCAGCGGAGTCCTGCAATCCGGCGCGCGACAAGTCGTTTTCGTCAATCGCGGCGGTGGCTATCTCGAACCGCGCGAAGTCGAACTCGGGGTCCGTGCCGGCGAAGATTTCATCGTCTTGAAGGGGTTGAAAGAGGGCGAGGAAATCGTCACATCCGCGAATTTTCTGATCGACTCGGAAAGCCAGCTACAGGCAGCACTGGGCACGTTCGTCCCACCGCCGCCTGGCGCAGGTTCCGCGGGCGCGATCAACGCGCCACAGGCTAACGTCGAACTCTCGACCGACCCTGCTCCTCCGCGCAAGGGCAGTGACACCATTCGAGTGAAGCTTAGTGAAGCAGGTGGCGCTCCGATTTCCGGTGCGGAAGTCTCCGTCGCGTTCTACATGCCTGCGATGCCCGCCATGGGCATGGCTGCGATGCGCACTCCGGTTACCTTGAGCGACAAAGGAAATGGCCTCTATGAAGGGTCAGCCCAACTCGACAGCGGCGGCACGTGGCAGGTCACCATCATCGCAAAGAAGAACGGCCAAACCGTGGCCAGTAAGCAGCTAAGCGTCAACGCCACGGGAGGAATGTAACGTGATCGCCCGATGGATTGACTGGTGCGCGAAAAATCGCTTTCTCGTTTTTACCGGAACGCTTCTTCTCGTGCTCGCGGGAATCTGGTCGCTACGCCGCATCCCGCTGGATGCGTTACCGGATATTTCCGACGTGCAAGTCATCATTCACACGAGGTGGGCGGGCCAGCCGCCGAGCCTCATCGAGGATCAAGTGACGTACCCGATCGTCACGAAGCTTCTTGCCGCGCCCCACGTGAAAGCCGTCCGTGCGCAAACAATGCTCGGCGATTCCTATGTGTTCGTAGTTTTTGAAGATGGAACCGATCTCTACTGGGCACGCTCGCGGGTTCTGGAATACATGCAACAGATCGAAGGAGGACTACCGGCCAACGTCCATCCGGTCATCGGCCCGGATGCGACCGGCGCAGGCTGGGTCTACGAATATGTTCTCGTGGACCGCACCCATCAACGGAGTCTCGCCGAGCTGCGCAGCATTCAGGACTGGTATCTACGCTACCAGCTTGAAACCGTTCCTGGCGTTGCCGAAGTCGCGACCATCGGCGGATTCGTCAAGCAGTACCAGGTCAATGTCGATCCAAACAAACTTCGCGCTTATGGCATTCCGCTTTCTACCGTCATCGAAAAAGTCAGGGCGAGCACGAATGAAGTCGGCGGGCGAGTGCTTGAAATGGGCGGCGCGGAATACATGATTCGCGGTTTGGGTTACTTGCGTTCGTTGAACGATCTCGAAACCGTGCCCGTCGCTACGAAGAACGGAACTGCCGTCAAGATTCGCGATCTCGGCACCGTCACCTTCGGCCCGGATATTCGGGAAGGCGTGGCCGAGTGGCAGGGCGAAGGAGAAACCGTCGCGGGCATTGTCGTGATGCGTGACGGCATGAACGCTTTGAACGTCATTGACGGAGTGAAGAAAAAACTGGCAGAGACCAAATCAACGCTGCCTCCCGGCGTCGAAGTCCTTTCCGGGTACGACCGCTCCGGATTGATTCACGCGTCCATCGAAACTCTACAGCGAGACCTTTTGGAAGAAGCGATCATCGTCAGCGTCGTCATCATTATCTTCCTCTTTCATTTCCGCTCCGCGCTGATTCCGATTCTTACCTTGCCGATCGCCGTACTCGCATCGTTCATCCCGATGTACTACCTCCACGTCAGCTCGAACATCATGTCGCTCGGCGGACTTGCACTCGCCATCGGCGTTCTCGTCGATGCCGCCATCGTGATGGTCGAGAACGGCTATCGACAACTCTCCGAGCACCAAGCGGAACGGTCTGTGTCTGAGCCGGAGAGGCGGAGGATTTTGCTCGACTCCGCGAAGCAGGTCGGCCCTGCCATTTTCTTTTCGCTTTTGATCATCGTGGTTTCGTTTCTCCCTGTTTTCTTGCTGGAGGCACAGGAAGGCCGGATGTTCCGCCCGCTCGCTTGGACGAAGACCCTGGCAGTCGGCTTCTCATCCTTGCTCGCCATCACGCTCGTGCCCGTGCTCATGCTACTCTTCATCCGCGGGCGTCTGCGGCCGGAATCGCGGAACCCCATTTCCCGCGTAACGCAGGCTGTGTACCTTCCTGTTCTCCGGCTTTGCCTACGGTTTCGCAAAACGACGTTGCTGCTCAACCTGATCTTTCTGGTCGTCACACTTCCTCTGGCGCTCAAGATCGGCAGCCAGTTCATGCCGCCTTTGTTTGAAGGCTCGGCCTTGTACATGCCGACCGCCTTGCCGGGAATTTCCATCGGTCAGGCTTCACAGCTTCTGCAAGAACAAGACCGAATCATCCGCACGTTCCCGGAAGTCGAGACCGTGTTCGGAACGATTGGACGATCCGACAGCGCCACGGACAACGCTCCGCTCGACATGTACGACACCACCATCATGCTCAAGCCGCGAGAGAAGTGGCGGGCAGGGATGACCTACGAAAAGCTCATTCAGGAAATGGATGCCAAGCTCCAATTCCCAGGATTGTCCAACACATGGACTATGCCGGTAGAAAATCGCTTGGACATGGAATTGACCGGAATTAAGACTCCGCTTGGAATGAAAATACAAGGGCCGACTCTCGAAGGCATCCAGCAAGTTGGCGCCCAAATCCAACAGGCCCTTTCGGGTCTTCCGCAAGTTCGATCCGTTTTCTCCGAGCGCGTCTCGCAAGGCTTTTACGTCAACATCGAAGTCCATCGCGAAGAAGCGTCGCGCTACGGACTCACCGTTGCCGATGTGCAACAGGCTGTCACTTCCGGAATTGGCGGCGAAATGGTCACGGAAAACATCGAAGGCCGCGAGCGCTACCCCGTCGACGTCCGCTACAGCCGGGACTTTCGCGACAACGTAGACGAACTGCGGAAAGTCCTGATCGGCACGCCCTCCGGAGCGCAAATCCCCATCGAGGAAGTGGCGCGCATCTCGTTTTCACGCGGGCCTGCCATGATCCGTGATGAAGACGGAGCGTTGACCGGATACGTCTACATGGATCTCAATTCCAGAAATTACGGCGACTTCGTGAAAGCCGCGAATGACATGCTGAAGCAAAAGCTCCATCTGCCTGCGGGCTACACCTTCAAGTGGGCAGGTGAATATGAATTTGAATTGCGGGCCAAGGAGCGGCTGCAGGTGATCTTGCCCGTCGTGTTCTTCGTTATTTTTGTCCTGCTCTACATGGTCTTCCATTCCGTCGCGGAATCAGCAGTGCTCATTTTCCCGACCCTCTATGCACTCACGGGCGGCCTCATCCTGCAAAAGCTGCTCGGCTACAACTTCAGCGTGGCGGTATGGGTCGGCTATATCGCGCTCTTTGGCATTGCGGTTGAGACCGGCGTCGTCATGGTCGTCTACCTCCACGAAGCGTTGAACCGCCGGCTCGCGAGCGGACAACCGCTGAAACACGAAGACATTGAGGAGGCTATCATCGAAGGCGCCGTGCACCGCCTCAGGCCGAAACTCATGACCGTATGCGTGGTGCTCGCGAGTCTCATTCCCATTTTGTGGGAGAGCGGGATCAGCTCTGATGTTATGAAACCGATTGCCGCCCCGCTCGTCGGCGGCATGATCACCTCCACCATCCACGTGCTGATTCTCGTGCCGGTGTTCTTTGCGCTGATGAAAGAGCGAGCGCTTCGCGCTGGGACCCTAACGATCAAGACAGGCGCCGAATAGAACCGCCCCATTCGATGATTGGAGTCAAAATGAATCACATGACGCAGCACGATCACCAACAGATGAACGAGCCACACACCGGCCACGCTATGTCAGGCATTCACGCGAGCCACGACCGTCACGCCGGGCACTCCGTTGCAATGTTTCGCGACAAATTTTGGCTGAGTATTGTCCTCACATTTCCGGTTCTATTCTGGTCAACCGACGTTCAACGCTGGTTTGGTTACACAGCGCCTTCCTTCCCTGGCTCCAGGTTTATCCCCGCCATCCTCGGGACAGTCAGCTTCTTTTATGGCGGCCTCGTCTTCATCCGCGGGGCATGGGGCGAACTTGCCGACCGCAAGCCGGGCATGATGACTCTGATCAGCTTGGGGATCATCGTCGCATTTGGAACTTCGCTGGCTGGGACATTCGGCCTATCCGAGCTTGAGGTTTGGTGGGAACTCGCATCGCTGATTACGATCATGATTCTTGGTCACTGGCTTGAGATGCGAGCCATTTTCCAGTCGCGCGGCGCGCTCAACGCGCTTGCTGCCCTGCTCCCGGATGTCGCCGAACGGATACAGGGCGGCGATACGCGATCGGTCCCACTTTCTGAGCTGCGTGTTGGCGACATCGTTCTTGTGCGGCCCGGTGCCCGCGTTCCGGCGGACGGCGTGGTCGTTGAGGGCGTCGCCGATGTTGACGAGTCTATGATCACCGGCGAATCGAAAGCAGTATCAAAGGAACCAGGCGCGACTGTAATCGCGGGCACGGTTGCCAGTGGTGGAAGCCTTCGCGTCCGTGTTAGCGCAGTCGGCGACCAAACCGCCCTCTCTGGGATCATGCGGCTGGTTGCCGCTGCGCAGGCCTCTGCTTCTCGCGCGCAAGCCCTTGCCGATCGGGCAGCCGCGCTCCTCTTTTACGTTGCTGTCGTATCCGGTGGGATTACTTTCGCTTACTGGTGGTTTTCGGGGGAGAAAGAACACGCCCTGACTCGAACGGCAACGGTTCTCATCATCGCTTGCCCGCATGCTTTGGGGCTGGCGATTCCACTGGTAATCGCAATCTCCACGTCACTCGGAGCCCAAAACGGTCTCCTCGTTAAGGACAGACTCGCGCTCGAACGCAGCCGCGATTTGGACATGGTCATTTTCGACAAGACCGGAACCTTAACACGCGGTTCTCCTGTCGTGTCGGGAGTCGTGGCCCCACCGGGCGTTACCGAAGATGATTTGATTGCGCTTACTGCCGCTGTGGAGTCCAATTCCGAACATCCGCTCGCAAAGGCAATCGTCGCCGAAGCCAAACGCCTGCGCCTGGCCCCACTGTCAACCACGAACTTTGAAGCGCTGCCCGGTCGAGGAGCAAAGGCGCTCGTCAAAGGAAAGAATATCGAAATCGGCGGGGCTCGATTGCTCAGCGACGGCAAGGTAACCGTACCCCAAGAAATGCAAAAACTGACAGCCGCATGGGCGTCCGACGGGAAGACCGTTCTCTACGCGATCGCCCAAGGCCAATTGCTCGGAGCGTTCGCCGTTGAAGACCAGATTCGATCCGAATCCAATGAAGCTGTCACCGAACTTCATCAGCTTGGTATCCGGGTCGCGATGATCACGGGAGATTCGAAGGCGGTTGCCGATTCGGTCGCCAAGCGTATCGGAGTCGATGAGGTCGAAGCCGAGGTTCTCCCCGCTGACAAGGCTTCGGCTGTAAAGCGCTTTCAGGTTGG
>Ga0210400_10002611_pt1 | contig 16518 bp, 17 predicted proteins | sample IncBWH26MmetaG_FD_155456 | JGI IMG/M metagenome (GOLD analysis project Ga0210400, IMG submission 155456) | Forest soil microbial communities from Barre Woods Harvard Forest LTER site, Petersham, Massachusetts, United States - Inc-BW-H-26-M | ecosystem: Environmental > Terrestrial > Soil >... | reverse complement strand
TCCCGTTCAGTCATGGCTTCATGCCACATGAAATTCCTCGTTCTCGTCGCGATGGTGCTGGCGTCACAGAGCGCGCTGGCCTGCGATCTCTCGTTGGTCTCGCCCGCTAACTCGGCTCTCAACAATCCCGTCCAGGTGCGCGTCTCGCTCGCGGACGACACCTTGATTGCCAGTTATTCAGTCGCCACGCCGACGCTGAACGCCAGCAAGGTTCTCGGCCCCAAACAATATCCCTACATGTTCGACGTCGTGGAATTGTTCGTGACGTTTTCGGAAACTGGATTTCCCTACTACGAATTTGAAGTCTCGCCGTTCAACCAGGCCTTTCAGGTCAGGATCGTCAGCCATGCCTTGCATCAGGAGGGCGTCGATCTCGGTCTCGTGTCGTCGGTCGCAATCGCGCCGCACGGCTGGACCGCGGAATTGAAGATTCCCTTAAAAGCTCTCGGTTGGGACGGCACCCCAAAGAAAATCCGCGGGAATTTCTATTCCACGCTGGAGCACGATCCGCGCAGCTATTGGAGTTCGTTCCTACCCAAAGCCAAGACCGCAAACTTTCATCAACCGCAGTTTTTTCAGCCATTGCTTCAGTGTGAATAGGTTTTGGGGGAAACGAAAATGGAGAGACGCGATTTCCTGAAAGTCGCCGGTGGGTTGTCGTATGTGATCGTCGGCGGTTCGCTGGGGTCGGTTCGGCAGGCCGAGGCCGACACCGGGTTGCCGATCGCGGCGCTGCAGGCCTCGCTCGATCCTAAAAAAGATATGGTCTTGATTCCTGTTACCGAAACCTCCCGCCAGTTTGACATTTCCTTCAGCAAACGAACCCAAATCACACCGCGGGTGCGTGTCGTTGCCGCCAGCGCCGCGGCGGTCAGCGCTACGATCCTTTGGGCCACCGGCAACGGAGTGAACTTCGCCATCCGTTCAGGCGGTCACTCCTATGAAGGATTTTCGCAGAGTCCCGATCTTGTCATCGACGTTCGCGGGATGAAGGCGATCAAGCTCTCAAGCGACAAGAAGTCGGTATCGATCGGCTCCGGTTCATCTCTCGGATCGGTTTACGACGCACTGGCGCCAAGCCAACTGGCGATTCCAGCCGGAAGCTGCTTCCCCGTTGGGGTTGCGGGCCATTCGCTGGGCGGCGGCTTTGGGCTGCTGGGGCGCCCCTTTGGCCTTGCGTGTGACGGTATCCTGTCGATGGAGGTGGTCGATGCCTCCGGAAAAATCCTGACTGCGAGCGAACAGGAAAATCCGGATCTGTTTTGGGCACTGCGCGGCGGCGGCAATGGAAATTTTGGCGTGGTGACGAATCTCAACTTTCGAACGAGTTCGGTCAACATGGTTGCCAAATTTGCGATCACGTGGACCAAGCCGCCCACCCAAGCGGTCAAGATCGTGCAGGCATGGCAGCAATGGCTCGAACAACTGCCGTCGTCGATCACCGGCACGCTTCATTTGACCAAAGAGAAGGGGGGATTGATCCAGGTGCATATGGCCGGGATGTCGGTGCAATCCGAAAGCAATTTGAAAGTCGAACTAAGACGTCTTCAAACCCTGGCCGGCGCGGCAAATGTACTCAGTACAAAGACGATGACATTTCACCAGGCGGCCACGATCTTCAACGGTGGCGAGCCGAACCCTGATTCCGTCCTGATGAAGGCAAAGTCTGACTATGTCACGGAACCCATGACCGAGCAGGGGATTTCGACGCTGCTTGAGGGTCTGCTGAAAGCACCGGGAGAGATTGCCGTCCTGTGCGACACCTATGGCGGTGCCATCAACAAGGTCGCTGCCGACGCGACAGCCTTCGTGCATCGCGGAAATACCAAATACTCGATGCAGTATTACATGCAATGGGACAGTGCCGGCGTCTCCGATGCAAACATCGCGATGATGCGGACCTTGTACACGTCGATGCGGCCGTTCGTTTCAGGTGGATGCTACGTAAACTATTGCGACCTTGATCTCGGCGAGGGCTATGCCCAGGCATATTGGGGCGACAACCTGCCGAGGCTGATGAAGATCAAGGCGCAGGTCGATCCGAAAAACATATTCCGGCATGCCCAGAGCGTGCCGCTGGGCTAGGGCGTGAACTCAACTGCCGAAGGAGTACGATGCTGCTTCTCACCGCGACTCAAGAACCGCCGGTCCGGCCATTTCCAGCCTGAGCTTTCCGCGACCCGTTCGCTGCAGGCGAATTGGAGCAGCCTTTTCCTCGAGCCGACGTCGGAGCAGGAGCAGGCGGGTCTCAAGATTGTCCTTGAAGTCAGGCAATCGCAGTTCATCGGAGAGCCGCATCTCACGATTGGTGAAGTCCGCGCGACCCTCTCGCAGATGCAGCCCGAGCAGATGCACCAGGAGCCGACCCGAAACGCCTTTGATCAAGTATTCGCCGTTGATGAACACGCTATCGTCGAAAAGGTGATGAACGACGCTAAAGGGTCTTCCTGCCAAGGCGCCGTTGCCTTGGGATGTGACGAGCGATTGCTCGTTGCTATTCGTGTTTTCTGCGAGCGCCAGCGCCGCAGCAGCATTACTTGCCACGATCGAGAGCGCCGTTTCGACGTCTTTCGGGAAAGCGAGACGTTCTTCGCTTTCGAGAAAAAGCACGCCGCGCAGGACGCCTGCCGCGATCATCGGTAGCGCCATCTGGCTCATCGCGTCGGGCATCCCGGGCAAAGCGATGGTGCGTGTGCGATTCTCGTCCACTGCCGACGCGCGTATGGCCGCGCTGAACCGGCGAATGCGGCTCATGTCGCTGATGCGCACGGCGCGGCGCTCAGCGGCGGCCATCCCGATAATCCCTTCGCTGATCGTCACTTCAGAGCCGACGCCGGTCCACGAATACCCGCGACTGCCGACTGTCACCAGGCGTTCGGCGGCAGGATATTTCACGAGCAGCATCGTGTTGGCAAAGCCGAAGCCGTCGCGCAGGCCATCCAGCACCGCGTCGACGATCGCGTCGATCTCGCCTTCTTCGCCGATCCGGCCGGAGAGCGTCGCAGCCGCGCCGAGATGCAGGCTCGCCGTCGGTGAGGCGGGTGCAATCGCCGCGCCCGGGGACGGAACGGCCTCTACGGACGCAACGCGATAAACGTCTACGCCACGCAGCCGCATCACGTCGGCCATCCCGATTTGCGCGCTGCTCGCACGGAGCTCGGCCGCCATAGTTTCGAACAGCATGCCTCTGTCGAGCGAGCGCTCAAAGATCACGGACAGTCGGTATTGGCTGCCATCACGCGGATCGACCAGCATGACGGCGGCGTTGTTATTGCCACGGATGTTCGCGGCGGTTTTCGAGAAGAATTGGTCCGAGAGCGCGACGTGCTCGTCATCGACGAGTGCGACATGCGAAAGATAGGAGATGTTGGGAACGCCGTCTGGTGACGCCGTCGCGATAATCGAAGGAATGACGCCTTCGAAACAAACCTGGAGGTCGCGCAGGCGGATTGTCATGGATACGGCTCGAGGATGCGGCCAGCCTTCTCGCCGGGCGTCTGCACGAAAATCATCTCGACCGCGAGGCGCAAGACCTGCGGTTCCAGGTCGACGAGCCAGGGCGCTACGACCGTCCGGGCGAGACCGAGTCCCACGAACGTCTCGGTCATTGCCTCGATGTAGTGCTGCGCGCATTGCCGATGAGCGGCGGAAGCGGGGATGACCGCGGCGCGACCTTTCACTTGGTATGAGACATAGTCGGCGGGCCGCGCGAAGGTGACAGCGAGCCGCCCATTACGGCGGACGTTGGCGATCGTCTGCGGCCATTGCCAGCTTGAGACGATGAGGTCGACACGACCTTTGGCGCTATCGACGATCGCGCCGGCCGCTCGGGCAATCTGCGGCAGCAGGCCGTCATCGCAACTGCCCACGATGATCATCACCGGGCTTTCCAGGAAGGCAGCCAGCGCAACGTCGATCGGGTTTTGGTCTTTTCCGAGCATCGGGGGACTCTAGCGGTCAGTGATCATTTAGTAAAAGGAAGCAGGTGCTTAGGAATCATTTAGGAACGCGGCGTTCCGGAGCAGTGTACAGTTTCGGCCGACCCTACAGAGGATTGGCGCCATGGATGCTTCTCTCGATCCGATCCACATGCCCGAACGCGCCGTCGCCATCATCGGTAGCGGCCCAGCCGGCCTCGTGGCCGCCCGTTTCCTCAAGAAGCACGGCTTCGATCCGGTCGTCTTCGAAACTGCGGCGGCGGTTGGAGGACAATGGAATATTGCTTCGCCTGTGAGCGCTGTCTGGCCGGGCATGCGTACCAATACAAGCCGGGTGCTGACGGCCTTTAGCGATCTCGATCCTCCCTTAGGTACCAACGTCTATCCCAGCCACGTCGATATGCTGGCTTATTTGCAGCGATATGCCGAGACGGTCGGCCTCACGCCGCACCTTCGCCTTTCGACCCCTGTCGAACGCTTGGATCGCGGGCCCGGTGCGGGCTGGATCGTCCGCTCGCGACGCGGCGAAAGCACCGTGTCGGAACTCTTTTCGCGCGTCGTGGTCGCGACGGGCTGCTGCACGACACCTGACATGCCTGCAATTGCAGGGCTGAGCAGTTTTTCGGACCGCGGCGGCGCCATCCATAGCTCCCAATATGGCGGGTCCGAGTCCTATCGCGGGCAATCCGTGCTTGTTGCCGGCTGTTCGATCAGCGCGCTCGAAATCGCAAGCGAGTTGGCGGCATCGGGCGCGGCGAAGGTCTCGGTCGCCATGCGTCGCCAACGCTATGTTTTGCAAAAGCTCCTTGCCGGCGTGCCGACGGATCACGTTGCTTTCACCCGTTTCGCCGCGCAGGCCGAACGGGTGCTGCCGCCGGAAGCGATCGCGGCGGCGATGAAACAAATGGTCCTAGAGAACTGCGGCAGCCCTGAGCAATTCGGAGCGCCGAAACCGGATGACAACATCTTCGCCGCCGGCCTGACCCAGTCGCAAAATTACCTGGCGTTGGTGGCGGAAGGGCGCATCCAGCCGCGGCCATGGATCAAGGCGGTCGATGGCCAGACCGTGCACTTTGCCGACGGATCGAGCGGCGTGTTCGACGCGATCATTCTCAGCACGGGCTTCAGGCTCACGCTGCCGTTCGTGAGCGAAACGATCGCGGCGAGCCTGGGTCTCGACGGTTACCACATCGATCTGCACGACCATACGCTGCATCCCGATCTGGACGGGCTCGGGTTCATCGGCCTTTATCCGTTGGTCGGCCCTTATTTTCCGGTGCTTGAATTGCAAGCGCGTTGGCTTGCCTATCTGTGGACAGGGCTGCGGCCGATGCCATCCGTCGAAACCATGCAAGAGGGCGTTTCGACGGCACGAGCCCGCCGAAGTGGACCGCGCGACGTTCCCATGCACGCGTTGGCAACGCTATTTGCTGCCCATGCGGGCGTTGAGCCGCGTCCGGAGGCATGGCCGGCGCTTGAACGCGCATTATGGTTCGGTCCATTGTCGCCGGCCTCGTTCCGCCTGACCGGACCGGATGCCGAACCGGATGCGCCGACGCGCGCCATGGCGGCGGCACGTTCCTTCAACGCGATCATCGAGGATGCGCTCACGCCCGAAGAGATAGCGCGTGTAAAGGCCGTGACTGCGCCCGTGCGAGCCGCGTGAGGCTGGCTCGAAGCACGCTATGCCCCGACATCGAACAAATCTGCAGCGGGTTTAGCCGGTCCATTTCTTCTTTTGCAAAACGTCGAACCACACGGCCAGGCTGATGATGAGGCCCTTGATAATCAGTTGGTAGAACGACGATACACCCAGCAAGCTCATGCCGTTGTTCAGAACGCCGATGATCAGCGCGCCGATGATCGTGCCGCCGATCGTGCCGGAGCCGCCGGCCAGGCTGGTGCCGCCGATCACCACCGCGGCAATCGCGTCAAGTTCGAACATCGTGCCCAGATTGGGTGAAGCACCGTTGAGGCGCGACGCCAGCAGGATCCCCGACAGCGCCGCGAGCAGTGACACGGTCACGTAGACGATCATTTTGGTCTGAAGGATGTTGATGCCCGACAGACGCGCCGCTTCCTCATTGCCGCCGAGGGCGTAAAGACGCCGGCCAAACCTGGTATGTCCCAGAACGAAGATCGCGGCGCCTGCGATGACGACAAAGATCGCCACCGGAACGGGAAGACCGTCACCGCTGCCGAAGACATAGACGGCGAGGGCTACCCCTGCGGCGGCGATGATGAGGCCTGCCACCAGTTTGTCGGCGTCCGCGCTGGTGCCCGATTTCCTGCTTGCGCTGAGGCTTCGGGCCAATCTGATGACGTAGAGCACCACGGAGACACCGAGGATGACCAATGTCGGCGCCGGTGGAATGTAATCGCTTCCAAGGTTGGCAAACGAGGGATCGGCCACCGGAACCGAGCTGCCCCCGGACAGGGTCAGTGCAACACCACGCCCGATCGTCAGCATTCCCAGCGTAATGATAAACGGCGGAATACGGTAACGCGCGATCCAGAAGCCGTTCCACAGGCCAATGAGGCCGCCGACCAGCACCAGCGTGAGCGGCACAGCGATCCACGCGGCCATGCCGATTTGCATGAGCAGGGTCACGACCACGGCCGCGACGCCGACCACCGAACCAACCGACAAATCGATACCGGCGATCAGGATGACCATGGTCATCCCGACCCCGATGATGCCGACGATCGTCACCTGCCGCGCGACGTTGCTCAGATTACGCGCGGTGTGGAAGGTGGGGTCGGCGAGGGCAAGGGCGACCGTCAGGGCCGCAAGGGCGATCAGCGTGGCGTTGGTTTTGACGAACTGGAGCGCCTGGTTCTGCCGCACGACCGGTCACTCCGCCGTCCGGCGGGCGCCGGTCGCAAATTCCATGATCGCTTCCCTGGTGGCGTTTTCGCGGTTGAATTCCGCGACGATGGCGCCCTCGCTCATGACCAGGATCCTGTCGCTCATGCCGAGAACCTCTGATAATTCCGAGGATATGATGATAACGGCCACGCCTTCAGCGGCCAGCCGATCGAGGAGCTTGTAGATTTCAACCTTAGCGCCGATGTCGATGCCGCGGGTCGGCTCGTCCAGGATGAAAATCTTCGGACGCGCATTGAGCCATCGTCCCAGGATGACCTTTTGCTGATTGCCGCCGCTGAGCGTCCCGACAATGGTGTCAATACCTGGCGCCTTGATGCCGAGTTGCGCGGCCTGCTTCTCAGTCAGGGCGCGTTCCCGGCTGGTGTCGATCACGCCGGTCAACGGCGTACTGATGGTTGGCAATGAAGCGATCGTGGTGTTGAAGGTGATCGGCTGGTCCAGAAACAAACCGAGCGCCTTGCGGTCCTCGGTCAGAAGCGCGATGCCCTGTTCGATCGCGTCGGTGGGCGAGCGAATATCAGCCTTTTTGCGATCGATCAGCACGTCGCCGTGCGTCGCCGCCGGATAGGCGCCGAAGATGGCGGAGACAAGCGTGGTTCGCCCGGAACCCATCAATCCGGAAATGCCGAGGATTTCGCCGCGATAGGCCGAGAACGATGCTTTCTTGATGCTTTTTTCGCCCGGCAAGTCAGGGTGGTCGACGTCGAGATTCCTGACCTCGAGGATTTTTTCGCCGCGCCGTCGCTCACTCCTTGGAAACATGTCCTTGATGTTGCGGCCGACCATTTTGGCGATGATCTGGTCGAGGGTGACGTCGGCGATCGGCGTGACGTTCCCGATCGTCTGTCCATCCCGTAGCACCACGACGCGGTCGGCGATCTGTTTGATCTCCTCCATCTTGTGCGAGATGTAGCACATGCAGACGCCGTCCTGCTTCAGCTTGCGTATGATCCGAAAGAGGTCCGCCACTTCCTTGTCGGTCAATGCAGAGGTCGGCTCATCAAGGACGAGAATGCTTGCGCGCTTCGACAGCGCCTTGGCGATTTCGATCATCTGTTGCTTGCCGACCGTGAGGCTCCTGACCTGATCGCCTGGTTTGACGTCGCGGATCCCAAGCTCGTCGAGCAGGGCCTGGGTGACGGAATTCAATTGATGCCAATCGATGGCGCCGAAGCGATTGGTCGGCTGACGGTCAAGGAAAATGTTCTCCGCCACCGACAATTCAGGAATGAGGTTCAGTTCCTGAAAGATGATCGCTACACCGGATTGTTCGGCGTCGCGGGGGCTGTAGAACCGCTTTTTTTCGCCCTTGATGAAAATATTGCCTTGATAGGTGGGATGGGGCCAAACGCCGCCCAGCACTTTCATGAGGGTCGATTTCCCCGCACCATTCTCGCCCATCAGCGCCAGAATCTCGCCGGAGCGCGCCTCGAAGTTGACGTGGTCGAGCGCTCTCACGCCCGGGAATTCCTTGACGATGTGCTCCATCCTCAGAACGACTTCGGACACGCGCCCTGCTACTTTCCGTACACCTGCTGGTGGGTGTAAAAACCCTCGGCGATGATCGTGCTGTCGAGGTTGTTCCTGTCAACAAGCACAACGGGGGTGACGATGGTCGGCACGTCGACGGCGCCATTGTTGATCATCCGATCGGTCTTGAGGAGGGTCCTGGGGTCCTTGTCCGGGTTTTGGGCGAGCTTCACCGCGGTTTCAGCCGCGGTTTCGGCGAACGGAGCAATCTTTTTCCAGATTTCCGCGGCTTCCTTGCCCTGCGCGACATATTGAATGTTGACGAGGTCGGCGTCGGACCCGGCCACGAAAACCTTGTCGGCGCTGGCCAGTCCCTGAGCGTCGAGGGCCGCGATCACGCCGCGCGCCATGCCGCTATTGTTGCAAATGACCGCGTCGATGTTGTTGCCGAGCTTGGTCAGCAGGTTTTCCGTCGTCGCCATCGCTTTGTCGGGCGACCAGCTTTCGTGCGATTGATCGGCGACAAGCCGGAGACCGGGATTGGCCTTGAGAACCTCGAGAACGCCGCTGCTCATCGTGTTGGCGTTGGAATCGCCCGGCTGCCCCCGGATCAGCGCGACATTGCCTTTGACCGATCCGTTTTTGGCCTTGAGCCACGCCACCATGGCCTCGGCCTGAAGCTTGCCGACCGCCCAACTGTCCTGCATCACCATGGCGTCGAGCGGACCGTTGAGCAGCATCGCATCATAACCGACCACTTTCACGCCATTTCTGTGCGCCGAAGTGACCATGCTTCCAGCCGTGCCGGTGTTGACCGGCTGCAATACGATGACCTGCGCCCCCTGCGACAGCATGTTTTCGAACGCCGCCAGTTGCGTCTGTTCGTCGTTGTTGGCCGAGTCGAAGATCACGTCGGCGCCCAGCGCCTTGGCCTTGGCGAGGAATGCGGCCTTGTCGCGCTGGTAGCGTTCCTCCTGCATTGTTTTCAGGAGCAGGCCGATCTTGATTTTTTCAGCCGCGCCGGCCGGATGGACGGACAGGGTAGCCGGCACGGCCAGCAGGGACGCCATCCCCAGAGACGACATGCCGCTCAAGATGGATCTGCGGTGAAATCTCATGATGGTTCTCTCCCCCAAAACACTTAGCTCCGCGCTTGGCGTCCGGCTGAGGCTGCCTGCTTCGTCGCGGAACGACCGCCGACGATTTCATCGCCGCGCCGGATCGCGACCTCGCCTATCTCAGTCGTGGAAATCTAATAGCTCAGGGGAAAGCGATCGAATACCCGTCACCGGGCGCTGAAAACCGCAATGGAGGCGAGGGCGACGGCCCAGCCTCCATTCCAACCCAGAACGGCGATCTTGGTGCGTGGTTTGATCCGGCCGTAGGCCTTATGGCGTGCGGTCGGCGGTGACCAGGCGGGCTTCCTTGATCATGTTCTTGGTGCCAGCAACGCGTAGGCAGGAAGCCTCGAAGTTCGGCCAGGCCTTCTGCGAACAGCTCACACCCATAGAGTGGATATCCAGCCGATCACCCTTGGCGAGGGCATGAGGCACGCTGGCTTCGACCTGGGGGGCAAAGCCGGGAAGAACAGTGAGGGCGGCGGCGACAAACGCAGCAATGGTGGCGGCTGAAAGAGCTTTGATCATGACGGTCCCCTGTCATTGGGCCTTTGGCCCGTGGTTTTCGTTGGTTGACTGATACGCAGCGCAGGTTTCCGGATGTCTTCGCCAGATGCGGAAGTGGTTTCATCCCGCCGGAGTTTTGTTTCATCGCCCGTTCCGGACGAAACAAAGCCGGCTCGCTTAGCAGACGCGCCGCCCCCCGAACTGGTTCAGTGGCCGACCAAATATAAAAACGGGCCTTTGGTGCCGATAAACGGGAACCCGAACGGCTTGCGGCGCCGTCCGGGGCGGGGTAGACGAATTTATGTCCCGTATCGCGCTATATCCCGGCTCATTCGACCCCGTCACCAACGGCCATCTGGACGTGGTTCGGCACGCCGTCGGCCTGTGCGACCGGCTGGTGGTCGCCATCGGCATCCACCCCGGCAAAAAGCCGCTGTTTTCGGCAGAAGAACGCCTGGAGATGATCAAGGAGGTGTTTGGTCCGGTGGCCGCCAGTGCCGGGTGCGCCTTCGAGGCCATCACCTACGATGACCTCGTCGTCACAGCCGCAAGACGGGCCGGCGCTACCATCCTCATTCGCGGTCTGCGCGACGGAACCGACCTGGACTACGAGATGCAGATGGCCGGCATGAACGAGGCCATGGCCCCGGAAGTCGGGACGGTTTTCCTGCCGGCCTCGCCGACCGTCCGCCCGATCACCGCCACACTGGTGCGTCAGATCGCCGGTATGGGGGGCGACGTCTCGAACTTCGTGCCCAAAGCCGTCGCCAAACGTCTCAAGACCAAATTCGCCGGCTAGCCTTTACCTCTTTGGAGCCTTCATGATCCGAATTCTCGCCGTTCTCGCCGCGCTGGTATGCGTGGCCCCCGCTATCGCGCAGCCGCTTCCCGCCAATCTCGACAAGCAAAACGCGATCGTCGTCGATACCACCAAGGGCCGCATCGTATTCAAGCTGCGAACCGATCTCGCGCCGCTGCACGCCGAGCGGATCAAGCAACTGGCCCGCGAAGGTTTCTACAACAACGTCCCGTTCCACCGCGTGATGGATGGCTTCATGGCGCAGACCGGTGACGGCCAGAACTTCAATGGCACCGGCGGTTCGAAATATCCCAATCTAAAGGCGGAGTTTTCCAACGTTCCGTTCAAGCGCGGGATCGTCGGCATGGCCCGGCGCGGCGACAGCGTCGATACCGCCAATTCGCAGTTCTTCTTCATGTTCGCGGACGCCCCGAGCCTGAATGGCCAGTACACCGTGATCGGTGAGGTGGTGTCGGGCATGGACGTGATCGACAAGCTCAAGAAGGCCCCGCCGGGATCGGCCGGCGGCGCGGTGACCGATCCCGACAAGATGGTGAAGGTGCAAGTCGCATCCGACATCAAGTAGCCGGCGGTGGCTCGGCGTTGCTATCCGTGGTTCCGGATTGCAGCGGCGCTGCTGCTGACGTCTTCGACCTGGGCGCAGGCCGAACCGGCCCAGGTCAACACCATCCAGGACGTATTCGCGCGGCTCAGGACCTGCTGGAGACCGCCGCCGGAAGCGAGCGCCAATCCTGATATCGACATCACCGTGATTGTGAGCTTCAACCGCGCCGGAAACATTCTTGGCCATCCGAGGATTACCTATGAATCGGCACAGGCCACCGACAACGACCGGCTGATGTACCGCGTCGCGGTCATGGAGACGTTGCAGCGCTGCACGCCGATGCCATTTACGGAAGGGATGGCTGGCGCTGTCGCGGGTCGTCCGTTTGCCGTCCAGTTTCGTAACCGGAAAGTTCCACCCCAACCCATAGAGAAGAGAGCATGGCTGACACCGAAAATACTTTGATCCTCGAAACCACCCAGGGACCGGTCACCATCGAAATGCGGCCCGACCTTGCGCCGGGCCACGTGGCGCGGATCAAGGAACTGGTGCGCGAGGGGTTTTACGATGGCATCGTGTTTCACCGCGTGATCGAAGGTTTCATGGCGCAAACCGGATGCCCGCACGGTACCGGCACCGGGGGCTCCGGCAAGAAACTGAAGGCGGAATTCAACAAGGAGCCGCACGTCCGCGGCACCACGTCGATGGCGCGTGCCGCCAATCCGGATTCCGGCGACAGCCAATTCTTCATCTGCTTCGACGATGCCTCGTTCCTCAACAACCAGTACACGGTCTGGGGCAAAGTGACTTCAGGCATGGAGAACGTCGACAAGATCAAGCGCGGCGAGCCGGTAAAGGACCCGGACAAGATCATCAAGGCGCATATGGCCGTAGACGCGGCGGAGTGAACTCTCCTCATGGTGAGGAGCGAGCGAAGCACGCTTCTCGAACCATGATCTAGAGCGTTCGATCTCATCCTTCGAGACGCGGCGAAGACGCCGCTCCGCAGGAGCGTGGGCCATGCGCACCGATCTCTTCGACTTCGAACTTCCCGCAAGCAATATCGCGCTGCGCCCGGCCAGCCCGCGGGATTCCGCGCGGATGCTGATGGTGCAAAGCAATGGTGGTTTGCACGACCGCACCGTTGCGGATTTGCCGTTATTGCTGGCGCCCGGCGACCAACTTGTGGTGAACGATACCAAGGTGATATCGGCCCAGCTCAAGGGCCGCCGCATCGGCCGCGACACCGAGCCGAAGATCGAGGCGACCTTGATCAAGCGCCTCGACGGCTCGCGCTGGCAAGCGCTGGTCAAGCCGGCCAAAAAACTGTCGCAGGGCGATGTGGTCCGGTTCGGCAATGAGGGCAAGGTATGCCTGCTCGGCCATCTCGACGCGCAGGTCGAGCACAAGGGTGACGACGGCGAGGTCACGCTGTCGTTTGCCTTTCACGGGCCCGCGCTCGATCAGGCCATCGCCGATCTCGGGAGCCCGCCGCTGCCACCCTACATCGCCTCAAAACGCGCGCCCGATGACCGCGACGCCGCCGACTATCAGACCATGTTCGCTGTCAACGAGGGTGCGGTTGCGGCGCCGACCGCCGGCCTGCATTTCACCCCGGCGCTGGAAACTGCACTTCGTGAACGCGGCGTCGGAATCCACCGGATCACGCTGCATGTCGGGGCAGGGACCTTCCTGCCGGTCAAGGTCGACGACACCGCCGGGCACAAGATGCATTCGGAATGGGGGACCATCTCCGCGGATACGGCCGGAGCGCTGAATGCGGCACGGGCCAAGGGCGGCCGCATCGTCGCCGTCGGCACCACCTCGCTGCGGCTTTTGGAAAGTGCCGCGGCGGAAGACGGCACGGTCCAGCCTTTCGCCAGCGAGACCGCGATCTTCATCACGCCGGGCTATCGTTTTCGCGCGGTCGATATTCTCCTGACCAATTTTCATTTGCCGCGCTCGACGTTGTTCATGCTGGTATCGGCCTTCAGCGGGCTCGACACCATGAAACGGGCCTATGCCCATGCGATTGGCGATGGCTACCGGTTCTATTCCTATGGCGACGCCTGCCTGCTGTTTCGTGCTAAGGCGAGCGGATGACCCTGCCCAATCATTTTGAACTGACGGGACGCGACGGCGAAGCCCGCACCGGCCGGTTGACGACGCCGCATGGCGTGGTGCGAACGCCGGCCTTCATGCCGGTCGGCACCGCGGGGGCGATGAAGGGCATGCATTGGCGCGAGGTCCGCGACGCCGGCGCCGATATCGTGCTCGGCAACACCTACCATTTGCTGCTGCGGCCCGGCGCCGAGCGGATCGCCACCCTTGGCGGCTTGCAGCGTTTCACCGGCTGGAACGGACCGATGCTGACCGATTCCGGCGGCTTCCAGGTGATGTCGCTGGCGCAGTTGCGCAAGCTCCGCGAACACGCGGTGACCTTCCGCTCGCACATCGACGGCGCCAAGGTCGAGCTGTCGCCTGAGCGCTCGATCGAGGTACAGCGGCTGCTTGGCTCCGACATCGCCATGCAATTGGACGAATGCGTCAGGCTGCCGGCGGAGCGCGGCGATATCGAGCGCGCGATGCAGCTTTCGTTGCGCTGGGGCGAGCGCAGCAGGCGCGCGTTCGAGACCGCGCCGCCGGGATATATGCTGTTTGGCATCGCCCAGGGCGGCGACGTGCCGGAACTGCGCCAGGCCAGCGCGCGGGGCCTGGTCGAGACCGGTTTTCACGGTTACGCGATCGGGGGGCTCGCCGTCGGCGAACCGCAATCGGTCATGCTGGCCATGATCGAGGAGGTCGTACCGATCCTGCCGCAGGATCGGCCGCGGTATCTGATGGGCGTCGGCACGCCGGAAGATATTCTGGAGGCGGTCGCGCGCGGCGTCGATATGTTCGATTGCGTGATGCCGACACGCAACGGCCGTCACGGGATGGCGTTCACGCGGTTCGGGCAGATTAATCTGCGCAATGCGCGCCATGCTGACGATCCACGGCCGCTCGACGAGGAAAGCGCGTGGCCATCAACCCGCGACTATTCGCGCGCCTATCTGCATCACCTGGTGAGATCGGGCGAAACACTCGGCGCGATGCTGCTGTCGGAAATCAATATCGCCTATTACCAGCGCCTGATGCACGACATCAGGGACGCCATCGCAGCGGGGACATTCGAGAGCTTCCGCGACCGGACGCGCGCCCACTGGGCGCGGGGCGATATCACGCCGCGCTGAAACGTGACCGGCTGAAATGTTATCGAAGGCTTAGTTGCGAACCAATCGTTTGAGCGAATGCTTGGTCACGAAACCATAACCGCAGGTATCGCACGTCCACAGATAGCTCACGACATTGTCGGCCATATAGGCGGAAGCTTCCGCCGCCACCATGGAATCCGCGCAAACGCGGCAAATCGGCAGATCGCAACCACGCGGATCGGGGCTGTGCGCGACGGTCGACAAGACTTCAGCAAGTGCCGGCATCGTGACCTCCTTGCGATCTGAACCTTGGGCGCAACTCTACACCGATCTGTTTGACGATGTCGCAACACAAATGCGTTTGTTTTACGTAATCTAGCCGGGTTCTAAGTTTTGCGATGCAGCGAATTTTTGGCTCTCCGGATTCAGGCTTGCAACACAGGCCCACGCAGCCCCTAATGGAGAGAGCCTTTACCGCGCTTTAAATCCTCATCGTTGCGGCCACAGGAGTTCGTCATGGAGGCATCGCCCACTTCGAGTGCAGTGCACCGTCCCGGCCGGGGCCGTGTTTTCGACAGCATCGTGGACGCGATTGGCGATACGCCGATCGTGCGCCTGGGCAAAATGCCGCAGCAGCACGGAGCGCATGCCACCATTCTCGCCAAGCTCGAATACGTTAGCCCCGCGGCGAGCGTGAAGGATCGCATCGGCGCCGCGATGATCATCGCGATGGAAAAAGCGGGTGTCATCAACGCCGATACCGTGCTGGTCGAGCCCACGTCGGGCAATACCGGGATCGCGCTGGCGTTCGTCGCCGCCTCGCGCGGCTACCGGCTGAAGCTGGTGATGCCGGAATCGATGTCGATCGAGCGGCGCAAGATGCTGGCGTTTCTCGGGGCTGAAATCGTCCTGACGCCGGCAGCCCAGGGCATGAAGGGCTCGATCGCGACCGCGGAAGAACTGGTGCGCACGACGCCCAACGCCGTCATGCCGCAGCAGTTCAAGAACCTCGCCAATCCCGAAATTCATCGCCGCACTACCGCGGAGGAAATCTGGAACGATACCGGCGGCAACATCGATGTCTTTGTCGCCGGGGTCGGCACCGGCGGCACCATCACCGGGGTGGGACAGGTGCTGAAACCGCGCAAGCCGTCGCTGCGGATCGTGGCCGTCGAGCCCGAGGAAAGCCCGGTGCTGTCGGGCGGTCAGCATTCCCCGCACAAGATCCAGGGGATCGGCGCCGGGTTCATTCCCGAGATTCTCGACCGGTCGGTGATCGACGAGATCGTCAAGATCAACAGCGCCACCGCGATCGAGACATCCCGCGCTTTGGCACGCCACGAAGGCATTGCGGGCGGTATCTCCTCGGGCGCGGCCATCGCCGCGGCCTTGGCGATCGGCAAGCGGCCGGAAAGTGCCGGCAAAACCATTCTGGCGATCGTGCCGTCATTCGCCGAACGTTATCTGTCGACGGCATTGTTTGAAGGAATTTAATCGTGCCCGACCAACCGCGACGACCACGAACGCTGAACGATGCGCGCACCGAAGCCGAGTCCGTGTTCAAGAAAATTACCACCAAGACGGCGGAACTGCCGCCGAAGAAGACCTCATTGCCCAGCGTGAAAGAACTGGTGTCGCTGCGGATCGATCAGGACGTTCTCGAACACTTCCAGGAGGGCGGCCCCGGCTGGCAGGACCGCATCAACGACGCCCTTCGAAAGGCAGTCGGGAAATAGTGTCGGTCGTGCGAAGTGGACCATCCCGTCATGTTGCAACGCGTGGGATGGGAGTAGGGGCTTTCAGGTTCAAGAGATTACCGGTGAGGATCAGTGCCGCGCCAAGCAGGGTGAACATATCCAGCCGCTCCGAATAAATCAGCCAGCCGACGGTGGCCGTCAGCGGCACGCGCAGGAAATCCATCGGCAACACCACGGTTGCATCGGCGTACAACATCGCACGCGCCATGCAGAAATGAGAAAACGTGCCGCAGAACGCGATTACGGTTAGACATCCCCAAGTGTACGCAGAGGGCCATGT
>Ga0210400_10002610_pt1 | contig 16519 bp, 16 predicted proteins | sample IncBWH26MmetaG_FD_155456 | JGI IMG/M metagenome (GOLD analysis project Ga0210400, IMG submission 155456) | Forest soil microbial communities from Barre Woods Harvard Forest LTER site, Petersham, Massachusetts, United States - Inc-BW-H-26-M | ecosystem: Environmental > Terrestrial > Soil >... | reverse complement strand
CAGATCCTGAGTGCGAACGCCAACCGCCATGTTGAGTAATCCCCGGAGACAGTCTGAAAGTTACGGCAGTATATCGCAGGTAAGGGTTTGGATCGAATTTCCTCGAGATACGTGCTGTGGAGCGGGTTGAGACCCGCTTCGTATCAGGGCATGCCTTCAGGCATGCCGCATCCGCGGAAAGATGACATGCGGCTTTAGCCGCTGATGCTGTGCCCTGATACTAATCTCCCATACGGAATCTTCTAACGGTTACTAAAGATTGGCCAGGACCGGGCGTCATCTGTGAACCGGGACTTCATGAAACTACACTGGCGCGAGCGTGTCGGGATTTTCGATAGCAGGGGCGTAGTCGATGTTGCTTCCCATCAAACACGAAAACATGGCCGCGCGGCGCTGGCCGGTGGTCACGCTGGCATTGATCGCGATCAATACAGCCGTCTTTCTCTTCACGCTGGTAGCTGTCGGCGACGATCCACCGCAACTGGGAGAAGTGAAATCGCACATTCGGAATCTAGCGGCACTGCATCCTGAGTTGAAAATGCAACCGCAGTCGCAGCAGGTAGTGGACGCATTCAAGGAGCGGTATCCCGACCAGTGGAAACAGGTGCAGAATCCGTACCGCGACATCATCAATCCCTACGACGCCAAGATCAAAATGACCGAGGACACCTCGAAACTTCAGGACGAGATGGACTCGCTCAACGCCGAACTGGTGAGCCTGACAAAGTCGTCCAGCATCGAGGATTACAAATTTGTGCCCGCGAATCCCACGGCCATCAGCTACCTGACCGCAAATTTTCTGCATGGCGGCTGGATGCACCTGATCGGCAACATGTGGTTCCTGTGGCTGGCAGGATTTGTGCTCGAAGACGTGTGGGGACGCTGGCTGTACTCCGCGTTTTACCTGATCGCCGGAGCGGCCGCTCTGCAGTTCTATGCCTGGACGAATCCGGGCAGTGTCATTCCAACGCTGGGGGCTTCGGGCGCGGTGGCAGCACTGATGGGCGCGTTTCTCGTGCGCTTCCCCAAGATGAAGATTGAGATGGCGTGGATCTGGTGGATCAGCATGGCCAAATTTCTGCGCACCGGCAACCCCTTCCGGATGACTCAGTTTAAGGCTTCCGCGTACTGGTTGCTGCCCTTGTGGCTGGGGAGCGAAATAGTCTACGGAGCGCTCCTTGGATCTTCGAGCAGCGTGGCGCACTGGGCGCACGTGGGCGGATTCCTGTTTGGAGCAGTGGCAGCACTGACAATTCAGTATTCCGGCATCGAGCAGAAAGCCAATAAGGCGATAGAAGAGAAACTTGCCTGGACCAATGATGCCGAACTCGAACAGGCCAGCGACATGATGGAGCACGGCCAACTCGGCGAAGCGCTGATCCTGTTGACGAACTACGTTGCGCTGAAACCCAACTCGCTCGACGCCTGGAATTTGCTCCGCCAGATCCACACCCGGCAGAACGACATGAAAGAGTATCTCGACGCGACGGTCAAGACCTGTTCACTGCATCTGAAAGCGCACGAAGTCGAGGCGGCGTTCCAGGACTATGCTGAATTCATCGATTCCGGCGGCGGCAAGCTACCGGCGGCGAATTGGCTTGAACTGTGCAAGGGCGCGGAAGAATTGCAGGAGTTCGATGGTGCTCTTTCCGAGTATGAGCAACTCGCCCAAACCTATCCCGCCGACCGCCAGGCCCTGACGGCCCAACTCAGTGCGGCGCGACTTTGCCTGAAGCGCTTGAATCGTCCGCAGGAGGCGCTGGCTCTCTATCAGACTGCGGCAGCGTCTCCGATTCCACATCTCGACTGGGAGCAACACATCCAGGCTGGCATCAAAGAAGCAAAGGCCGCAATGTCGTCGGGAAATGCGTCCGCCGCCGGAGCGCACTAGAGCGTCCACCGCAAGATGTAGCGCCGGCGTCCCGCCGGCTGTCGCGGGAGCCTGCCCTGAGCCTGCCGAAGGGGCGTCCCGCCCTCGCAGCCGAGAGCACAACGAATGCGCCCTAGCTAAAAAACAGGACGAACAACGTCTGGCCTGTTCTGTTTCGCGGGCCTGCCTCCCCAAAACGCGGGTCGCGTTACTTCATGCGCGCCATTCACGCGGTCAGCCTCAACTCGGGTGGCCAACGTACCACGGCGCGCTGACGGTGAAGATCCGTTCATTACCGCGCGCCAGCAGCACCCATTCCAGCATACGTCCGCGCTGGTTGTGCAGAAAATATTCGTACCATCGATCCTCGACAAGTTCCGGAATGACAACCACAATACTGCGATCAGGATTCTTCTTCGACAGGTCGAGCACGAACTGGACGACCGGAATAATGACGAAGCGGTAGGGTGAGGGCAGCATTTGGAGTTGAGGGGGCTCCTTGCCTTCCGCGCGAAATGGTCGCACTACGTATTGTTCCCAGTCGTCCTGCAGCAGTTCGGAATGCTCGTTGGGCTCGACGTGCAGCGCGATCACTTCCGGCGAAAGCCGCGCGGCGAATTCAATTCCCTGACGCGTGATGTTGCTCCAACGGTCTACGGTGATGACCGCGATGGGATGCCGGCTCAGACCAGCGGCGTCGACGGGAGTCTTGCATGTAGTGAGCACCTTCACCGAGTGGTAGTGGCGGCGGACAATGGAGAAGAGAACGATGGTTAACGGAATGAAGAGCAGCGTGATCCACGCGCCCTCCACGAATTTCGCGACCAGGACAACAACTGTTGTAACGCCGGTGACGAGCGCGCCGAGTCCATTGACCAGCGCACTCTTGACCCAGCCCGGGCCGCGATTTTTCCGCCAATGCACCACCATCCCGGCCTGCGAGAGCGTAAAGGCCAGAAACGCGCCCACCGCGTAGAGCGGAATCAGCCGGTCAGTGACGCCTCCGAAAAGGATGAGCACTCCGCCACAGAGAACCGCTAGCACCATGATGCCGTAGGTGTAGACCAGCCGCCGCCCGCGGTAGCCGAACACGTGCGGCAGGTAGTTGTTCTGCGCGATGGCGCGGCAGAGACGCGGGAAGTCGGCGAATGCGGTGTTCGCGGAAAGCGACAAGACCACAAGAATCGAGCCAATCGTCAGATAGTAGAAAAATCCTTTGCCGAAAACCGCGGCAGTGAGCATGGAGAGAACGCTCTGATAACCGGGCTGGCCGGGATCGGTGGCGGCAATCCCATACACCTTGACCAGATAAGAGATTCCAGCCAGCAAGATTGCCAAAAGAAAAATGATCACGGTGAGACTGCGCTGAGCGTTTTTCACCGCGGGCTCGCGGAACGCCTTCACTCCGTTGCTGACGGCTTCTACCCCGGTCAGCGCGGTGCACCCGCTGGCGAAAACCTTGAGCAGCAGCCAGAAGGTGACGGCCTCCGTGATAGGCGGTGGAGGAGGAAGAGCAACCGCCGCTGTGGGATGCCCTCCGCTAAGGAGCACGCGAAGAATACCAGCCGCGATTGTGACGAGAAGCGTGCCGACGAACAGATACGTTGGTACCGCGAAAACAGTGCCAGCTTCGCGCACCCCGCGAAGATTGAGGATGGTGATAACGATCAGAATTCCCACGCAAAGAGAGACGGTGTGCGGCAACAACGACGGAACGGCCGAGACCAAGGCGCCGACTCCTGCCGAAATACCTACGGCAGCCGTCAGGATGTAGTCCGCGAGCAACGCGGCAGCGGCAAGCAGTCCGGCGGGCGCACCAAGATTGAAGCGCGCCACGGTGTAGGAACCGCCCCCAGAGGGATAAGCCGCGATGGTCTGACGATACGAAAAGTAGACGATCACCAGCAGCGTTATGATGGCCGCACTGACCGGAACGATATAACGAACGCCCAGCAGCCCCAGCGGAATCAAAAGGCTGAGCGCAGCTTCCGGCCCGTAAGCCGCGGAGCTAAGGCCATCGAGGCCAAAGATGGGAATGCCCTGCGCCGGACCAATCTGCTCGGCCCGTTCGTCACTGGTTTTGATCGGCTTGCCGACTACGAGATCAAGTATGTTCATGAGTGATCGAGCCTAATGGATTTTGCATTCGAGAATGCACCGCAAAGAGCGGACCGGGAGGCCGGACCCAACACGATACCATCGCAGAGATTTGCAATCAAAAGGGCATTCCTGGCGTGGCGGCGTAAGGAGGACGTTACAGGCGAGCGGCCGCGAAACCCGACGCTACGAAATCACAGTCTGGCAGAGCAAACTCGTCTCGTCGGAAATAATGCCGTCAACTCCGGCCTCTGCGAAACGCTTCATTTCTTCGGGAGCGTTGACCGTCCAGACCATGATTTTCTTCCCCGCACCCTTCACCTTGCGGATCAGTTCAGGATCGACCAGTTCATGTTGGGCAATCACATATTCAATCGAAAGGTCGGTCCAGAATTTCAGCTGGGTCTTGGATTCGCAGATCAGGCCGAGCGGAATGGTTTTGTCTTCGGCGCGCAGCGCCTTCAGCGCTCCGGGGATAAACGATGACACGACGAATCCGCGGCGTGGCTTGTGCCTCAGGAAAAGATCGAGCATGATCCGCTCCATGCCCTTCACCTTCAGTTCGATGTCGAGAAACGAGTCGCGATAGCGCTGGAGCACGTCGCGCAGGCGGGGCAACTGGGAAACCAGTTTCGCGGGTGTGCGGGAAATCTCGAATCCGAGGGCCTTTGGGTCATGGCAGACCACGGCCTCTTCGTCGGCGGTGAGGCGCACATCGAATTCGAATCCGTCGCAGCCGTCGGCCAACGCCTGATCGAAGGAGGCAGGAGTGTTTTCCAGAATCGACTTGAGGGCGCGCGCGCCGCGGTGGCCGAGAAGAAGAGGACGGCTCACTTGGGCACACTCAGTCGGGCAGGCTCAACCAAGCTCGCGTCAATCAAGATCGAAATCCCGAATCGGCCGCCCGGTGTCAGGAGTCTCTTTCGCCTTCTTCACCGCCTCCTGAAATTTTTTCTCGAGAAGATCGGAGGCGTGCTTCTGGGCTTCCACCGACTGCTGGAAAATGGACTCGCGGCGGCTGTCATGTTCCCGCATGGACTTCACCGCAGCCTCCATGTCGCTAAAGGTTTTGGGCTTCACCGCCGCGGTGTGCGCGATCACGGCGCGCGTCTCGGTGTCGATCTTGAGCAGCGCACTGCAGCACGGACACGTGACTTCGAAATTAGGGGACTTCTTCGCCATTGAGCGAATCATACCGCAAAACCGCTGCTCCGCGTTCTCAATGCTTCAGCTTGATCGGGAAGACGTGGAACAGGTTCACCATTTCCCATCCCAGCAGGAAGATCGACATCAGAACCACCATCACGGCCATCAGTTCCCCGAAGCTCAGGCCGCGGCGTGTAGGCTCCAGGCGGCGGGCGGCGAGGCTGAGGATGTTGAGCGTGGCAAAACCGAATACGAGTGCCCAGAGGATGTTGTAAACGTCCTCTCGCGTGCCCCGATAGAACACGGCGACGGCGACGCCGAAAAGCATGGCAGCGTAGGCGCGCGCGATCATATAGATGATCAGGGCCGCCCGCGTGGTTCGGGTGAAGCCTGCGATCAACGACACTGCGGCAGTTAGCGCCATCGGCTCAAGCCAAGCCCTGCACGCCTGTTCGTAGGGCCAGCATTGGATATTACATCTTTTCCCGATTCCGATCACACCCGGCGCAGAGCGGGTAGTGCCGCAGTTTAAAAAAGGTTCGTATCAGGGCACGCCTTTTAGGCGTGCCCCGAAGGCCCGGACTCCTGCGTCGGCTTCAGCCGCTGGGCTCGTCGCCTTGGAATCACGTTTAATATGAGTCATGCCAAAATGCCGTTTCATTTTCTTCGACGTGGGCAACACTCTGCTGTTTCCCAATCGCGCCCGCATGCTGGCGCCGCTGCCGCTGCCCGTCGACCGGCATCCGACGCTGGCCGCCTGGCAGGCACTGGAGCGGCGCACCAAGCAGGAATTTGATCAGGGCATGATTGGAGGCACGGTCGATCACGGCTTCTGGTGGACCTTCCACACTCATCTACTGCAGGATCTGAACTTGCTCGACCATGGGGTACCCGACAGCGCGGTGCGCGACGCGCTGGTTGAGAATACGCAGAAGTCCGCCAACTGGGACCAGATCCTGCCCGGAACGCGCGAAGCGCTGGACCGGATTCGCCGGGAATACGCGATTGCCGTGATCTCGAATGCCGACGGCAAGATTGACGCGGTTCTGCGGCGCTGCGGGATTGAGGATTGCTTTGCCAGCATCACGGACTCGGGGAACGTCGGATATGAGAAGCCCCATCCGGCGATTTTCGAAGCGGCGCTGCACGCGATGAAAGCCTCAGCCGCGGAGAGCCTGTATGTGGGCGATGTGTATTCGATCGACTATGTCGGGGCGCGCAACGCGGGAATGCAAGCGGTGCTGCTAGACGTCGCCGGGGCCTATCGCGAGCGGGAGTTTCCGCAGGTGGAATCGCTTGTAGAATTGGAATCCTGGCTCAAACAGTAACCGGAATCATCACTGACGAGGTTGGCACTAGCATGTTCGACTCGACTCGATTTCTTCTCTTTCTGACCGCGGCCGTGCTGCTCGCTGTCTCTCCCGGCCCGGGAATGCTCTACGTTCTTGCTCGCAGTCTGGCGGGCGGAAAACGCGAGGGAGTGCTCTCGGCATTGGGCACATTTCTCGGTGGCATGGTACATGTGTTCGCAGCAGCGCTGGGCGTGTCGATCGTGCTGGCGAAGTCGGCCGTGGCATTTGCGACCGTGAAGTACGTGGGCGCGGCTTACCTGTGCTTTCTGGGTGTGCGGATGATTCTTGAGGCGCGGAGAGACGAGGGGAACGCGGAACAGATTCATCAAGATCTCAAACCCGCACGCAACCCGCTGTGGCAGGGCGTGGCAACTGAAGTCTTGAATCCTAAGACTGCTTTATTTTTTCTGTCGTTCATTCCACAATTCGTCAATCGTTCGGGTGGACACGTTTTCCTGCAGTTCGTGGCGCTCGGAACCATCTCGGTAGTGATGAACACGACGGCTGACTTGATCGTGATCGCACTGGCGGGACCGTTGGGAGAGCGCATTCGTTCGTCGGCCACCTTCCGCCGCCGGCAGAGAACTCTGACTGGCGCAATCATGATCGGCCTGGGAACTTATCTGGCAACCAGCGAGAGCAAGTAGCCACGGGATCCTGCATGAAAACGCCCTGCGATGAAGCTGTCATGCAGTCAGCGGGAATCGCAGCTCCCTGCGGCCCACAAGCCGGAACCTGGATACTGGTCGCGACCATCCTCGGTTCCAGCATGGCCTTTATCGACAGTACAGTCGTGAATGTCGCGCTGCCCGCATTGCAAGCCAACTTTCATGCAACCGTCGTGGACGTGCAATGGGTCGTCGAATCCTACGGTTTATTTCTGAGTGCGTTGATTCTAGTCGGAGGTTCGCTGGGGGACCTGTTTGGCCGCCGACTGACATTCGTCGTCGGTGTTGCGATCTTCGCCGTCGCTTCGGCAATTTGTGGGGCGTCCTCGAATATTCATCAACTGAACATCGCGCGGAGCATTCAAGGGATTGGCGCTGCGCTCCTCGTGCCTGGCAGCCTGGCGATTATCAGTACGGCGTTTGACGAGAAAAGTCGTGGCCAGGCCATCGGAGTGTGGTCGGGCTTCACCGCAATCACGACTGCCATTGGGCCGGTTCTGGGCGGATGGCTGGTTGAGCATGCATCGTGGCGCTGGGTGTTCTTTATCAATCTCCCACTTGCGGTGGCTGTGATCGCCATTTCGCTCTGGCGAATTCCAGAAAGCCGCAGCGCAAGCGCAGGCCGAGTCGATTGGTCCGGCGCGCTTCTGGCCACCATCGGCTTAGGTGGCTTGGTTGCCGGGTTCACAGAGTCGGTCAACCTGGGTTGGCGAAATCCTCTGGTCTTCGGAGGCTTGATCGTGGGCTTCGGTTGTGTGATTGCTTTCGTGCTTGTCGAGGCTCACGTCATATCACCGATGCTGCCGCTCGCCTTGTTCGACTCCCGCACCTTCAGCGGTGCGAATCTGCTGACGCTCTTCCTCTACTCCGCAATTGGAATTTTCTTTTTCCTGTTTCCGCTGAATCTGATTCAAGTCCAGGGCTACTCCGCCACGGCAACCGGCGCTGCCATCCTTCCCATGATATTGCTCATGTTCGTTCTCTCCAGCTGGTCAGGCGGCCTGGTCGCGCGCTTCGGTGCGAGATTCCCGTTAATCACGGGCCCTCTGCTTGTCGCCCTTGGATTTGCACTATTCGCGTTGCCGTCCGTCGGACAGAGCTACTGGAAGACGTTCTTCCCGCCGGTGATGGTTCTAGGGTTTGGGATGGCGTTCACGGTAGCGCCTCTCACGACCGTGGTTATGAATTCTGTAACTCAGGAACGAGTCGGCGCCGCTTCCGGAATCAACAACGCCGTGGCGCGAGTAGCGGGGGTTCTGGCGATCGCGGTCCTGGGAATCGTGATGGTAAATGTTTTCAGCTCTCAACTGGGCCGCAACCTCGGCCATCTTTCGCTGTCACCCACGCTGCTGCAGCAGATTCAAGCAGACGCAACCAAACTCGCCGGATTGCAAGTTCCCGCTGGCCTTGATTCCGGCACCAGGTCCGCCATCGAGGAATTCGTCAAGCAAGCCTTTGTCTCCGGCTTTCGAATCGTCATGTTGATTTGCGTTGCTCTGTCAGTGGCCAGTGCCGCGATTGCAGGGCTAACCATTCGGAAGGACGGTAACGCTAGTTAGAAGCTAAAGATCCAGTATCTGGTGGTCGTGGCAGTCGGGTTGGACGGCGTCGTGCAACTGCTGCAGAAATTCACGACCGTAACGCGCCAGAAAGTAGATGCCTCCGATCCCGCGCTCCTGCAGGCCTTTGTCCGGATACAGTGCCTGGCTGAGAGTTTCGGCGTGGCGGGTCACGAGTTCACCTTTTTGTGCTTCCGCACGCCCCGCCTGGGCGTGCAAACGCTCGAGTTGATATTCGATTTTCGAGCGCGCAGTCTCGGCGGCATCGACCAGCGTACGGTCAAGCTTCGTCAACTTTTCTTTAATGTCGGACAGGTGCGAGTCCGCAGATTTTCTTGCGGCCTCGAAGGCAGCTTGCAGGTCCTCGGGCAGTCCGCGCTCCGCAAGCTGACGACGCAGTGCGTCGGGCCCGGCGAACACGTCGGAAACGCAGATGCCATGACGTTCGAGCAGACGCTGCATCTTCGGTTCGACGATAGTGGCCGAGAAGCGCGGAACAATGGGCGTCACCCGGCCGATAAGAGCTTCGTAAACCGCTCCGGCCTGCGCGAAGTAAGCGGTCTCGGCAGCGCCTCCGGTGTAAACCAGCGTGGGCAGCAAGTAATCCTCGACGATAGGCCGCAACAGAACGTTCGGGCTGAATTGCCCAGGGTTCGCGGCGATGCGGGCGACGAGTTCGGCTTGTGAAAGTTTCTCAGCCCCAGCGTCGGTGCCGATGACAAACTCCGCGGATCCTCCCTGGCCGCGCCGGTGAATCGGAGTACGCGCACCATCGCGCATCGTAAAGAGCAACACGGACGACGAAGTCACCTTAACCTGCTGATGATATCCAGCAGCGTCGAGGGCCTCGCCCCGCGACAGCAGAGCACCGGAAAGTTCTTCGGCGCGTTCGACAGCTGCCCGAAAAATCGGCTCGGCAACTCGATCCAGTTCCGCGTCCGAGGCATCGAGCAGGATCACGCCCCACTCGGCAAACACGCGAGAGTAGAAACGCGCGAAGGCCGTGCCCAGAGACTCGCCGGGACGATAGGTCTCGCGCAGAAACCGCGTCACCTCCGAATCACCGAGCAAGTTCGCAGCTTGCTCCACCAGAGGCAGAATCTCATCTCCCAGCCGCACCGCGCTAACCGGCGCTCCGGCAACGTCGTGGCTCGTCGCAGTGAGCACGTGCAACCCGCCGTCCGCGCCGGGGACGGAAACGTGATTCACCTCTGCCAAGTCGTGATCGTAGGTGGCCAGCCAAAAAACCGGAACAGCGTCAACTCCGGCCGCGGTGGCTTCCTCGGCAAGCCTTACCGCGGTGAGCGCCTTGTAGACAGCGAACATGGGTCCGCCAAAGAGTCCGACCTGTTGGCCGGTAACCACCGCGGCCGCGCCGTTGCGCAGCCGTTCAAGATTGCCCAGAGTTTTCGCGGAAGCGTCCCAGGATTTGTTCTGCCGCTCAAGAATGCCGGTGACTCGCCCGCGGCGAGAGGAGTCGTAAGAAATCTTTGCGGCCTCGTCCTTCAGCCACTCGCTAAAACTAGGAGATCGCGGATAAAACTGCTGGGTATTGGGCTGATATGCCAGAAAGTCTGCGAATAGCCGCGTCGTATGCGGGATCAGCGAGAACGGGAGACAATGCGACTTCACTAAGAGTTCTCCTGACAACATCGCTCGGTGGCGCGCGGCATGGCCCTTGGTTGGACGTGTGAGATCATGTCAGGTCAACATCCCAGATCACTTCGTAAGTCAACATTAACATTGTGGAGCGGAATTCGCAGAGCCTGCGCCGTATTAAAGATGCGCGGCAAGTCTGCAAGATGCAAGATTCTGACTCGGCAGAAGAGAAAAGAATGACAATTGCCCCTCTGAATATCGTCCTGCCGCTGACCCTGGAAGGATCCGTGGTGCGTCTTGAACCGGTGCGCCGCGAGCACGCGGAACTTTTCTGGGAAGTGGCGAAGAACGATCTGGAGGATATCTTTCGCTGGATTCCCTATCCCATGAAGACGCAGGCCGATTTCGAGCGTCTGGTGGAGAACGCTTTCAGCGAGCAGGAACGCGGCGAGTCGATCGTCTTTGCCACGGTGGAGCGCGCTTCCGGCCGCACCATCGGCAGCACCCGCTTCATGAATATCGACCGCGCCAACCGCAGGGTAGAGATCGGATCCACCTGGATTGCGCCCGCATGGCAGCGCACCGCCATCAATACCGAGGCAAAATATTTGATGCTGCGCCACGCCTTCGAAGTCTGGGGATGCGTGCGCGTGGAACTGAAAACCGACGCGCTGAACGAAAAATCGCGCAACGCCATCCTCCGCATCGGCGCCAAAGAAGAAGGCACTCTCCGCCGCCACGTGGTCACCTGGACCGGCCGCATCCGCGACAGCGTCTACTTCAGCATCCTCGACGACGAATGGCCCGCCGCAAAAGCCCGCCTCGAAGCTCGTATCTCCCAAGGAACTCCTTCGTTGTGACCCCGCCCCAAACCCGCTATGATTCCTGCAATTCGCGCCAGCAAACAATCCAGCGCGACGGGCCCCGAAAAACTTGAGCGTCGGAGGGTGACCATGGAAGCGTTTTCCTGGGCGATCGCAGTAATAGTCGGCATCTTCGTAATCGGAACCATCCTGAGCGGATTTTTCCAAGTCCACACCGCCGAGGCCGTGATCGTGCAGCGCATGGGCAAGTTCCAGCGCGTGGCCGGCGCGGGCATGAACTTCAAACTCCCCTGGCTGGACCAGATCGCGGCCCGCATCGATCTCCGCGTCCAGCAACTCGCGCTCGACGTCGAGACAAAAACCAAAGACAACGTCTTCGTAAAGATTCCGGTCTCGGTGCAGTATCACGTGATCCCCGACCACGTCTACGAAGCCTTCTACAAGCTGGCCAATCCGCGCCAGCAAATTTCTTCCTATGTCTTCAACGTAATTCTCGGCCACGTCCCCAAGATGAATCTCGACGACGCCTTCCTCCAGCAGTCCGACATCGCCGTCGCCATCAAGGAAGGACTCGACGACGTGATGCGGACCTACGGCTACGCCATCGACCAGGCTCTGGTTACCGACATTGAGCCCGACGAAAAAGTAAAAGCCGCCATGAACGACATCAACGCCGCGCAACGCGAACAGGTCGCGGCCAGCGCCCGCGGCGAAGCCGAGAAAATTCTAAAAGTAAAGCAGGCCGAAGCCGAGGCGCAAAGCAAAGCGCTGCAGGGTCAGGGCATCGCCAACCAGCGCAAGGCGATCATCGAAGGCCTGAAAGATTCCGTGGAAGCGTTCTCGAAAGCCGTAGAAGGCTCAACCCCGAAAGACGTGATGATGCTGGTCCTGGTCACCCAGTATCTCGACACCATGAAAGAAATCGGCGCCAACGACCGCAGCAACACCATCCTAATGTCGCACTCCCCCGGCGCCGTCAGCGACCTCTATCACCAGATGCAAGACGCAGTCATGACCGGAATGAAAGCCGCGAACCCAGGCCCGTAGTAAGCCACGGTGGGCAAGGTTCACCGAGTCGTTATTGTCATTGTCATTCCGAACCGGGCTGAAAGCCCGGTGAGGAACCTGCTGTTGTATTGTCATTCCGAGTCGGGCCGAAAGCCCGGTGAGGAATCTGCTGTTCCCCGCCTCCGAGTCGGGCTGCGGGATGGCTTGGCGAAGTGTTCCTGCAGGAACACAACGTCATGACGAAATAGAGCAGACGATATCGTCATGACAGCTAACCCAAAGAAAACACGTCGGGAAACGCTCCGTCTATCCCCACATTTTCAAGTGTGCGTGACAACCCTGCTTGCCCCCTCGATCTGCTGATACAACCGTGGAAGAGCGGCGCTTCAGCGCCGCGTAAGGCGGGCGGAATGATTCGGGCTTTAGCCCCCGTGTTCGTCTCCTCGGCAGCAAAGGCCCCTGGGCAAAGTCCATCCCGTCATTCTTGTCATTCCGAACCGGGCTGAAAGCCCGGTGAGGAATCTGCTGTTCCCCCGCCCCGAGTCGGCCCCGCGATCAATTCAATCCGTCCCTTGGCTCGGGTGGGGCGAGTGGCCGAGTCTTTTTAATTTGTTGCACGCCACCAGTACCTTTGGTGCCCCGTCCTTGCGCCGTTGCAAGAGCCTGCCCTGAGCGAGCCGAAGGGGGGTACGGAAATGCCGGTACCGGCGAAGGTAGGCCGCCCGAATCACCAGACGGCGATAGAGTGCAAGTGATCCCCGCCGTAACTGCAATGCGGTCCCCGGGCGGTGACAAATCCCCTCGTATCGGCAGCATCGTACCCGCCCTTACAGGAAACGCAAGAGCCTGCCCTGAGCGAAGCCGAAGGGACGGGGCACCCACGATTCCGTAATAGGAAGAAATCAGCACAGAAAGGGCGGGCCACCCGCCCCACAAAGACTGGCGCAGCCTAAAGGACACCATTACAATTCTGGACACTATGGGAAGCGCACGAGTCAGGCCATGATGACCCAAGCTCCGCCCGAAACAGTTTGGCACTGGCTATACACGAACGCGCCAGCGGCCTGGATCTCCGCGATAGCGGCAGTCACAACGCTCGTCGTCCTGCAACTGAGGAAGCGCCCGAAGAGGGTCGTCGTCCGTGAGTTCCCGAGCATCTCGTTTCTGAGAGCGCTCCCGTCGATGAAGCACAGAATCAAAACCACGTTCGACGGAAAACCGGCCGACGCGCTAAGCATGGTCGGCTACGAGATCCACAACGAGGGCTCAGATCCCATCAAGAACGCCGAATTCACCCTAGTTCTCCCACCGCAGGCCGTCGTTCTGGGGGCATCGATCGGACCGCACGACTCAGAGCCGAAATGCGAATTCACCGACAACCTCGTCACGGTCTCACTCCCCTACCTGAACCCCTTCCATGAGCACAAGCAACTGATCACACTCCTCATCGTCGCGGACGGCGAGACAAGCCACGCAAAGGTCAACGGGGGCGGAGAGGGCTGGTCGGTACGGTTTTCGCCGCTGCCAGGCCGAAGACAGATGAAAAAGCTATACCTCGTCCCCGCCACGGCGGGGGCCATCAGCGGCGGGGTCATGGTTGCGTACATGCGGTTCCTCGGGCACGTCCTCAAAATCGCGCCACCCCAAGTTACAGGGAGAGTTCTCCTAGCGGCCGTTCCGGCACTGACAATCTTCGCAGCCGCGATACTGATCTCGCAGAGGGTAATGGCGCAGCTGTGGTATCGAGCGATCAGGCCGCAAATGCCGTCCCGGGATCCTGATCCACCGGCGGATGCCCGAAGGGAAAAGGCCTGAAAAACATAGAGGCGGACGGGACGTTCACCTAATTTCGCTGCTAGAAATCGGGTCAGTCCCTTTCTGCTCCGGTTTTTTATGGCGGGCTTATTGTTTTGGGCGCCGGGAGTAGCGGCCCGGAACCAATCTCATTCCGCACCGCATTCACGATGTCAGTTTCCTTTAGCAAGAGCTCTTTCAATCCTCGCGCGTAGGCACCCAAATCGCCCTGCATCAGGGCCTGCGCCGAATCAGATACCAATTTCTCGTAATACAACAGCGCGCGCTTTAATTCCAGTCCGCACACCAAATCCACAACTAGCTTCCCCTGATCGTATTCCGTAAGTGCATCATTGAACGCGGACGTTGACCTGTGTGTTGCTTCCAACCGCACGGGATTCTCAGTGTCGCCAGAGTCTTTGTTAGTAAAACGCACGGCATAGAGCCTCTGCAATGCGACCTGTATAGCTGCAGTCTTCTTAACCATGTCAATAAGCAGGTCCCGTTTCAATTCCCATCGTTTCTGCCGATCCCAAACATCATCTGAGATCTTAGCTTCGATCTGCTTGGCAGTAGTCGTGACAGCCCTAACTTGATCGACCAGTTTGTCGATGTCCTCGTGTGTCGCGAAGTTCTGACCCTTCTGGCTGAGATACGCCTTCAGGTAGCCGCCAAAGGCTCCCACAACCACACCCAACGCCAAGAGCACCCACGTCAGTGCGTTTGCCATTCGGTCATTGTACGCGGGGACAGACAGAACGTTCCCACTACCTACCCCGCATCGCAACCCACCGAAAACCGCAGCGCAGCACACACCTCATTCATCCGCGCGGAACTAAGCTGGGCCACACGTTTCCCCAGGCGCTGTTGCGACACCGTCACGGCATTGTGCAGGTTCACCGCACACGGGGACTTCATGCCGTCCTCCTCATTCAGAACCACCTCCGATGGCACGCCGCGAATCGTGGAAGTGACCGGCGCAACCGTAACCGTCGATAAATACGCGATGGCGCTGTTGCGGGTGAGCACGAGCACCGGTCGTTTCTTATCGGGCGCGGCAAACTGATAAAGCCGAACGTCACCCCGTACGATCCGACCCCGAGCTATTCTTCCGGCCACGTGGCCTCCGACTCCCAACCCCGCGCTTCCCCATCGACCTGCGGCTGAAGTGAATAGCCATGCCGATCACGCTCCTCGCTAGCTCGCAGTTCCAATCGACGAAGATGTTCACGCAAAGCATCCCGCACCAACGCAGACCGGTTTCGCTTCGTCCGCTTGGCGGCCTCGTCCGCAGCGTGTAACAGCTTCTTATCCAGCACAATCTGAACGATTTCCATATGTTGACTCCATTCCACAGTATACTCCACATACGGAAACCGGGACAAGAAAACCGGGGCATTGTGCTTGTCGGGTTCGCGCCATTCTTCTGGACTCCGGCAACCTTTCCCTGATATACAACTTCCGCATCTTCCCTGGAGGTTGTGGTGAGAACTTTCAAGACATTGCGGGCGCTGCTGGCCGCGTCTATTTCGTTCGCGGCCATCCCATCTTGCGTCGCCCAAACGCGTAGTTGGACCACCCATGACTACTCAGATGACGGGTTCAGCATCTCGCTGCCTTCCGATCCGCAAATCAATCTCCAGAAGGACGCTTCTTCGAACTCCCAGATGCGCAGCTATACCATCGATCTGGGACAGGGTGCATTGATGATCGGCGTGATGCGCTTCGGCTCGATGCCGGCAAAAACTCCCGACGCAATTCTCCAGAACGGCAAAAACGGCGCTCTTGCGCAAAGCAAAACGCACCTCGTCCGAGAGAAAAAAATCACGCTCGGCGCCGCTCCCGGTCTCGATTTTGAGGCCGAAAGCGACACCCTCCACATCAGGGCTCAAGTGTTTCTTGTAGGCAACACGGCGTATCAGCTGGTTGAGAGCTATCTCATCGGCAAGCCCTTCGACCATGCCCCTGAATTCTTCGACTCGTTTCGCCTTACGTCGAAATAGCCTGGGGGCATCGGAGCGGAACCCAGGGAGGAGGGAACCCGGGGTGCACCCCTCCTCGGCATTGATGCCGCCCGGCGAAAACGATTCGTATCAGGGCACCGCTTCAGCGGTGACGTCAGCGCTCGAAAAATTCAGACGGCTTTAGCCGCTGGCTTTTGCCCCCCCAAACCCTGCCGCCCGACCCCCTTCGCCAATGCCTCTCCATCATCTTTTCCACGGCCCAACCCCGTGACATCCATCACAGACTTCCCCAATAACAATGTGCAATCATCTCCAAAGCCGCGATGTTCGGCCGCAAGGCCAAGAGCCGCGACCTAAGTCCTTTGTTTCACGGATTTTAGCATCTAAGTCCTTTGACATCCCGATTTTGCGGGCAATTTCCCGCTAACTCGATGAATCGCAAGATTCGAGGGGGGAGGGGGGATACCCTGCCAGCCCGGCCCCGCACCATCGGAAGGCTGCACGGCATCTAATGCATTGACTTCCCTGCCAGGGCAACCTAGTCTGGAAGTGGATCTTTAAAAAGGCCAATCCCACCAGTGGGGGCGTCACGGTTTCGACGGAGATGCTTGCGGCCAAGAGGCATGCCGGGGTGCACA
>Ga0210400_10002609_pt1 | contig 16523 bp, 15 predicted proteins | sample IncBWH26MmetaG_FD_155456 | JGI IMG/M metagenome (GOLD analysis project Ga0210400, IMG submission 155456) | Forest soil microbial communities from Barre Woods Harvard Forest LTER site, Petersham, Massachusetts, United States - Inc-BW-H-26-M | ecosystem: Environmental > Terrestrial > Soil >... | reverse complement strand
TTCGCACCGGGCAACTCGACGATTTCAATATTCGCCATCCGGTTGAGATTGCGAATGCCATGGCCGACTCCGCGCGAATGATGGAAATATTGCTTGCCAGCATCGCGTCCATCGCTCTTTTTGTGGGCGGCATCGGAATTATGAATATCATGCTCGTATCCGTGACCGAGCGTACGCGGGAAATTGGCGTACGCATGGCGATCGGCGCTTCCGAGAAAGACGTTCAGATGCAGTTCCTGAGCGAGGCAGTCGTCATGAGTTTGATGGGAGGAGCCATCGGCTTGGTTCTCGGAATGCTGAGCTCCGTTCTCATCGCACGAATCCTGCAATGGCCCACCGCTGTCCCTTTCTCTGCAGTTCTAATTGCGTTTGTGTTTTCCGCGTGTGTCGGGATCTTTTTTGGGTATTACCCGGCCTGGAAAGCAGCCAGCCTCGATCCCATCGAAGCGCTTCGCTACGAATAGCCGCATTTTGAACCGCTGATCGCAAGTCGCGAACTCGAAAGTGTTTGTGCGCTATCGCTTGAGCTTTCCATACCTCTGAGCTAGAGTAACCGCTCCCGAGCGGAGGCGATCTACATTGCAAATCCACGGACAGGAGCATCTGCGCGTTCTCTTGCGAAGCAGTGCGGTCCAGAAACGCGTCCGAGAGATGGGCCTTCAGATTTCAAAGGATTTCAAGGGCCAGCGCGTGCACTTGATCGGTGTTCTCAAGGGCGCTGCCATCTTTCTTTCCGATTTGATTCGCCAGATTCGGGTCGACGTTTCGCTCGATTTCATGGCCGTCTCCAGTTATGGCAAGGGCAGCCATACTTCCGGACAAGTCCGCCTCATCAAGGACTTGGACACCAGCATCGAGGGGCTCAACGTAATCGTCGTTGAGGACATCTTGGACACCGGGCTCACCTTGGGCTATCTACTGCGCGTGCTGCAACAGCGAAAACCTAAATCGCTGCGTATTGCCGCCTTGCTCGATAAGCCGGAGCGGCGCATCAAGAAAGATGTGAAGGCGGACTACGTAGGCTTTCAGATTCCCAACGAATTTGTGGTGGGTTATGGCCTGGACTACGCGGAGCGCTACCGCAATCTCAAGGATGTTTGCGTGCTCTCACTCCCGCCGAACTAATGGAGCGCCCGGGCGGCGCATATCATTTTTTTGCGGGCCCACCTTCTGGATTCAGGGGAAACAAGTAGAGCCCACAACCTTCTCAGCATGAAACCTGTTCTCACAGCCGCGGATCTCGAGCGCCTTCCTGAGGGCGGTGAAGTTACCGTTACCCGAGAGACGTTGATAACTCCGCTGGCGCGCGACGAAGCCGAACGTCGGGGCATCACGCTTCGCATCGTCTCATCGCATGAGCGGGAAGGCTCTGGCGTTGCGTCCGGTGCGCCCGAACAGTCAGAGGAATCCGGTCGCGCCGTGGCGATTGGCGCCGATCATGGCGGTTTTGAACTGAAAGAACAATTAAAAGGGTATCTTCGCGATTGGGGCTACAAAGCTTTGGATTTGGGCACTGACAGCACCGCGGCGGTCGATTATCCCGACTTCGCCGAGGCGGTGGCGAACGCTGTCTCGCGGGGAGAAGCCCGCCTTGGCGTCGTTGTCGACAGTTCCGGGATCGGCAGCTCAATTGCCGCGAACAAGGTCGCCGGAGCGCGCGCGGCGCTATGCTATGATCGCGCCACGGCGCGCAGCAGCCGCGAGCATAACGATGCAAACGTGCTGTCACTGGGGGCGAAGCTGATTTCGCTGGAGGCGGCCCGCGAAATCCTCGCTATTTGGCTCTCTACTCCATTCGCCGGGGGGCGTCACCAGCGGCGCGTGGATAAGATCCGAAGCATCGAGGAGCACGGGACGAAAAAACAGTGAAGCTGCCGCGTTGTTCGAGGACGATCTAAACAGGAATTCATACCAGTGGATCAGCGCGAAATCGAGCACATCGTCAGCATTGTTACCGAAGAGGTCTTGCGCTATCTAGGCGCGCCCACTAGCCCGACTGCCGCCAGTGTTGGGCGCGACGATGAGGTTTGCCCGGATTGCGACCAGAACTGTGTGGAGAAATGCTCGCGCAAGACGCGTGCGGTCGTAGATGCTGGGGCCGATCGCATCTCCTGCGGCCCGGCTGTCATTCAACTTGATGCTGGTTTCGCGGCCCTGATTGATCACACTCTGCTGAAGCCGGAAGCTTCCCGTGACGACGTACGGAAGCTCTGCGAGGAGGCCGCGCGCTTCGGTTTCGCATCGGTCTGCATCAATCCGTGGAATGTGCCTCTCGCGGCCGAGATGCTGCGGGGGACAACCGTCAAAGTTTGCACCGTGGTGGGATTCCCGCTGGGCGCAACGCTGCCACAGGTAAAAATTCACGAAGCCGAAGAAGCGATCAAACTGGGCGCGCAGGAAATCGACATGGTGATCAACATTGGCGCGCTCAAGTCCGGCCAGGATGACCTGGTGGAGTCCGACATTCGTGGCGTGGTCGAAGCAAGCCATCGCGGCGGCGCAATCTGCAAAGTGATCCTTGAAACTGCGCTCCTCACAACGGAGGAAAAAGTTCGTGGCTCGACCGCATGCAAGAGAGCCGGCGCCGATTTCGTAAAGACCTCGACCGGCTTCAGCACCGCAGGGGCCACCGCCGAAGATGTGGCACTTATGCGCGCCGTGGTGGGCTCCGGAATTGGTGTAAAGGCTGCCGGCGGTGTTCGGAGTTTCGAGGACCTGAAGAAAATGGTTTGCGCGGGAGCGACGAGAATCGGGGCGAGTGCCAGCGTAAAAATCATGGAGCAGGCAGTAGGCGCTGCTCAAGCTTCCCCGTCCGCTGGCGGTACATCCGCAGCGACTTCCTATTGACATCGCGGCGCCACAATCTACGAGTTTGTGGCACCCCAGTTACGATGTCTCACCTGTTTTTCACGAGTCCTTAATCACCTCCTGTTATACTCATTGATTCCTAGGGGAGTGTTGTCCAAAATCGGCTGCTAGGCGTGGCCAACGTGCCCTGAAACTATGGACTCTGTAGAAACCAAAACGCCGCTTAACGTTCCCGCGGAGATCCTCGCGACGCTGGTCGAGATCAGCGAAGAGATCAACTCTTCGCTCGACCTCGACGAGGTGTTGAAGAAGACCGCGACGCTGGTGAAGCGTCTGGTCGACTATGAAATCTTTGGCGTGATGCTGCTGGACGAAAGCACGCAGCGTCTCTATCACCGATTTACGATCGGCTACGGCGAACAGGCGAGCAAGGACTGGCAAATTCCGCTGGGGCAGGGAATTACGGGAACGGCGGCGGCTACGGGGCGCGCGGTTCGCGTCGGGGATGTTCGCGAAGATCCGCGTTACATCAACATTATTGACTCGGTCAGGTCGGAACTGGTGGTTCCCCTCGTCGTAAAGGGCCAATCGATCGGCGTGCTCGATATCCAGAGCACGCAGGTTGACTACTTTACTCGCGATCAGCAAAGCGTCCTTACGCTGATGGCCAGCCGACTGGCGGTCGCCATCGAAAACGCGCGGCTGTTTGAGCGCGTCCGCAGCCAGGCGGACACGCTGCTGGTTCTCAACGAAGTGGGCCGCGAGGCCAATTCCATTCTAGATGTCGAGGAGCTGCTGCGCCGCGCCGCGGAGCTCGTGAAACGCGTCATCAATTATCAAATTTTGGGCATCCTGCTTTACGACGAGTCGACCAACGTATTTCGACACCGCTTGGATGTGAAGTACGGACAGAGCGCGCAGGGAAAGCTTCGCGTCACGCCAAACGAAGGTATTGTCGGCGCAGCCATTTCCTCCGGCCACCCGGTTCGTGTTTCGGACGTCACCCTGGATTCGCGCTACATCATGGTGAATCCCGAGACGCGATCCGAGCTGGCGATACCCATGATTCACAAAGGGCGCGTGGTGGGCGTTCTCGACCTCGAGAGCCCGCAAACGAATTATTTCACCGAGGACCACGTCCAGACACTCATGATCCTGGGGGCACATCTGGCGGTCTCGCTTGAAAACGCGCGCCTGTACGAACAGTTGGCTCGCGACGAGTCCCGCATGGAGCGCGAGCTCACAGCCGCGCAGCGCTTGCAAAATGCTTTGCTGCGCCCCGTGCCCACAGTCGATTTTGGCCTAGACATCGCCGCGCGAATTCTCTCTGCCCGTCAGGTGTGTGGTGACTTGTACGATTTTCTCTCCTACGGGACGCAGCAATTAGGCGTCGCGCTTGGAGACGTCAGCGGCAAAGGCAGCGCCGCCGCGCTCTACGGAGCCGTCGCGACCGGAATTCTTCGCAGCCTCTCACCACACAAACTTCAGCCCGCGGAACTCCTTCGCCAGTTGAACCAGCTGGTCAGCGACCGCCGCGTCGAGGGGCGCTACATGACCTTCTGTTTTGCAACTTGGCAGAAGGGACGCCACCAGCTTCGTGTCGCGAATGCGGGGCAAACGCAGCCGCTGCTCTGGAAAGATGGCCGCGTCGAACAGCTCAAGCTCACTGGATTCCCAATCGGTATCTTTGACGACGCTACGTATGTCGAATGGAGCGTCAAGCTCTCTTCCGGGGATATTCTTGTTTTCTATTCGGATGGACTTACCGAAGCCAGTAATCGCGAAGGAAAGTTTTTTGGCGCCGGTCGCTTGAAAACAATTCTTGAACAGGGCGCCAAACTTTCTTCCGCTGATCTGGCCGACCGCATGCTCGAAGAAGTGCAAGAGTTCACCGAGGGGGGCGCCATTACGGACGACCGCACGCTGGTGGTGATGAAGGTCAAGTGAGCGGGCCTACATCTCACTCGCGTAGCTCGCGCCGCCCGGGCCCCGTGGAACCGGCGCGCTATACCCCTGGTTTTTCTTATCGCGGTTCGCGTCTGTTTTGCGAAGGCGTTCCGGTGAATAAGGTCGCGGAGGACCTGGGAACTCCCACGTATCTTTACAGCCGCGCGAGCATCGAGCAGGCCTACCGGCGCATGGACTCGGCATTCGGCTCGCTCCCTCACACGATCTGCTATGCGGTCAAGGCCAACTCGAATCTTGGCATCTTACGTGTGTTTGCCGCCCTCGGCAGTGGCTTCGATATCGTCTCTGGCGGAGAACTCTACCGGTTGCGGCGCATCGGCGTGCCGGGGAGCCGCATTGTCTTTTCCGGCGTTGGCAAGTCGCGTGAAGAAATTCGCGAAGCTCTGCGAGCGCGCGTTCTTCTGTTCAACGTGGAATCCCCGGCCGAACTCGACCTGCTTGTCTCCGAAGCGTCGCGTCTTCGCGTGCGCGCCGCGGCATCCATTCGCGTCAATCCCGATGTCGAGGCGGGGGGCCATCCGCATATTTCGACGGGACATCACCGCCACAAATTCGGCATCGATTGGGATAGCGCGCGACGCCTCTATCTTGAGCATCGTGACTCGCGCTGGTTCGAGTGGCAGGGGATTAGCGCCCACATCGGCTCGCAAATTCTGACGCTCGGCCCATACCGCCGTGCGCTGGCACGCCTTGCGGCATTTGTCCGTGACCTCAAACGCGAAGGCATTGGGCTCCGCTATCTCGATTGTGGAGGGGGGTTGGGCATCCGTTACACCGCGGAGCAGCCACCGGAGAAGGCCGCTTACGCCGCAGAGTTGGCGCGGGCCGTGCGTCCGCTGGGGTGTCATCTGCTGATTGAACCCGGACGCTCGCTGATTGGGCTCGCAGGCGTCATTCTGATGCGCGTGCTCTACACGAAGCAAAACCGGGGAAGAACTTTCGTCGTAGTGGATGCCGCGATGAATGACTTCATGCGGCCAGCGCTCTATGGAGCTACGCACCCCATCACTCGTGCGCGTCGCAAATCAGACACGCTCAGTCGCGCCGATATCGTTGGCCCGGTGTGCGAGTCCGGCGACTGCTTCGTCCAGGACTGGCCTCTGGGGCAAGTCGATTCGGGCGATCTACTTGTCTTGTGGGGAGCCGGAGCATACGGCTTCGTCGAGGCATCAAACTATAATTCCCGGCCGCGCCCGGCCGAAGTGCTCGTCACCGGCCGCCGTTTTCGCGTGATTCGCCGCCGCGAGTCCCCCTCCGATCTCGTTCGTGGGGAGTAGCGAAGACGGCGTCACGAATCACATTTCTTTCATCGTTCGCCCCACTTCAACTTGTTGCGCAGGACCTGGAAATAGGTTTTCTTAGACGGGAGCACGAGTCGCAATTTTTCGGACGCCTTTCGCACAACGATTTGGTCTCCCTTGACCAGCTCGATGCCTAACTGTCCGTCAAGAGTGAGGAATACGGCATCGTCTTCAGCTTGAAAATCGATGTCGATTTTTGCGGTGTCGGGAATCACGAGCGGACGATTTGTCAGCGTATGCGGGCAAATCGGCGTGACCACAAATGACTCGACCGTTGGATAGACGATGGGCCCTCCCGCCGAAAGAGAGTAGGCGGTCGATCCCGTCGGCGTAGAAAGAATCAGCCCGTCGGCTTTATAGGTGGTGACATATTCGCCATCGACGTGCAGCGCGACATCCATAATCCGAGCCAGTGCAGCCTTGTTGAGCACGGCGTCGTTGAGCGCAATCTGGCGCCGTATGGTGCCGCCGTCGCGAACAATCTGCGCTTCGAGCATCACGCGCTCGCTCATCCTGTTCTTGCCTGAAAAGATCTCTTCGAGAATCGCGTAAAGGTCATCCAGGGGCACTGTCGTCAAAAAGCCCAGGCCGCCAAGATTCACGGGCAGTATTGGCACTTGCCGATCCGCTACCAGACGCGCCGCAGAAAGTAGTGTTCCGTCGCCACCTAGTACGATCAACAGGTCTGAGCACGCGGGCAGCTGTTCGCGCCTGAGTGTTTGTCCTGTAACAGCACCAATGCAGTCACCCGTCTCGGAATCGCAAACAACCTCTGCGCCGTGAGCTCGTAGCCATTCAATTAGAGGGGGAACGACACGCGCGATGTCTGCGCGGCGCGGGCGTGAGATGATTCCTACCTTTTGAATCATTTTGGTATTGACCAGCCGTGTTTCCAAGGCAGTTCTACTCTAGCATTTATCCCGGGGAGATCTTTCCGCCATTTTCAGGCGGTGGTGCTTTCGCGATCATCAGAGCCGCCGCACGCGTAAAGGAAGAATTCTTGATTTCCCTCTGCGCCAATCAAGCGGCTTGGCCTCACGCCTTCGACGTGCAGTCCGGCTGCCTCTGCCGCTGCACGCACTCGCTCGATGGCTCGCGAATGCAGCGCCGCGTCGCGCACGATGCCGCCTCGGCCGACGTCTCCCCGATCCAGCTCGAACTGCGGCTTGACCAGAATCAAGTATTCCGCGCGAGGTCCAGCGGCCGCCACGACGGCAGAGAGAACCTTTGCCACTGAAATGAAAGAAACATCCACCGTCACCAGGTCCGCCTGTTCAGGGATTTGCTTAGGCCGAAGATTTCTCGCGTTCTCCTTGATTTGTTTCACGCGGGCGTCCTGCTGCAGCCGCCACACCATCTGTTCGGGCGTTACGTCAACCGCATAGACCTGGCGCGCGCCATGCATCAGCAGGCAATCTGTGAAGCCTCCGGTCGAGGCGCCTATATCCAGGCAGGTCTTGCCGGAAACGTCGATGCCAAAGTCTTCCAGCGCGCCTTCGAGCTTCAGACCGCCGCGGCTCGCATATTTCGGAGAGGTTCCGCTAATTTCAATTCGCGCATCGGTTGGCACCTGCGCTCCCGCCTTATCGCTGCGCGAGCCATTTACGAGCACTTCGCCTGCCAGGATCATGGCTTGCGCTTTCTCTCGCGAGTCGGCCAGTCCGCTCTCGAAGACCAGCACGTCAAGGCGCTTCTTCGCGGGTTTTAGTTTGGGTGGCACAACGATTGGCCAATGATATGGGCAATCATGCCTGCTACGCCCGGCGATGGACAATCAATTCGGCAAGTTCTCGCAGACGCGCTGCACGCTGGCCGTAGGGCGCAAGCTCCGCCATGGCGCGCGATTCCAAATCTGCCGCAAACTGGCGCGATCTCTCAAGGCCGTAAAGTGCGGGATAGGTTGCTTTCTGCTGCTCGGCATCTTTTCCGGCTGTTTTTCCAAGCGCTGCGGAAGACTCTTCAACGTCGAGGATGTCGTCGACTACCTGGAACGCCCAGCCAATCGTTTCGCCGAAACGCTTCAGTCGTGCGACGTTTTCGGCGTCCGCGCCGCCACCGATGGCCCCCGCTACAACGGAGGCGCGGATCAGAGCAGCCGTTTTAGAACGATGAATGTATTCGAGTTCCGCGGGATTGGTGGCGCGTCCCTCTGCTTCGAGGTCAGCTACCTGTCCGCCCACCATGCCGTTGATCGTGCCCGCCGAGGCTGCCACATGGGAAAGTATCGCAACACGCCGCCCCGGCTCGACGGGAGCGTTCGCGAGCGTCTCGAACGCCAGCGTCAACAGTGCGTCACCCGCCAAAATGGCCGTCGCTTCGCCGAATTTTTTGTGGCAGGTCGGCTTGCCGCGCCGAAGATCGTCGTTGTCGAGTGCAGGCAGGTCGTCGTGAATCAGCGAGTAGGTGTGAATGAATTCGAGCGCACAGGCAACTGGCAGGACGGGCGTGACGTCTGCGGAGAAAATGCGCGCGGATTCGAGGCACAGAATCGGTCGGACACGCTTTCCGCCCGCCTGGACGCTATATCGCATGGCGTGGTGAATGGAAGGAGGCTGTGCATTCTCGGCCGGCATGAGACGTTCCAGAGCGGCGTCCACAGCGGCCCGGTCCTCTTCGAAAAATGTAGGGAGATTCATCAGGTGGCGGGGTTCGCCCGGCTGTGCCTTCTGAAGGCGTCCGGCTAGGACTCTTCCTCGCCTTCGGGATCGAACGGCTCCGCGGCCAACTCGCCGCCCGCTTTCTTGAGAAGAATTTCCACCTTGCCCTCGGCCTGTTCCAAATGTTTCTGGCAGTCGCGGGAGAGCTGCACGCCTTCCTCGAACAGTTTCATGGCCTCATCGAGCGAAAGGTTCGCGCTCTCGAGTTTTCGGACAATCTCTTCCAGGCGCGCCAGCGAATGCTCGAAATCGGGCTTCTTCGCGGACTCAGGCTTTTTCGTCGGTGTTGGATTCACGGGTGTCATTCTTCTCTATCGCTCGAATTGAGCGCAAATAAACGCTTCGTCTCTCAAGAATCGGGTGCAGGATGAAGTCGATATTCTAATGCACGCACGAGAATCGAAACAACCGCTTTATGAAGCCGGCGGTCCTGCTCCGTTCGCCGATTACTGCGACGTGGGGGCTGAGCAATGCAGCTCGAGTCCCGGTAATGTTTGCTTCCGAATTCGCCGAACTCTCCCGAATTAGTTTCCATGATTGTTCGCACAGAAGGACACTCGCAACTTGGGCCGCAGTGCTGAGGCTGTTAGAATCGGGTCTCCGGGGGACATTGTGATCGCGCTGCGACTGCTCGGACTATTGGTGCTGGTGGCCGTGAACGGCTTCTTCGCGGCCGTTGAGTTTTCGCTCGTGGCCGTGCGGCTTTCGCGCGTCCGGCAACTGATGGAGGCAGGCGACCCACGCGCACGGATCGTGCTCGATTTGCTCGGACATCTCGATCGCGTCGTTTCCGGGGTGCAGGTTGGCATCACACTCACCAGTCTTGGCTTGGGAGCGCTCGGGGAGGCTACGCTTGCAACGCTGATTAGCCCGCTGGTTGCGAATGTTCCGGGTTGGCATACCGCCGCTGTTGTGCACCTGGTTTCACTCGCCGTCGCATTTTTGCTGCTGACGATTCTGCACGTCGTACTGGGCGAATTGGTCCCGAAGAGCGTCAGCCTGCAGCGAGCCGGCCCCGTGGCCTTGCTGGTGGCGCGGCCCTTTCAGTGGTATCTGGGCGTATTTCGGCCGGTGATCGATCTGCTCGATGCAACCAGCCGATGGATTCTGAGGGGCTTGGGGCTATCAGGTCGCCAGAGCCATACGCTCGTGCACTCGGCTGAAGAATTACAGATTCAAATCCAGCAAGCGCGCGAACGGGGCTTGATCGGCGTGGAAGAGGAAAGGTTGATTCTGGGCGCCATTGAGCTTGACGGTCTTCAGGTGCGGGAGCTGATGGTGCCGCGTCCGGATATGCATTTCGTAACCGCCGATTCCGGGCTCGACGACGTGATGCGCGTGTTCGTCACGACACAGCGCTCGCGACTTCCCGTATTTGAAGGGGCAGGGGACCACGTGCTGGGATATATTCACATTAAGGACATCGTGTGGGTGCTGCTCGACCGTGACCGCCGGGCTGAAGAAGGATGGTCCGCTCCAGAGTTCAGCGTGAGGCGCATGCTGCATGAAGTGCTCATCGTGCCGGAGAGCAAACCTGCGAACGAATTGCTAGCCGAGTTGCGCTCCCGCCAAACCAAGATGGCGATGGTCGTGGACGAATTCGGCAGCATTTTGGGGCTTGTCACGCTTGAGGACGTCCTTGAACATCTCGTCGGCGAGATTCATGATGAATACGATGTGGTGCAGAGGCCTCTCTTCGTCGGGCAGGGCGCTGACGCGGCAATGATTTTCGACGCCTCGCTGAGCCTGCACGATCTTGAGTCGCGCTACAACATTCGATTGCCGGAAGATCCCGCTTACGCGACGGCGGGAGGTTTCGTGCTCGCGCAGCTTGGATTCATCCCTCGAGGTGGAGAGAGCTTTGACTACGATGGGTACCGCTTCACCGTCGTCGAAATGGATCGCCGGCGCGTCGCGCGGATCAAGATCCAGCGGTTAAAACAGCCAGGGGAGCCACAGGTTCCAGCATCCTCTCCGGAGACGAAACCGATCGCCGAGAACGCGCGGAAAAGGGAATGATTCGACACGTTCTGGTGCGGTTCCTCTACACGCTGCCGGCGCTGTGGCTCATCCTGACGATGGTCTTTCTACTGATTCACATCGTGCCGGGAGACCCGGTGCTGCAAATGCTTGGCCAGGACGCGCGCGCCGAAGATCTCGCGCAGTTGCGCCACACTCTCGGACTCGACCAGCCCCTCGGTGCGCAATACGTGCGATACCTCGAGGGGCTCGCGCGAGGTGACTGGGGCAGATCGCTGCGCTTTGCGGCGCCGGTGCGCGCAATCGTGCTGGCCCGTTTCCCCGCAACGCTTGAATTGTCCTTGGCAGCGTTGATCGTCTGCATCGCGATTGCTGTGCCAGCAGGAGTGTTTTCCGCCAAGCGTCGCGGCAGCGGGGCGGACCGCGCGACATCGTTCTTTACCCTGCTTGGTCTTTCAGTTCCAAACTTTGCGCTTGGGCCCTTGCTGATTCTGATTTTTTCTGTGGAGATCGGATGGCTCCCTGTCTCCGGGCGTGGCGGCGCGAGCCATCTGATCCTGCCTGCCATCACATTGGGTGCGGCGCTTGCTGCGATTCTGACTCGCATGGTTCGGGGATCGATGATCGAGGAGCTTTCCAGCGATTACGTGCGCACGGCTCGCGCAAAAGGCGTCGCGGAAACGTCCGTGCTATTCCGGCACGCCTTTCCCAACGCGCTGATTCCCGTTATCACAATTATCGGACTGCAGTTTGGTTCGTTGCTGGCAGGCACGATTGTGACGGAATCGATTTTTTCCTGGCCCGGCATTGGACGGCTCGCCGTGCAGGCGATTTCCGCGCGCGATTATCCGTTGCTGCAGGGCTGTATTCTTGTGATTGCTTTGTCCTATGTAGTGGTGAATTTGCTAACCGATGTTGTATACGCGATCGTCGACCCGAGGGTGCGGCTGCAGTGAATTGAGCGGATGAATTGTTGTCCGGATTCGAGAGGAATTGATGGGACAGACATCGCCGATACGACAATTTCTGCGCACGAGCGGTCTGGGCCGGTGGGGCCTGGCTGTGACGATCCTGCTTGCCCTGATGGCTGTTTTCGCGCCGTGGCTCGCACCTCGCGATCCTGCGGCGCAGAGCCTGCCAGAGCGCTTGCTGCCACCTAGCGCGCACCACTGGATGGGGACCGACGAATTGGGCCGCGACGTCCTGTCGCGCACGCTGTACGGGGCACGAGTTTCGTTGCTGGTTGGAGTTTCTGTCGTGCTGGGAGCGGGAGTCGTGGGTCTCGCGCTCGGTTCGCTTGCCGGGTATTTCGGCGGAGTGTTCGACCGCTTCGTAAACATTATCCTCATCAATTCGTTTCTTTCGTTTCCCGGAATTCTGCTCGCTATCGCGTTCGCGGCATTTCTCGGGCCGGGATTGGACAAAGTGATTCTCGCCCTGACGGTTACAGGTTGGGCGGGCTATGCGCGGCTGGCACGCGCTCAAGTGCTAAAGGTCCGAGAAATGGAATTCATCTTAGCCGCGCGATCACTCGGTGCTTCGCATGGACGTATCCTGCTACGTCATTTATTGCCAAACACCCTCCAGCCCGTGCTGATTCAAGCGACCATCGGAATGGCTGGGGCGATTCTCGCGGAGTCTACACTAAGTTTCCTAGGGCTGGGTGTGATTGCTCCGACGCCCAGTTGGGGCGCGATGCTGAATGACGCTAGAAATCATCTCTTCGACGCGCCGCACATGGTCTTGTTTCCCGCGCTCGCAATCATGGCGGCGGTCCTGGCGTTCAACCTCCTCGGAGACGCTCTGCGCGATTGGCTTGACCCACGCACGCGTGCCTTCCTGATGACGATGGACTTGCCGCGATAAGCTTCTTCAGGGAAAAAAGGGGAAGAGAATTAGGCGAGATCTAGTGTAACTTCCGCGCCGCGATTTGCTCCCAGAGTACGGGCGGCGCTACCTCGGTTCACGGCGATCTCAAGATAGCCGGCCGAGCCGAATATCGCGATGGGCTCTCCGGGTGTTCCCAGAGCAAATGTTTGAGCGAACTTACGGATTTCCTTGCCGCCGACGGAGAGCTTGATGGCGCCCGACTCGACTGCCATGGCGGGGACGTCCTCAGAAGTGAGATTCGTCATCAGGTTGCCGAATGCATCCACGCGCAAAACGACTCCCTTGATCGCCTGGCCCGCCGGCTTCGCTTTCGGCACTGTGAATCGCACCCAATCGGTAATTTCTTCCCCAAACGCTTCGGTTTGAAAGGCCTTCGAGAGCCACGCTGCCGTGGGGGAAAAGATGTCCCGGCCATGAAAAGTCGGACTGACTGGATTCAGAAAATAATGTTCCGCAGTGATGTGCCGAACGACGCAGGACTCCCGCTCGAATATCATGGAGAGAACACCGTTGTCTGGCGCGATAAAATACTGCTTTTCGCCGCCGACTAGCAGGGGACGGCGCTTGGTACCGACCCCCGGGTCCACGATCACGACATGAATCGTGCGCGGGGGGAAAAACTTGTAGGCATTCGCAATCGAAAGCGCTCCATCGAGAATGTCGAACGGCGTGACGTGATGATTGAGGTCCACAATGCGCGCGGCAGGATTAATGTTCAGGATCACACCCTTCATCGTGCCAACCAGGTGATCGCTCGTGCCGAAGTCTGTGGTGAGGGTGATGATGGGATCGGCCAAAGATAATCTCCAGTTAAGCGATGTCGCATATTACACGACAATTCTCGCGCGCTTTATTCCTTACGCACGCTATCGGAGGTGGACTTCCGTGTCAAGGAGTGGGTGCTCGAATCGCTACGGCGCGAGAGACTTGTGCGCGCCGGAATTGCAAGAAACATACCATTTGGCTCCACGAGCCCTCCGTCGTCTTGACCGCGCCGTACGCAGACGATATTCTCGATGAGGAGGCCGACAGTTTCTTTCCGCAGCGCCCGGAAGAACACGGATGAGACGAGTATACCTGGATCACAACGCCACGACGCCGGTGGCCCCGGAAGTTCTGGCCGCCATGCTGCCGTATTTCAGCGAAGAATACGGCAATGCGAGCTCGATCCACACGTTCGGTCAACGCGCGCGCGGAGCGGTCGAAGAGGCGCGCGAATCCGTGGCTGCATTGCTGGGAGCGCGTCCCGCGGAAATCATGTTTTCGAGTGGCGGCACCGAGTCCAACAACCACGCCATTTTCGGCGTTGTCGGCGCAGCCGCCGGCAAGAGCAAACATGTCATCACGTCCGCCGTGGAACATAGCGCAGTGTTAGATCCATGCAGGGCGCTCGAAAAGAGCGGCGTTGCTGTGACCGTTTTGCCAGTCGACCGCGACGGCATCGTGAATCCGGAAGATGTTCGGAGGGCGATTCGTCCCGAGACTGTACTGCTCACGATTATGCTTGCGAATAACGAGTTGGGCACGATTGAACCGATAGAAGAAATCGGCAAGATCGCGGCTGAAGCGCGCGTCACGTTCCACACGGACGCCGTGCAGGCTGCCGGCAAGATTGCAATCGACGTTCGAAAACTCGGTGTACATTTGCTCTCCATTTCCGCGCACAAGTTGTACGGTCCGAAAGGTGTGGGCGCCTTATACGTTCGGAAGGGATCTCGGCTGGAACCACTGCTATACGGGGGACACTCCGAGCGCGACCGTCGCCCCGGCACCGAAGACGTTGCCAGCATCGCAGGCTTGGGAAAGGCGGCGGAGCTGGCGTTGACGCAGATGAAGAGTGAAGGCAGGCGGATTGCCGCGTTGCGCGACCGATTGGAGCAGGGGCTGCTCGAACGCATACCGCACGCGCGAGTGAACGGCTCGCGCGCCCAACGCACGCCCAACACCACGAATCTAACTCTTCCTTTTATCGAGGGAGAGGCGATGGTGATCGCGCTCGACTTGAGATGTATCGCGTGTTCCACAGGCGCTGCTTGTTCGTCCGGTGCGGTTGAGCCATCGCACGTCCTGACAGCCATCGGCTTGGCGCCCGAAGACGCGCGCGCCACGTTGCGCCTCAGCCTGGGGCATCAGACGACAGACGAAGAAATCGATTTCGCTCTTGAGACCATCCCTCCCGTAATCGGCCGGCTGCGCCAGATGTCCCCAACATATAAGTGAACTGCAATCGAATGATCTGACGCTATACTAGCTTGGTGCATGTAATCCCGGGCCCTGCACACATGCCTTTACACGGAGAAATGTACGTTGTGATGGAATCGAATACGGATCAGAAGGCGTTAACCGCTGTCGCCATGAGCGGCGGCGTGGACAGCTCGGCTGTCGCGGCGATGCTTGTGCAGCGCGGGTTTCCAGTAGTCGGCCTGACGATGCAGCTGTGGAATCAGCGCCGTCTGCCGGAACTCGACCATGACGGTGCGCGCGGACAACGCTGCTGCTCTCTCGATGATGTTTACGATGCCAAGCGTGTTGCGCAACATCTGGGAATGCCGCACTACGTCGTGAACTACGAGCAGCGATTCGAGGAAACCGTGGTCCAGCCATTTGTCGAGGAATATCTCGCAGGGCGCACCCCGATTCCGTGCACTCTTTGCAATAATCACGTGAAGTTCGATCCTTTGTTGGTGACTTCGCGACAGATCGGAGCCGACCGCCTGGCGACTGGACACTACGCCCGAATTCGCCACAATGAAGCAACAGGGCGCTACGAATTGCTGCGCGCCGTGGATGGCGCCAAGGATCAAACCTATTTTCTGTTCGGCCTGACGCAGGAGCAGATGTCGCGCACTGACTTTCCTGTGGGCGAACTGGACAAGACGGCGGTGAGGGAAATTGCGCGTAAAGCGGCTCTTCCGGTGGCGGAGAAGGCGGAGAGTCAGGAAATTTGCTTCGTCCCGTCAGGAAACTACGTTCAATTTATCGAGGCGTATTTAGTGGAGCGGGGCGAGTCCTTGCCGGAGGAAGAAGGCGATCTGGTGACGACCGGAGGGGAAGTCATCGGGCGGCATCGAGGAGTACACAATTACACCATCGGCCAGCGCAAGGGGCTGGGAGTGGCCGCTGGCAGACCGCTTTACGTCGTCGAGCTCGACCATGCAGCCAATCGCGTCGTTGTTGGCGATGATGCGGAGTTGCGCTCGGAGTTCTGCGAGGTGCGGGATGTCAATTGGATCTCGTTCGCCGTCCTCGGAGCCCCCGTTCGCGCGACCGTGAAGATCCGTCACCGCCACGAACCTGCGGCGGCGACTGTTGAGCCGATCGACGCCACATCAGCCCTGGTGAAGTTCGACGTGCCACAGCGCGCGATTACTCCCGGACAGGCCGCCGTGTTTTATTCGGGGGATGTTGTTATCGGTGGAGGATGGATTCGCTGACGCTCTGTCAGGAATTGCCGTCGCAGATTAAATAAACATTCCTTCGTCTTGCGGTTCGCTGGGCTGTTCCACGGATTGGCGTCCCTGCCGGGCGGTCCGAAAGAATTCAATGCCAGTCTGAATACCACGAATGAGCGCGGAAGCCTTGACAACGGGTCCCCAGACAGTCTCGCGCAGACGCGATCCTGTCTCTTCGACCGCTTCCATGGCGCCAGTCAGAATCTGATCGACATGGATGAGCTGTAAACGCAGGCGCTCCATCGTCTCGGTGAGGATTCGATCAACCTTTTGCGCCTGGCCGCGTGCCAGACGTGTGAGTTCGGATGCGTCAGCAACGAGGCCCGAGATGCGAGGAGTGACATCCTCCACCAGAAGCTGGACGCGCGAAATAATTGGGGTCACTCGCGTATTGAAATCAGCGATGGTTTCCTCAACGCGCGCGGCAGTGCGGCGAAGCTGGAGAAATAGCGCGACAAGAATGACCG
>Ga0210400_10002608_pt1 | contig 16526 bp, 19 predicted proteins | sample IncBWH26MmetaG_FD_155456 | JGI IMG/M metagenome (GOLD analysis project Ga0210400, IMG submission 155456) | Forest soil microbial communities from Barre Woods Harvard Forest LTER site, Petersham, Massachusetts, United States - Inc-BW-H-26-M | ecosystem: Environmental > Terrestrial > Soil >... | reverse complement strand
CGGGAACACCTCTACCACGGCCTCTATGCGCTGGATGAGACGCGCAAGCTGCTGCTGAAAGCGGTTCAGGCGGGGAACGATACCAAGGCCATTGAGGCTGCTGCGGCTAAGTTCGCGGCGAAGGTGGGTTCGTGACCATTATCGCCTGGCGCGATGGTGTCGTAGCCGCAGACGGCCTAGCGACCAGCGATGACGTGATCACGAGCCGTAAGGCCCAGAAGATCCGCCGCATGTCCGATGGAGGTGTCGCCGCGATGATGGGCGCGGCGGTCGGTGCGCAGGAGATCCTCCGCTGGATTGAGGGCGGCGAGCTTGGCGAACAGCCGAAGTTCGAGGGCGAGAAATCGGCTACCGTGGTCGTCATCGGTCTCGATGGGCTCACCGTCTACGACGAGTATGGCAAGGAGACCATTTCCGAGGCGCCATATCGCGCATTCGGCGCCGGGCGCGATCTTGCGCTGGGCGCAATGGCCTCAGGGGCTAGCGCTGAAGAAGCCGTGCGCGCCGCCTGCGAGCACTCCGTCTACTGCGGCGGTGAGATCACCGTCCTGAAGCTGAACGACACCGCGGCCTAGCCCGCAGCCACCACGGCTCCGCCCTCGGGCGTTCCACCAAAGGTGATTGATGACTTCCAAGACCACCCTCGCGGCGGCAGAGGCTCCGCGCGCGCTGTTCCATTCGACCGCGACCCCGAACATGATGCTGCGAGGCCCGCAAGTGGCCTATGCGCCCGATGAGGGCCTGAGTGTAGAAGGCGCCATGGCGGCGCTCCGCGAGCCGGAGCCGGCCCCTGCGCCTGAGCCCGCTGCCGAGGCCGCGCCGGAAGGCGAGCCCGCAGCCGAACCGGAAGCCGAAGAGCTTCCGCCAGAATCCGAGCCGGAGCCCACCGGCGAAGAACTCCCCGACCCGGAAACGGTCATCGAGGAGGAGCCGACCGAAGAGCCTGAGAGCGACCCGGAAACTCCGGCCATCGCCGCTCCGAAGTCATGGGACGCCGCCGAACGCGCCGTGTTCGCGAAGCTGCCACCGGAAACCCAGGCGATCATCGCCTCCCGGGAGACAGAGCGCGACCGAGCGGTTTCGAAGGCGCAGCAGGAAGCCACGACAGCCCGCAAGACGGCGGAAGCCGACCTCGCGGGTCTCGCGCAATACAAGGCCACATTCGATCAGATCGCCACGAGGGCCGAAAAGGTCTTCGCCGATCAGTGGGCGAATGTGGACTGGGTTGCGTTTGCCCGGGCCGATCCTGCAGCCTACTCCATCGCGAAAGCGGAATACGACGCCCACCTCGGCGAACTGCAAAAGGTGCAGCAAGCCCAAGCGGACGCCGTAAAGGTCCAACAAGCGGCCGAACAACTCCAGTTCCAGAACTACGTCGAAGGCGAGAAGGCCCGGCTTCACGAGATCGCGCCCGAGTTGGCCGATCCCAAAACCGGACCGGCAAGACGCGCCGAGATCATGCAGTTCCTTCTGGATGAAGGCATTCCCCAAGACGCAATCCGTATGATTTCCGCAACGGAGATGCGTCTGGCCTGGGAGGCCAAACAGTATCGCGCCCTGAAGGCGGCCGGCAAAGCCACCGCCGCTCGACCCGCCGCCCCAGCGACCCGCCCAGCCCCTGCGACAGCCCGCGCCGCTGCTCCGTCAGCCGCGCCCCCGTCGCGCCCCTCTGCACAACGAAACGTCGAAGCCATCAAGAACCGCTTTGCCCAGACCGGCAGCACGGATGACGCCGTAGCGCTCTTGAGAGCTTCGCGAGGAGCATAAAGCAATGGCCGCCCCCACCAACACCGTGACCACCGTCACGCCCAACGTCGGCATCCGCGAGGATCTCGAAAACAAGATCTGGCGCGTGGCGCCGGAGGAGACGCCCTTCCTGGAAGCGATCGGCTCGACCAAGGTCACCTCGACCTATCACGAGCACCAGACCGAGACCCTGACTGCCGCCAGCGCCACCAACGCGCACCTGGAAGGCGACGACGCGACGATTGAGGCCCCGAACCTCACGACCCGCGTCGGCAACTACTGCCAGATCCTCACCAAGGCCGCCATCGTCGCGCGGACCCAGAACGTCGTGCAGCTCGCGGGCCGTGCCGACGAGATGGACCGCCAGATCGTGCTGAAGACCAAGGAGATCAAGCGCGACCTCGAAATCCGCGGCATCGGCAACTACGCCTCCAACGCGGAATCCGGCGGCACGCCGCGCAAGCTCGGCGGCGCGCTGGCCTGGCTGACCTCCAACGTCTCCCGCGGCGCCGGCGGTTCGTCCGGCGGCTTCTCGGCCGGCGTCGTGGCTGCGGCCACCAACGGCACGCAGCGCACCCCGACCGAAGCACTGGTCAAGAGCGTCCTCGCCACGGCCTTCGGCAATGGTGGGCGCCCGACCCTCGGCTTCATGGGCGGTGTGGACAAGCAGACCTTCTCGACCTTCACCGGCATCGCCGAAACGCGTGTCGATGTGAAGCCGGGCAAGATGGCCAACATCATCGGCGCTGCGGATGTCTACACCGGCGACTTCAGCAACATCACGCTGATGCCGCACCCCTATGCGCTGAGCCGCGACATGCTGTTCATCGACCCCGAGATGTGGGCCGTGGGCACCCTGGACGGCCTGAAGACCGAGCCGCTGGCCAAGACCGGCGACGCCGAGAAGCAGCTCCTCACGATGGAGAAGACCATCGTGTGCCGCAACGAAAAGGCCTCGGCGGTCGTCGCCGATCTTCTCTGATCCTGAAACCTGAAGTGGGGGCGCTCGGCGACGGGCGTCCCCCTTCTTGGAGCCTTACATGACCGATACCGAAGAAGCCGCCCCGCCGGTCGCCGACCGCATGGCCGCGGCTAGGGCCGCTCGCGCCGCCCAGAGAGCCCTGGCTGCCCCCGAAGCCGCCCCGCCGGTCGCCGAAGACCCTGCCGATCCCGCGCCAGATGCTCCGCTCGCGCCGACCACCATGGAAAAGGCCGCGCTGACCGAAGACGCCAAGCGCGCCGCCAAGATCGCCGCCCTGCGCGCCGCCAAGGTGACCAGCGCCAACCCGGTCGCCGAGCCGAAGGTCCCGGTGCGCGTCACCAAGAAGGGCCATGGGCAGGTTTCCACCGGCGAGCATATCAGCGGCCTCGGCGACCTCACCTACGATCATGGCGAGACGCCCGATCTGCCGCGCTCCATCGCCCTCGAACTCGAAGACCGCGGGTTCGTCGAGATCCAATGACCCGACTCGTCCCGCTGTTCACCTCGTCGGCCGGCATCGAACACCGGATGATCCGGACGGACACCGAGACGCAGTTCCTGGCCACCGCGCCCACCGATCCTGTGATCGAGCGCAACAAGGCCATGGCGAACCACAATGACGGCTACACGCCCAGCCGAGAGTTGCGGCGTGTAGCCACCATCCCGACGATCATCTGGCTGAAGTGGCTCAACGAAGAGGGCTGCGACTACTACAAGCCCGAGAACGCCAAGAAGCTGTGCGACCGGCTCAATGACCCCGATTGGGCTTTCCTGCGCACCGCGCCGGGCCGCCTGGAATACTCCAACGGGAGATTCAGGTAGTGGCGCTCAACTCCTACTCCGCCCTGATCGCGTCCCTGGCTACATGGTCCACCTATACGGACATGGGCGCTCAGATGCCGGATTTCGTGGCCTGGGCGGATCAGGAGATCGGCTCGCGCCTACGGGCCAACTTCATGCTCTCGTCCGCAGACGTTGCGGTGAATGCCGAGACGGCCAGCCTTCCGGCCGACTTCCTGGCGCCCAAGCGGCTCTATCTGGACGTGACGCCCCGCGTGATGGTGCGGTTCGTGGACGCCGGGACCGCTGTCGATATGTCGGCGGAGTATGGAAACTCTACCTATCCGCTGGGCGCCGCCATTGAGGGCGCCAATTTCCGCTTTGCGCCCCTGTTCACGGGAACCGCGACCGGAAAGCTCCTCTACTACGCCAGGCCGCCGGGGCTGAGTGTGACGAACGCCTCTAACGTCGTGCTCGCCAAGTATCCCTACCTCTACCTCTATGGGGCGCTTGAGGCGCTCTATCGCTTCCGGGAAGACGACAACAACTGCGACCGCTACGGCGCGCAGTTCGGCGGTCTGATCGAGTCCATCAACGCGCTGGAGCGCAAGGACACGATGGCGGGGCCGCTGTCGGTCGGCCCCGTATCGGGCGGCACGCCTTGACCGCTCCGGTCGGGACGGCGCCGGAGTTGGCGGCCTACCTCCAGAGGCTCGAGGACCGGATTTCCCAGGCGCTCAATCCGCAAGGCCCAACGCAGCTTTTCGGGTGCCTCAAGGCCAATCTTCCCGACCCGGTGAGCAACATTAGCCGCGCCGCCTGGGTCTCCGACACGAACATCTCCGTCATCAGTGACGGAACACATTGGATTCGCCAGGACACGGGAGCGCCAATCTAATGCCCAGCTCCTATTCGGCATCTCTCAGGTTCGAGCTTCAGTTCACCGGAGAGAACGTCAACACCTACGGCATAAAGCTCGACAATACTTTCGCTCGTATGGACGATGCGATTGCGGGTTATGTTGCGATTACTGTCACCGGGAACTATACGCTCCAGGTATCGAACGACAACACATCCTCCGACGAGGCGCGGCGCGCGCACCTGAAGTTCGTCGGCGCGCCAGCGTCGCCCTTCACGATCACCATTCCCTCGGTGTCCAAGTCCTACTGGATCTGGAACGGGACCGGTGTCGTCGCGACGATCACCACGGGTTCCGGCGACACGGTCGGCATCGATCCGGGCGACCGGTTGCAGGTCTTCTGCGACGGCATGAACGTCGAGACGACCAACTTCGGCGGCCTGCCCCTGAAGAGCTTCATCGCCGCCTCCGTCCTGGCCGCTACCGGGACCCTTCCCAGCCTCACCGGGAACGCCGGCAAATTCATCTACACCGATGGCGTCAACGCGCTGTGGAAAGCCCCGGCGTCAACGGACCTGTCCGACTACCAGACGAAAATCCTCGGCGTCCAAGTGGCGCTCGCCGTGTCGCTCTAAGGATCGCCCATGACCCTTTCCGCCAACTCCATCATCACGCCGCAGACGCCGAAGTCGAACCACCTCTCCCAGGCGTTCACGGCCAACGCCACCTATACCACGACGCCGACCAATTCGGTGCTGCTGGTCACGGCCGGCGTCAACGGTTCGCGCCTGACCAAGCTTCGCGCCATCCCCACGGCGACCGTCGCGGCGACGCAGCTTCAGGAGTTCCGGTCGCTGGATACCGGGACAACGAAGAAGTTCTCCAACGCCGCGCTGGGCGCCGCGTCCGGCTACACCATGGCGGGGGGCACGCTCCCGCCCATCGCCGATTTCGGCTACTCCGACAGCAACCCGAAGATCCTCGGCGCTGGTGAGCAACTCTACGTCGCCGTGGGCGTCTCCGGCTCCTGGGCCTTCGAAGCCGAGTGGGCGGATTACTGATGGCGGGTCAGCCGCTTCGGGGGCTTGTCGGCCAAAACATGGCCGGACGCCGCAGCGTCCAGCCGGGCATCGCCTATGTCTTCGCCAATGCGGCGGCTGCGGTCACGTTCGTTCCCCCCGTCGCGGGGAATTGGAAGTTCGTCGGCTGGGGGCAGGGGGGCGCCGGGTCGAACGGCACGCAAGGCGGCGCATCGGGGGCCTATTTCGAGATCACCAAGTATATCACCGCGGCCACGCCGGTCGCAGTGTCGGTGATCCAGAACGGCAATACCACCGTAGCCTTCAGCGACGGGACCAGCGCGACCGCCGCCCAGAATGGCGGCAATGCCACCGGCGGTGATGTCAACCTCTCGGGAACCGTTGGGACCCTCGATAGCGCGGGCGCGGGTGGTAGTGGACTCGGAACCGGAGGCGGTTTGGGTGGCGCGGCAAACGCAACCTCAGCCGGAGGCTCGGGCGCTCCCGCGAACCTGCCGTTCACCGGCGGACATGGCGGCTATTACGTGGGGGCCACCTATTTCCCCCCGGGAATCGGCGCTGGTGGCGCGGAGTCCAACGGGCAGCCTGGCGGTCCCGGCCAGGTCATTGCGATGTTCGTTCAGTAAGGGCGCATCATGGCCTATCAGCGCAAGACACTCCCCAGCACGAACATCGGCTCTCCCGCTCCGCTTCCCCCGGAGATCGCCAACCTATCCGCCGAATCCCTGGCCGATCTGTCGGCCTCGCTGGGTCAAGCAGCCGCTGAACTCGGCTATGCGGGTCAGGGCTTCTTCTATGTCTCCGATGCGCCCCCGGCTCCGGTCGTCCCGCAAGAGGTGAACCGGATGCAGGCCATGGAGGCGCTGAACGCTTCAGGGAAGCTCTCCGCCGCCAACGCGGCAGTCTCCTCCGCCAACGCGGATGTGCAGCTCTGGTGGACCAACACGCCGGTCTTCCATCGCAACAACGCGATGATGCTGGGCGTCGCTTCGGGGCTCGGCTGGACCTCGGCGGACCTCGACGCGCTGTTCATCGCCGCGGGCCAGATCGCGGTCTAATCCGTGACGGCCTTTCCGATCAACATCCCAACGGGGCTCAACTCCGACGACACGGCGCTTGCCTCGTCTCCCGCCTGGGTGGACGGCTCCAATGTCCGGTTCCACGACGGCAAGGCTCAGGCCAAGGGCGGATGGGAGAGCGTCACGCAGACGCTGCTTTCCGGCGTCTGCCGCTTGGCGTTTCCGTGGACCGACAACGCCGCAACGCTGAACGTGGCGTTCGGCACCCATACGCACCTTCAGATCTTCCAGGGAGGCGCGGTCTTCGACATCACGCCCAGTTCCGGGTTCACGCCCGGAGCGATCGATGGGGCCGGCTCGTCGGGCTTCGGCACCGGGGCGTTCGGGATCGGCGGCTTTGGCTCTCCCTCATCGACAGATTACTTCCCGCTGACCTGGAGCGCGGGCGCCTACGGCCAGACCCTGATGGCGTCGCCCCGCAACCAGACCATCTTCCAGTGGAGCAACGCCACCGGCACCCCTGCGGTCGCCGTGACCAATGCGCCGGCCCAGGTGACCTATATGCTGGTCACGCCCCAGCGCCAGGTCATGGCGCTCGGGTGCAGCCAGGAAGTGGGCGGTGTCTTCAACCCCAACTGCATCCGGCATTCGGACGTGGGTTCCCCCACCGGCTGGTCCACCATCGCGTCATCCTCCTCGACATCGCGGGAATATGTGCTGCCCGGCGGGGGGCGCATCGTGGCGGGTCGGGTGATGGGCTCGAACGTCCTGATCTGGACCTCCGACGCGCTCTGGCTCGGAACCTACGTCGGTCAGGTGACCCAGGTCTGGCGCTTCGACAAGGTAGGGGACAAGTGCGGCCTCGCGGGGCCTGGGGCGGCGATTGTCGCGGGATCCACCGCGTTTTGGGTGAGCCCCGACCGCCAGTTCCACACCTATAGCCTGAACGGCTTCGTCCAGCCGGTCACCTGTCCGATCCGCCAGGACTTCGCAGACAATCTCGCGGCAAGCCAGAACGACAAGATCGTCGCCTCCTCGGTGGCGGAATACAACGAAATCCGCTTCGACTATCCGGACAGCCGGGATGGCTACGAGAACAGCCGCTACGTCTCGCTTCGGATCGCCGGTCCTGATGTCGGAAAGTGGCATCGCGGGATCATGGCGCGGACATCCATGGTCGACGCCGGCCCGTCGCTCTATCCCTGTGGGACGACCTATGCCGGGAACGTCTACTGGCACGAAAAGGGCAACTCTGCGGACGGCGCGAACCTCGCGGGCTTCATCGAGAGCGCTAACCTCTACCTCGACGAAGATTCGGTCATGCTGGTCCGCTCGTCTTGGCCGGACATCGCCGATCAGATCGGGCCGCTCAGCCTGACACTCACCGGGCGCTTCTACCCGCAGGGCGATCCGACCGTCGTCGGTCCCATCACGCTTCAGCCCGGACAGGACCAGGCCGACTTCAAGGCCAAGGCGCGGCTGTTCAGGGTCCGGATCGACTTCAACTCCTCGCCCAGCTTCTTCCGGCTCGGGCTCATTACCTTCGACGCCAAGCAGTGTGGCCGTAGATGAGTTCCGAGAGCATCTTCCGCGCCTTCAATCGCTGTCGGGACTGGTTGATCCCGGCCCTGGACGGCTGGACCGAAGACGAGGTGCTGAACGAGCTTCTGACGGGCAGGGCGCAACTCTGGTCCGGGGACGAATTTGCCGCGGTGACCCAGTGCGTCGGGCCGACGCGAAGCCTGCACATCTGGATGGCCGGCGGCTCTATCCGCGGCATCCTTTCCGCCATCCCCGGCGCCATTGCCTGGGCTCGACCCCTGGGAATTGAGGCGATCACGCTCCAGGGCCGCAAGGGCTGGGCGAGAGCCCTAAGGGCCTTCGGCTTTGAAGGCGACGATCTGCTGCGAAAGGCAATCTGATGAGCAAAAGCAGCACAACCAATTCCAACCAGACCACCAACGGGACCACGAGCCTCACCCAGATGCCGACCAATCCGGCGTGGGTGGATCAGGGCCTGTCGGGTCTGGGCGGCGCGGCGACGAATCTGGCGGCCCAGGACCCCTATTCGTTCGTGGCGCCCGCCAACGCGAACTTGACGCAGGCTGGGGCGACCGCGGCGAACCTGACGCCCAACAACGGAATGTACGCCGGGTCGAACGACCTTGCCACCAGCGTTGGCCAGGCGAGCGCACCCGACATCGCGTCGCTGATGAACAGCTTCAAGAACCCCTGGCAGAAGCAGGTCGTGGACTCGACGCTGGCCGGGTTCGATCAGAACGCGGGCTATACGCGGGCGGCCGACACCCTGGCGAAGGCCGGTGACTCGACGTTCGGCGGTTCGGGTGGGGCGATCCAGACCGCGCTGAACGAGCAGAACATCGGCAATGCCCGCTCGCAACTCCAGTCGGGCCTGGAGACCCAGGGCTTCAACACCGCGCTTCAGGGCGCAACGTCTCAGGCCCAGGCGATTCAGAACCAGTATGCCCAACGCCTCGCGGCTGCGGGTCAGATCACCGGCAACGCCAACAGCCAGACCGCCGCCGCAAACACCGATCTCGGGACCCAGGCCAACATCGGATCGATCCTTCAGCAGCTTCAACAGGCCAGGGCCGGCGCCCCGATCAACTCGCTGGGATCGATCTCCTCGATCTTCGACGGCCTACCGCTGGGTCTAGAGCATGGCACGAACTCCAACGGCACGATGAACTCGAATACGAGCGGGACATCGACCACGAACACGTCCGATCCGCTGGGGTCGCTGGGGTCGATTCTTCAGGGCGCCGGATCGCTTGGCGGCCTGGGGGCTCTCGCTGGCTTTACGCCCTTCGGCCTGATGGGCTCAACCACTCCCAGTTCCCAGTTCATGGGGACCATGGTCTCTGACCGCCGCGCCAAGACCGATATCAAGCGCGTCGGCGAACTCGACAATGGCCTGGGTATCTTCACCTACAAATACAAGGGGGGCGGCCCGCGCCAAATGGGTGTCATGGCTCAGGACGTTCAGAAGGTGAACCCCGGTGCGGTTCGCAACATCGGCGGTCTGCTGGCCGTAGACTACGGGAAGGTCGCCTGACATGCCGGGAATGATCGGCTCAGCCTATGGCGCCCCTGACAACTGGTCCGACCGCCTCTCGATCATCGGAGCGGCGCTGAAGGACGCCTCGCCGGGCAGCAATGGCAACCTCGAGGCCGCTCGCAATTTCATCATGCAGCGCCGCATGGCGCAGGCGCAGATGGGGATGATGAGCCAGCTCGGGGGCCTGTTCGGCAGTCAGGCCCCGCAGTTCCAAGATGGACCGGCTCCCAGCGTTGCCGCACCGACTGTCGCCGCGACGGTATCGCCGGCGGGGCAGGGGGCCTCGCCAGCGGGTCTGGATGATCTATCTGGCGCGATGGGACAGGCCGCGACTTCCGCCGCTCCTGGGCCGGCTCCGCAGGCCGCCGCGCCATACACCTATCAGCCTCCGACGCAGCTTCCGGGGGCGGCGGCTCCGAGCCTGAGCGATCCGACGACACAGCAGACGCTCCTGCGTGCCGCGATGTTCGGCGTGCCCGGGGCCAAGGAAGCGATCGATATCCTCGACAAATCGCGGCCCACGGTAAAGATCGGCCCGGACGGAACGGCCTATGACGAGCGCAGCCCCGCCGCACTGATGCGGCGCTTCGCCAACCGCTCTGCGGTCAATGGCCAGATTGTCGATCTGAACGACCCCGGCAACACCAACCGCATGATCCCGACATCGCCGACGCCTGGCGCGAGCCCGGTCTACGACAATCGCGGCAATGTGGTAGATTGGCAGCTTCCGGGCGGCGCGGCGCAGGCCATCGCACAGTCCGAGGGCGCCAAGACCGGCGCACAGGAGCAGGCCAAGGCCGGATGGAATCTCGTTGATGTACCCCTCAGCGATGGGCGCACCGTCAAGCTTCCTCTGGCGATGGCTGCTCCGATGCTGGCGGCGCGCGCTGCGGGGGTTGGTGTTGCGGCTCCGACGATTGGCAGTCCGCAGGGTGATATCGGCGGCCAGGGCGGCCCTATTGCACCGCAGTTCGGAGTCACGCAGACCCCCGCAGAGGCCGAGCTAGCCAAGGGCCGCGCCGCGACGCAGGGCAAGAACGAAACCGATGTCGCTGGCGCCAAGTCGGCCATGCAACAGGTGGACGATCAGACCAACATGATCGCCCAGAACCTGCACGACATGCTGGGCGAGACCCAAGATCCCAACACGGGCAAGTGGGTAAAGACAAAGCCCTCCATGGTCACGGGCCTTTCGACGGGATCGGCGACCGACGCGATTGAACACATCCCCTTTCTGAACCAGCAGGCGAAAGACCTGGAGGCCAAGATTGAGACGGTGCGAAACGGCACGTCTTTCAATTCCTTGCAGGCGATCAAAAACGCGCTTGCGGCGGCCGGGGACGGCGGCAGCGGGTCAATCCGCATGACCGACCAGACGGCGCGGATGCTTGGCGAAATCAACGGCTCTCTCAATCAGGACCAGTCGGGTCCGCAGTTCGAGGCCACCGTGAGGCGCCACCTCGCTCAACTTGATGCCCTCAACAAGGCGCGGCACGACCTGTTTGAGTCGCAGTACCAGGGCATCCGCCCAAACACGCCGGGCCAGACGGGTCCGACTGCGAATTACAACAAGCCGTCTACGGCGGCCCAATCGTCGCCGCGCGTCCCGCAGCCGGGCGCCGTCGTCAAGGGCTACCGGTTCCTCGGCGGCAATCCCGCGTCGCCTCAAAGCTGGGCTAAAGTCCAGTGACAGGACCGTGGGAAGACTATGCTGCGCCGTCTGACGTGGCGGCGATGGTCACGGCGGAGGCTCAGCGTCAGGGAGTCGATCCTGACCTGGCGGTGCGCGTGGCCAATCAGGAATCGCGGCTCAACCACGGCCAGGTCTCGCCGGCGGGCGCCATCGGTGTCATGCAGCTCATGCCCAGCACGGCCCAGGACCTCGGCGTCGATCCGACTGACTTGGCTCAGAACATCCGCGGTGGCGTCGGTTACCTGAAGCAGCAGCTCGACACGTTCAAGGACCCGCGACTTGCGGCTGCAGCCTACAATGCCGGGCCCGGCGCTGTGCAGAAGTACGGCGGCGTTCCGCCCTACGCCGAAACGCAAAAGTATGTCGATGCCGTCGCGCCTGGTGGCTCCGCATCGCCGCCGTGGCAGGACTATGGTCCCCCTCCGGATGCGACCCCCGCGCCCCCACAGGCAGCAGCCACCCCGAAGGGCGTCAGTGTCGCGTGGGTTGGCGGCCAGGGGCAAGCGCCCCCGGATGACGGGCAATGGACGAGCCTGCCGCCCCAGGCGCCCTCCGCCCCGCAACAGCCATCCCCAACGATCGCGCAGGACGCTTGGAGCGGGATCAAGCAGCCGTTCGTCACTCTCGGCCATGACATCATGCAGCGCGGGCGAGACCTTGATGCGCGCGCCGGAGCCGGCCCTCCGTCGCTATGGGGCGCGATGAAAAACAGCGTCGCCGATGCGGGATCGACAGGTAAGATCCTGAGCGATGTGCTCGGTCTAACTGCCGCGCCCGCCGAAGCCGTCGTGCGTCCCCTCGCTCGCGCGATCACCAACTATGGCCCGACGCCCTATTCGGCGCCCAGCCTCTCCGCTCAAAACGGCAAGTTCGCATTCGGCGCACCCCAACCGCTCACCGGGGATGCGGCCCAAGCCGCTAATGAAGGTCTGATCAACACGGCGCTTTCCGCGGTCAGGCCGAAAACGCCCGGTTCAATGTTGCCCGCCGCTTCAGGGGCTCCAATGTCGTTGCCGGAACTGCAAGCCGCGAAAACGGCCGCATATGCTGCCGCCGACAACGCCAACATTCGATATACGCCGGAGGCGTTTCAGGGCCTCGTATCCAACATCAACGCGGACCTGGCGGCGGGGAAGTTCAATCCGAAGCTGCACCCGAACACGGCGGCGATGATGGACCACTTCTCCGACCTCGCGAACCAAGCGGCCCCATATTCTCCGACGCTCACCGATCTAGACCAGCTTCGCCAAGTCGTCGGCCGCGATGTGAGCAGCGCCGCATCTGCGGGTGAGCAGGCGATGGGGGGGCGGATCACGAAGCAGATCGACAACTTCATCAACACCGCGGGGCCTGGCGAGCTCGTCCCGGGGAGCCCGACAAATGCATCGGATCTGATCGGGACGGCCAGAGACCTCAACACCCGCTATCGCAAGGTGCAGGACATTACTGATCGCATGGATAGCGCGGCGATGAAGGTCCCGCAAAACGGCTCTCTGACCCAGCCTGTTCGATCAGCGATGCGCCCGCTCGTCGATCCTAAGAGCCCGCAGCAACTCAAGAACCTGACTCCTGACGAGGCTGCGGCGATCAAGAAACTGGCGAGTGGAACGGTGGCCGATGCGCCACTGGCTGTTGGCCGCTTCTTCGATCCCCGCAGTCTTGTGGGAAACCTCACGAACACGCTGCTCGGGGGCATGACGGGCGGCCACGCGCCATTCATAACGGGACCGCTCGGGATCGCTTCGACAGCGGCATCGAACGCGAAGGTCAAGGGTGCGGTTCAGGCTCTGTTGGACCTGATCTCAAGCGGCGGAGTGAAACCTTCCGCATCACCGGTCTATCCTACTTTGGCGCTCGCCGGACGCGCGCCCGTGCCCATATTGTCTCCGGCCGGCCTAATAGGCGGGACCGCAACCGCTCAGCAGATTCCTCGGTTGCTTTCGGCTCAACAAGCATCTGCCAGAAACCAAGCAGCGGCCAGATGATGGCGCCTGCGAAGACGTAGACAACGACCTCGGCCTTGTTTGTCAGTTGGTAGGCAGCGCCGGCGGCGCCGCTAACGCATACCGCCCACCAGATCAAGCGAAGCCACGGCACGACGAACCGGTGCTCGACTAGTTCACACTCAACGTCGGTAACCTTGGCGCCGCGGTCCATCCGCCGAACCTACCACCGATTTCCCAACATTTCAGCCCCGCTCGATCGCGGGCGCTTTTCCACGTCCGAAAGGGTCCAACATGATCTTCAAGCGTGCTGCATCCGCTCGGATTGCCGCCGTCTTCCTGGCCTGTGCGTCGCTGCTGCCCTGGCCGGCGATGGCCCAGCAGATCACGGGTTACCAAGTCACCGATGGCATCACCGGCGCGCAGATATCGCAGCCCGATTCCGTCACTACCCCCCACCCGGTAACCTGCATCACCGGCTGCGCCTCGGCGACGCCCTGGACCCCTGACGCCTCAGGCGGCGCCGCAATCGCACCTGCGACCCTGACGCTCAGCACACCAAACACCGCCGCTCGCATGGCGCTTCCAGGTGCCGGGTCAACCGCTAGGATCACCGTCTCCAACGGCTACGCGCAATGCCGGTTCGGCAGCAACTCGGTCGTCGCGCTGGCGGGGGATACGACGTTCGTGGGTGGGATGCGGCTGCCCGCGGGTGTTCCGTCAGGCTCGGCCGATATCTCCTGTGTTTCGCCCGTTGTGACGACGGTCACGGTGGAGACCGGAACGGGGGCGGCCTATCCGGAAATGGCGACGGACCTGACGGCGTCCGGAGCCGTGACACAGAGCGGGGCCTGGAACATGGGCCTAGCGCCGACGGCGACGGGCGGCTGCACGCCCGGCGGCATGGTCACCACGGCATCGACCAACGCGACCTCCGTCAAGGCCTCCGCCGGGACCTTCTGCGGCGGCCATGCGGTCAACACCACGGCCACCGTGGCCAACCTGCGCTGGTATAACCTGTCGACCGCGCCGACCTGCTCCAGCGCCACGGGCTACGTCACCACCACGCCGATCCCGGCCAACACCGCCGGCGCCGGTCTGCTCCTCGACTGGGGGACCTACGGTGCGGCATTCACCACGGGTATCGCTTGGTGCGTGACCGGTGGACCGACCTCGACCGATGCCACCAACGCCGTGGCGGGCGTCTATATCAACTACGCGACGAAGTAGGACCGTCCTGATGCGTTTTCGGAGGCGAGATCTGTTCGCGACCGCTGCGTCGGCAGCCGCGGTGTTTGCTGCGCTGCCCAACGACGCCGCCGCTCAGCTTTTGATGTCTGGCGTGGGCGCTGGCTCGTTGAGCGGCGGCGGCGGGGTCACGCCAGCGTCGTTCATAAACGCGGGCTCTCGCCAGATCGCCTCCGCAAGCGATAGCTTCAGCTTCCCAGCAGGCGCCTCGAGCGGCGATCTGCTGCTGATTATGGTGCTGAACAACACCGGGTTGGTGGGGTTGTCGGCCTCGACGGCTAAGGGGGCGATGACCTCTGTTTGCTCCGTTACTGGCCTCGGCGCCGGGTCCTACGTTCTGGAAGTATTCTACACGATCGTGAACTCAACGGACCTGAGTTCTCCGAGTATCACACTCGCCAATGCGAGCACTTTTGGCTCTGTCGGCATGGGGATTTACCGCGGTGCGTCGGTCGCCACTTACACAGGCGTTTCCGCTGCGTCCTTAGGGAGCGCGAGCACCCTTGTCTTTTCGGGCTTCTCGACCTCCGGTGTCTCAAAGGGTGTTGTGGCGATGATTTCAGACCGCGACACTGGCGCATCCACTATCACCGGGTCCCCAGCAACGTGGGCCGCTCGTTTGAATGTCGGAAACGCCTTCTTCTCGCAGGTGATCCAAGATGTGCTGGGCGGCTATACGAACGCCACTAACACCTTCAGCGGTTTCGTCGCAACCAATCCACAGGTGGGCGTCTTGGTGGAGCTGACCTAATGCGTGTTAGCCGCCGCGTCCTGTTGACTAGCCTGTCCACACTTGTCCTTGCGAGGACATCCGCGACCGCCGCGCCATGGATGCACGGTCGCCCGGTCATCATCCCGGCGACAGCCGGCCCCTCGGGGCTTCCGCTCGTGAGCCCCGGCCTGAGCTGGAACGGTACGGCGCTATCTGGCGGGACGCCGCCATCCAACCCAGCTGACCTTCGCGTCTCAGGGGGAGTTTCGGCGTCAGCCAAACCGGCAATCCACTGGCTCGTGCCTTCCGATCTGCGGCTGGTTTCGAACTTGGTGATCGGTGTGGATGCTGACGCCAAGGGCGGCATCTCGCATGTAGATTTCTGGGTTGAAGGCCAGGTTCAGACCGTCACGACCCCTAGCTTGCACACCGACCTCGACGCCAACGGCAATACCCGAACTCGTTTGGGTTACTGGATCGCGCTGAACGCGGGCGCCGCGCAGGCGATCAGCATGACCGGAGAAATGCGCATTTATGCTACGGCCGTCCCGAACGACGGCACAATGCAGAACCGGGTGATCGGTTACGCCGGCTACACAGGCCTTGATGGCAACTACCCGATGAGCGTTTTCCCGCGCTCGGTGGCCAACGACAAATCCTACACAGTTGCGACTTCGAACAATGGCGTCTCACCGAATTTCACGACCATCAGCGCCGCGATCAACCAGGCGCGCGCGGACGGAGCCGAAGCCCCACTGATCACCTTCACCCAAACTGGCTCATATGAGGTCGCGAGCAACAGCGTCGGCTCGCCGGTCAATTACGCCAGCGGCAAGGGCTTCTGCACGCTGACCGCATCGCCGGGCGTCACGGCGACGCTGGGACGCGCGGCGCCCTTCGACCCGGCCGGCGCAAGCCCGCTATGGCCATGGACGCCTGGCTGGGATGGTATCGAGTTCCGAGGGTCGGGCGTAGTTCTTGATCAGAAGAACTGGACCACGGTCTCGCAGACCGCAAAGCCCTGCTGGATGAATGGTTGCGTCATCACCAACAGCGTCGGCACGCGCGACAGCTTCTACTGGAATGGTGGCTATACTCCGCAAGCAGGCCCATCTGTCGCCAGCTATTGGGACGGAGTGCTGCTGCAATATGGGTCATCGCCCATGCAGGCGCAGCGTTATGTTCAGGACTGCCAGTCTCAGTCGATACAGGGAGATATATTCTCCGGAACCAACTATGTATGCGGGAACTATATCCGCGACTGGAACGCCAACTTCTTCCTGAGTCCGATCAACTCGCTCAGCATCTCCTACACTAACACCGGCGGCCACTCGACGGCGACGGTGACGAAGACAGGCGCGGATGTTCCGGGCGACACGCTCACCCTGAAGGTGGATGGCTCGGCGGTTCTAACTCTAACCCTCG
>Ga0210400_10002607_pt1 | contig 16528 bp, 15 predicted proteins | sample IncBWH26MmetaG_FD_155456 | JGI IMG/M metagenome (GOLD analysis project Ga0210400, IMG submission 155456) | Forest soil microbial communities from Barre Woods Harvard Forest LTER site, Petersham, Massachusetts, United States - Inc-BW-H-26-M | ecosystem: Environmental > Terrestrial > Soil >... | reverse complement strand
AGAAAATGAACCCAATGTGGAGAGATCTAAGCCAAGACTGGAAAGTTAAACCTAGTAGGAGGGATTCCTCGACTACGTCCGACTATAAGAACGCTCAACAATCGGACTCCGCTCGGAATGACAAGAAAAAACTATGACGAAAATTAGAGCAATTATATTTGACCTCGGAGGTGTGGTGGCGCACGGCGGGTACCTGGGATTTATCAAACACTACTGTGCAGAGTGCTTCACGCCGGAAGGCAAAAAAAAGATTTTACAGCTCGAGCACCGGGTGAATCTGGCGGAAATTAGCGAGACCGAATTTTATCGGGAAATCGAGAAGATTTTCGGCGTGCATATGAAACCTGAGCAAATGCACAAACAAATTGTCAGCCACATGCAAGCGGACAAAGGACTGATGCACATGATCCCGCATCTGAAGAAAGCCAAGATCGCATTGTTCAGCAATTCACTAGGTACTATGGCCAAGGAAGTTTTAAAAAAGCGGCATCTTACCGGTAAAAAGTTTTTTGATCGCATTTTTGTTTCCAATGAAATGCACCTTGCCAAGCCGGATAAAAAAGCTTATAAATTCGTGCTCAAGAAGCTGAAAGTAGAACCTTCTGAATCGATGATGGTGGATGACCGGATGGAAAATATCAAATCCGCCAAAGCCCTGGGCATGAACGCTATTCTATACAAAAACTCCCGCCAATTTGCTAAAGAGCTTAAGAAATACGAGCTAGTATAATTTTTTATGCTACCTTTTGTGCAGACAAAAGGTAGCGCCAAAAACTGGCGACACGGGAAAAATTTGCCAGAATTCTTAGCTCGCTTCGTCAATGCTCGCAAGGCCTAATCGGCGTTGCGAGCGGTAGCCCCGCCTCGCTCGCGTCGAATTCTGACCAAATTTTTCCAAGTGTCGCGGGGCTTTGCTGTTTGTCCCCATGAATTGATTATTATTCGAGTTTCTGGTACAATAAGGCGCAACCAAGCGCTTTATTTGTTATCACGGAGGCGTCGCATAGTGGTCTAGTGCGCTCGCTTGGAAAGCGAGTATACCGCAAGGTATCGTGGGTTCGACTCCCACCGCCTCCGCCAATAAAATTTAAATGAAGTATCATGTTTCCCTATATATTTGTCCCGGAAACATTCCATTTGTGTTTGCCAAGCATCCTTGGTTTGTCGTAAACAATAATGGAAAAATTTCACGCTACGAAGTTTTATTTCGAAGCGACTACAACGGCCGGCATTTGCATAAGGATTTTTTATCGCCTTTTGTAGGAATTGGAATATTTCCATATATAAACAAATTTTTCTGGTCAAGCCGTTTAATGGGTTCGATTGAGGGCAATGAAGGATCTTTGGCTCATCACCTGACAGAATATATTCAAAACTCAGAAAACGATTACCCGTATCGTAATAAGTACTCTTTGTCCGGACCGAACAGCAATACCTATGCTCAATGGGTTTTGAGCCACTTTCCTGAATTTAAAGTTAAATTGCCGTGGAATGCTTTTGGGAAAAATTATGATGGTTGAAGAAAAGACAAAGTGGAAGAAAGAGATATCGGCTGGGGGAGTGGTTTATAAGAAAGAAAACGGCTCTATTTTTGTATTAATGATTATGCCGATGGGCCGTAATTATGGCCCGCCGGAAGGATACTGGACCTGGCCCAAAGGCAAGATGGACGAAGGCGAGGAAAAAGAAGCAACAGCGGTGCGCGAAGTGAATGAGGAAACCGGGGTGGAAGCCAGGATTGTCCAGGATTTAGGCTATATCAAATTTTTCAAAAATCAGGATAAAGTCATCAAGTTTGTCCATTTTTTTCTGATGGAATATCTGTCCGGTGATTTGAAAGACCACGATCGTGAAGTGGCGAAAGTGGAATGGGTAGATTTGATTGATGCGGAAGCCCGGCTCAAATGGCCGCATGACAAAGAAGTTTTCGAAAGAGCAAAGAAAGCCCTAACGTCATCCCCGACTTGATCGGGGATCCAGACTTCTGGATTCCCTCGCCTCGTCTCCGACGAGTCGGAGTGGGCGCTTTCGCGGGAATGATAAAAATACTATGCAAGATTCACCAATTCAAGAGATCAAAGATCGGCTGCCGATACTGGGTGTGGTCCAGGATTTCGTGCAGTTGAAAAAAGCAGGCACCAATTACAAAGGTGTCTGTCCTTTTCACAGTGAAAAAACGGCGTCGTTTATGGTCTCGCCGCAGAAGCAAATCTGGCACTGTTTCGGCTGCGGCTTGGGCGGTGACATATTTGAATTCATCAAGTTGATGGAGAACGTGGAATTTCCGGAAGCGCTGAAGATCCTGGCTGACCGCGCGGGAGTGGAGCTTCGCAAGCCGACCACGGAGCAGGTGGCGGTTGACCGGAAAAAAGACGTGCTGTATGAGATCAACAAAGCGGCGGCAAATTATTTCCAAAAAGTTCTCTGGGACAGCAATGCCGGATCCGAAGCTTTGAGCTATCTGCGCAAGCGGGGACTCTCTGACCAGACCATCAAAAATTGGATGCTGGGATTTGCGCCGGATGATTATCATTTTTTGGAAAATTTTCTAGCCAAAAGCTTTGACAAAAAAGATATCGAGCAAGCCGGCATGATTATCAAAAGCGATCGCGACGGCAGTTATTTCGACCGCTTCCATGACCGTGTGATGTTTCCGATTATAAATCTGCACGGCCAAGTCGTGGGATTTACCGGCCGCCTTCTGCACGACAAACCGAACACAGGCAAATATGTGAATTCGCCGGAAACGCCGATTTACAACAAAAGCAATGTGGTTTACGGTTTATATCAAGCGAAGAATGCGATCCGCAAACTTGACCGCGCGATCGTGGTCGAAGGCAACATGGATGTGATTGCCTGCCACCAGGTGGCTGCAAATGAAGCCGTGGCCACTTCGGGCACCGCGCTTTCCGCAGACCAGCTTTTGATCTTACAGCGATTTACCAATAATCTAACTTTCGCTTTTGACGGCGACGCGGCTGGCACTGCGGCTACCAAACGTGCATTGGAAATGGCGTTGTCGCAGGGATTTAATGTCAAAATCGCAAACCTCGGGGGAGCGAAGGATCCCGATGAGCTGATCAAAAAAGGAATCGGGCTTTGGGAAAAAGCGATCAACGCGGCCGGCAATTTTATTGATTATTATTTTGACCAGATTTTTACTCAATATGACGCTCAAACCGTGGATGGCAAGCGGGAAATCACCAAAGAGCTGGCGCCGCTGATTTACCGGATCAGCGATCCCGTGACCAAGGCCCATTATGTCCGCAAACTGAGCCAAGGGATCAATGTTGCAGAAAATAGCATCTGGATATAATAACTAGGTTGACAGTGCCTAAAACGGTGCGAAAAGAGGCGAACCAGATCCGCCACAAACCGCGCTTGGAAGTGCTGATTGATCAGGTTTTGGGCCTTAGTTTGCTCACCGGTAACCAGGAGTACTTGAAGGACTTGGGCCTGCAATTGCCGGAAGAAAACGACAAAAAAGAGTTGCTTCAGTTTGCCGCTGAGATGGACATCAAAGAGCAGCAGTTGGACGCCAAACAGGAACTGGAGAGAGTTGCTTCGGAGCTTAGGCGCCTCATCACGAAGCAGAAAATGATGGCTTTGGCCGAACAGATAAAGATTGCGGAGCAGGAAAAAAATCAGAGGCTCATGGAAGAGTTATCGAAGGAGTACGTGATGCTTGGCAAACAGATTTCTAATTAGAATTTTAATTTATATGTCGAAGAAGAAGAATAAAGTAAAAAAACAGCATAAGATCCACAAGAAGGCTCAAGCGCACAAGAAGCCTAAGGTTAAGCTTGCCCCGAAAAAAGACGACAAGAAAGCCGCGAGCAAGCCGAATTGGGATGAATTGATCAACCGCCTCGTGTCGCGAGCCGTGGCCAGGGGATTTTTGACTGAGGCCGAAGTGATCCACACTTTGCCTGATTTGGAAGAAAATGTCCCGGCGCTGGAAAAACTTCTGGACACTTTGGATTCCAAGGGTATTGAGCTGGTGGAGACGGAAGTGGCATCGGTCTGGCAGCAGGCTGCGGAATCCGCCCGCGTCAAAACCAAAAAGGAAGAACAGATAGCCGAGTCATACAATTTGGGCGACATTTATGATGATTCGATCCAGATGTATTTGCGCGAGATCGGCAAAACTCCGCTGCTGAAAGGTGTCGAAGAAGTCGAGCTGGCCAAAAGAATCGCCAAGGGCGACGTGGCCGCGCGCAAACGATTGATCGAGGCCAATTTGCGTTTGGTCGTGTCGATTGCCAAAAAATACATGGGCCGAAATTTGGGCCTGCTGGATCTGATTCAGGAAGGCAACCTGGGACTTTTTCGAGCCGTGGAAAAATTTGACTGGCGCAAAGGATATAAATTCAGCACATATGCCACGTGGTGGATCCGCCAGGCGATCACGCGTGCTCTGGCCGATCAGTCGCGCACGATCCGGATCCCAGTACACATGGTGGAGACTCTCAATAAATACGCACAGGCCGAACGCCAGCTGGTGCAGGACCTGGGCCGGGAACCTTTGCCGGAAGAGATAGCCGCGGAGATGGGGATTGAAGTCGAGAAAGTTTACCAGCTCAAGAAAATTTCCCAGGAAACCGTGTCGATCGACACGCCGGTGGGGGACAGCGACGAAGAAGATTCTTATCTCGGCGACTTTATCGAAGATCCGGATTCAGTCACTCCCTCGGAAACCGCGGGCCGGCAGATTTTGCGCGAGTACGTGCAGTCTGTGCTGATGGATTTGGATCCCAGGGAGCAGAAGATTTTGAAAATGCGGTTTGGGTTGGAAGACGGCGTGACTCATACATTGGAAGAAGTCGGCAAAGAGTTTGGTGTCACCCGCGAGCGCATCCGGCAGATCGAAGCCAAAGCGCTGGAGAGAATCAAGGATCATCAGAATATTTCAAAACTCCGGGATTATTGAAAAGTATTTAGGGGATAGTGTTAAGTATATAGAGATAACAAAAGAGCCGGTTTAAACCGGCTCTTTTACTACACAAAATACTATTTGCTTTTTTTCTTCAACGCCTCTTTGACTTTGGTCATGATTTCTTCGGTCGTATAGTAGGCTTTGACCATAAAATCGTCGGCGCCCAAAAGTTTGGCGCGCGAGATATCTTCTTTGCTGAAAAGATTACTGAGCACGATCACGGAGGCTTTGTCATCCGCGGCTTTGTCTTTGCGGATCGTTTCCAAAATCTGGAAGCCGTCCATCTGCGGCAGCATCAGGTCAAGCAGGACCAGATCCGGCTTTTCCCGCTTCCAGACTTCGATTGCTTCATTGCCATCGGATGCTTGGACGACTTCAAAACCGCTGGTGGACAGTTTGTGTACCACTATTTCGCGCATGGTGATGTCATCTTCGACAATCAAAACTTTCTTTTGTTTCTCGGCCATTTTAGGGGTTTTCTGGGTTGTTTCGAATCAGCCATAATTATAGCAATAAATTGATTTTTTTGGCAATATGCGGTAGAATATTTTTTTATTTAGATTTTTTACTTAATCTTTTAGCTTCTTCCCAAGCTAAATCAAAAACGTTTTTCATAACCTCAGCGATTTCCTTGCTTTCGATAATGACTCCGAACCCACCTCTTTCAGGTGACATATAAGAAATTTTGTTATCGAATATCGCCATGTCTGCGGGTGTTTTGTATTTTTCTTGCGGAATAAGCATTGGTTCATCATGACGGAGAAGATTCATTTTTTTTAGCATTTTTGCGATGTCGTTATCTGGATGAATTCCAAACATTTTTATTCCCTTTTGGGCTTTGCGCCTGACGTATTCAGGGAAGTAATCTGGAGGTAAAAGTTTGGATATTTTTTCAACGGATGAAATGATTCGAATTATTTTTTCTTTACAGTCCAGGGTGTCTTCGAAGACGTTTATTAATCCATTTACACCCTCAAAAAGTTTAACTACGGGCCTTCCCATCGTGTTTTTGTGAAGAGCTTTTAATTCTGGAATGATAGATTCAATTCCAGTTTTTATTTCTTCTTGTTTTTTGGCAACCGATTTTGCACTACGAAGCAAGGTTTCGGGAGAAGCGGCAATATATTGTCGTACTTTTTTATCGTCAGATATTCCTACAAAGCCTTTCTTTTTTAAGCCCTCCAAGACTACATATGCCGAACTTCTATTAACGCCAGATTCTTTTGCGACTTCAAATACCGTTGCCGCCTCAATTTCAAGTAAGGAGAGGTATATTTTAGCCTCTTTTTCAGATAACCCGAAGTCTATAAGTTGTTTGATGAATAAGTTGTCCATTTGTTGATTAATATTAACATTCCGAATTGAGAAGGGATTTAGATAGAAAATTTTGATCTAAAATACCTCATATATAAGGCTTAATTGTAAATAAATATAATATTATAGAAAATATGAATTACTGTCAATTATTGACAACAATCTGTGCGATGTTAGCATCAAGGCAGAAAATGCCCTTAATTTTGAGGGCCCGATAGGAGGATTTATGAAGCAGGTGTTTTCGGGTGACCGGAATGTGTTGAAAGAGAAGATTTGGTCGATCAACCTCGAACCGATCGTGGTCAAACTGATCGACGCGCACGGCGGAACAAACTGGAGTCTGGAGCATGCCCTGGTCGGCGCGGAGGAATATCGGAAGTTTCTGTTCCTTACGGTCGCCCGTCCAGAGACAATCGTCCCGACAGAGTTCGTCGACGAGGTCTGGCACACGCACATTCTCGACACCATGAAGTATGAGGAAGACTGCAAGGAGGTCTTCGGATTCTTCTTGCACCATTTTCCATACTTCGGAATTCGAGGCGACGACGATCAGGCGCTACTGCAGTCCACGTTCAAGGCGACAGCTGAAATCTATCGGGAAGAATTCGGCAGTTCGTACTTCGTCCGCTCAGACAAGTCCAGCGACTGCGGGGGATGCGGCACCTGCGGCTCCAATTCTTGTGGGAGCTGTGCGGGTTCTGGGTTCCACGAAGATCATGTTCGTGCGGAAGTTCGTCCAACGCTCGCATCCGCTGAATGCAGCACATGTGGCGGGAGCTCCTGTTCTGCCTCAAGTTGCGGATCTGAATGCAGTGGATTCGTCGGTGAGCACTCGTCGAGGTCCATCCTTCGTCCTGATCTCCGACCTTCTCTGTCGCAGTAGTTCAGATACGATTCTGGTTCGATAGGGGGCCTTGGAGATAATCCAGGCCCTCATTTTTTGGAGAATCAAATGTTGACGATTCCGAATCCTGTGTTACTCAAGCATCAGCAGTATCCACCGTGAGCCGTTTGATGGCAATCGGCTTCTACACCTGAAGCCCTGTTTTTTATAGATTGGAAAAATGCTACTATCATAATATGAAACGATTAAATATCCAGCTATTAAATTATAATACCGAGGGCTTTAAACAAGAATCTTTATTATTTTTTTCCGCAAAAGAGAAATCGCCAACGATAATATTTTTACATGGCCATCGAAGTAGTGCTTGGGAAAGCTCATTATTCGGCTATTTATTATCGGAAGCTGGATTCAATGTTTTGATCCCTTCTCAAGTAGGGTATGGATTATCCGAAGGCAATCCGGATTTTTGCGGGCCACGAACCGTAGATGCGGTAATTGATGGTATAAATTATTATTTGCAAAATTATCAAGAAAGAAGTAACAAGTTTGGTATATGGGGAATATCCAGAGGCTCTACAGTGGCCGCTTTGGTAGCGACAAAAAAACCCGAAATTTTTTCGGCGCACATTTTTCAATCCGGAGCGTATGAGATGAAAGAAAATTATGAAACAACCTTGCAAGGTATCAGAGACGTATTTAATAGTGAAGTCAGAGATGCAACATCAAAAGATTTTTTTATCCGATCGCCGATATATGATATAAAAAAATTGAAAGCTCCATCATTGGTTTTACATGGCGAGGATGACGAACGTATCTTGGTAGAACAGGCTAAGTCACTAGATAAAGCATTGAACGATCAAAAAAAAGTTCATCAAACCGTAATACTGAAAAATGTAGGGCATTTTATAACCAAAGTTACAAGAGAAGAATACAGCATTCCGTTTTTGAAGAAATATCTCTCATAATACTAATACATACAATTGGTTTAAATGTAATCAAACGAATTAGCTTGATTTTTTTTGTCATATTCAGTAGAATGATGGGGTAAAATACTAGCTATAGAAACAAACAAAAATGCTTGAAAACAAACCGAACCACATCATTAATAACTTTCAGGCAAAAGACTCTAATTACTGGGATAAAATTGAAAAAGAACGTAGGTCCTCAGTAGATAAGATCAAATCAGTGCTTTCATGGGCGAGCTGGTCGATTACTTACGGAGTAATGTATTTACTTTCGATTTTCCACAAAGTTGAAACCATTTACGAAGATAGAAATTTTTTATCAGTCCATCGACCTATAATAGTCATCTCTAATCATCGTGGTATTTTTGATCCCTGGCATATTTCCTCAGCAATACCCTTTAAAATTCTTTTCGGAAGAATTTTTCCAATCCGAGTATATTCCTCAGTCGAACTTTCTGAAAAAAATACTTCAGGCCGCATACTAAAGACATTAGGAATCATGAGAGTGGTTTATTTTCTTTATAACGCAATTCTACTACCTAAGAGCGGAACCTTTGACGAAAAAATCCAGCCCTTACTCGAAGCGATTAAAAAAAATGAATCAATACTTATTTTTCCTGAAGGCCAATTGATATTCGATGATTCGATTTCAGATTTTAAGAAAGGTGTTGTTAGGGTTCATCAGCTAACGGGCGCACTAATTTTACCTATCGCGATCAAGTACGAAAAAAAAGCTTCTATTTTTAGAAAAGTCAACATAGTAATAGGTAAGCCATTTGCTATCCCTGAGGATTTTTTTGACTCTAGTACGGACGACTTTCGTAGTGCAAGAAATTATCTTCGAGAAAAAGTTATTAGTTTGTATGAAAAAATTTAACCGTCTGGAGTATTCAAAATGATTGTATATATAGTTATTATTGTAATAGTATTTTTTCTTTTTGCGGTTCCTTCCGTCCGCCGCAGAATTTTTGTAAAGCCAGCATATGAAATGCTGAAGAGACAAAAATCACATATTTCGGAAATGGAGAAGCAAGCACTTGCTGCTGGTAGCAGTGGTTTTGAAAAAGGCCTTTTTTCTGGACAACCAAATTGGGAACAATTGAGAAAGCTCCCACCCCTCAACCTTACAAAAGACGAGCTTGCCGTAATGAATGGAAAAATAGACGAATTGTGCCGCATGACCGATGATTGGGACATCCGATATAAAAAGCGCTGGATACCTGATTCGCTTTGGCAATTTATGAAGGATCATAAGCTTTTTGGTTTGCGTGTCGCCAAAGACTGGGGTGGTTTTTCGCTTTCATTCCAAGCTCAATCTTTGATTTTAGGTAAAATAGCTTCACGTTCTGTGGATGTGGCAACTATGGTGGAGCTTCCGACCTCACTGTGGCCAGATGAAATTATTCAAAAATATGGCACAGACGAACAGAAAAAATATTACTTGCCTCGACTGGCTGCGAGCGAAGAAATTGTTTCTTTTGCTATTACTGGTATTTCCAATGGCTCTGACGCCACAGCAATGCGTGATGTCGGGGTAGTCGAATACGGGATGTTTGAGGGTAAAAAAGTACTCGGATTGAGACTTAATTGGAAAAAACGTTATATTACTTTTGCTCCCAAAGCCACTCTATTGATTCTAGGGTTTTGGCTTTTTGATCCAGACAATTTATTGGGCATAGGTAAAGATGTAGGTATATCTTTGGCTATCATACCGACTAATTTACCCGGTATAAAAATTGGGCGAAGGCATTTGCCCACCAACGTCGCCTTTCCCAATGGGCCAATTTGGGGCGAGGATGTATTCATTCCTATTGATTCCATTTTAGGGGCAAAGAACGGAGCAGGACAGGGCTGGAAAATGATCATGGAGTGTTTATTCTTAGGGCGGGCTATGGCGCTCCCAGCTATTTCAGTTGCGACTACAAAGCTTGCTGCCCGAACCGCGTTTCAATATAGTCGTGTAAGACGACAGTTTGGAATATCGATTGGAAAATTTGAAGGTATTGAAGAACCATTGGCACAATTAGCAGAAATTGCATATCTAACAGAATCAGCGAGGACTGTGAGTACAGCCATGATTGACTCTGGAGTCAGACCGTTATCTATATCTGGTATAATGAAATACCAGACGACAGAATATGCTCGACAAGCTATTAATCTGGCCATGGACATTCATGCGGGACGAGGTGTTATGGATGGGCCTTCAAATTATTTAATGTCGGGTTTTTTGGCCGCACCCATTGGCGTGACAGTTGAAGGTGCAAATATCGTAACTCGTTCAATTATTACTTTTGCACAGGGAATGCTACAAAGCCACCCGTATCTTTATGAAGAACTTGAAAGTTGTTCAGAAAAAGTTTTTGAAAAAGGTTTGCAGCGCTTTGAGAAAGCATTTTTTGGTCATATTTGGTTTTTGATTTCCAATACTTGTTCGGCATTTTTTCATAATTTGACCGCAGGAGTATTTGGAAAATCCTTGCCAAAAGTTCCCTCGAGGACAGCTTATTGGTACCGGCAAATTTGGAGAAGTAGCAAAAGTTTTGCTTTTTTGGGAGACGTAGCATGTTTGCTTATAGGAGCTAGTCTAAAGAAGAAACAAAAATTAAGTGGACGTATGGCCGATGCTATGTCTGAGTTATTTTTTATGTCATCGATTTTGAAACGATACGAAGATGATGGTTTTCCAAAAAGCGATGAGCCTATCGTAGAACTTTGCTTAAAAAATGGAATGTTCAGATTTCAGAACTCGATTGCTTTAGCCATCAGAAATTTTCCTATTAATTTTATTAGGCCCTTACTTTCATTTATAATTTTTCCCTTTGGACAGCGCCGAAACCCAGCATCTGACCAGCTTGGACATCAGATCGTTCAACTATTTTTCGCAGGGGGAGAACCTTTGGACCGACTCACTCGTTATATATATACATCTACAGATAAAAATGATGTCATAGGTAGAATGGAAGTCGCTTTCGAAAAAGCCAAAACCACTGATGATGTTCAGCAAAAACTCGATTTGGCAGTGCGCCAGGGAATAGTTAAGCGTATATATGGCAATGATTGGGTTAAAGAGGCGCATGAAAAAGGAATTTTAACGTCAGAGGAAGCTAAAGAAGTTGCCGAGCTTGAGGCCTTGGCGGAGAAAGCGATGGAGGTTGATCACTTTGATCTAAAAGACATCCCAACGGGATAATTATGAGTGAATTTCAAGCACAAAAATCAATACTATTAACTGGAAGCACGGGAAATTTTGGGAAGTTTCTCGCGATTGATCTTTTGAAAGAACAGAATGTCAATTTGACTCTATTGGTTCGAGGAGTTACCGACGAAGAGGCTCGCGGCCGGGCCTCTGAAATCATCAATTTAGCACCGGATAGGATTAAAGTTTATAAATCAGATTTAACTAAAACGGATTTAGATTTATCGGCCGACCATTATAGCGAGTTGGCAGCGTATACAACACATATTCTCCATTCAGCGGCATCCACTCGTTTTAATTTATCTTTAGAAGAGGCACGACTGGGCAATGTCATCGCGACCAAAAATGTTTTAACACTGGCAAATAAATGCTCGAAGCTTGTCCGGTTTGGTTTTTTAAGTTCCGCCCTTATTGCCGGTCGCAGAAGCGGGGAAATCAAAGAAGATGAATTTGAGCATGACAGCGGATTTAATAATACTTATCAACAAACTAAATATGAGGCCGAAGCATTGGTTCGTTCTGAAGCCTCTAAGTTCAGTTCAGTTATTTTTCGACCGCCATTTATTGTTTCAGATTTTTCAGACTCAGGATCACAGAAAAATTTTCTATCTGTTTTGATCTCACTTATCGCAAAAGGGTATTTGCCCTGTGTGCCAGGCAGTGCGCAGAGTACCATGGATATTGTCAATGGCCATGATGCCGCGGAAATTATTGTAAATATTTTTTTGAAAGAAAAACCTTCATACCTGACTTATCAAATAACTAATGGCGCCGCCGCCTTACGGATCAAGACCTTGCATGACTTGGTCGAGAAACAAGTCGGGAGAAGTATCCCTATAGAGTACTGCGGGGACATTGAAACATTTTCAAAACGGCTAAATGAAATATTAATTCAGAAGCCCGAGTTGAAAGAAGTTTATAAAAGAGCTGAAACTTTTTTGTTAGAGCCAGCTTTCCCAAAGATTTTTGATAATCATCATACGCTTGCTGAAATGGGACGGCAAACTCTAGGAGAAGATCCTGCGGTTACTTTAACGCATATGATTAAAAAATCATAATGGAATTTATCGGAATAACTGCAACTGGATGGGGTGCAATATTAGTCACTCTTTCCATGGCTTTTTTGTCGTTGATGATGGCCTTAATCGGAAAAGAGCGTCTTCATCATGTCTGGGCTTTTTTTTGTACCATCGTCACTGTCTGGATCGGGGCTTTTTATTTGGCAGTTATATCTAGCGAACCCGCTTCCGCCGAATTTTGGTGGAAGATATCTTACGTCGGTATTATTTTAATTCCATTCAGTTTTTTGCATTTTGTTTTCGAGTTTATTAATTTTTTCACATCAAAAGTAGCCAAAGAAACGGCCATCTTCGTTTTATATTTAGCAGCGGCAATATTAATTTTTCTGAACCTTGAAACTTCTCTGATTGTTAATGGTGTGGAATTTTTGTTTAATCAATTTTACTACGGCCGGCCGGGATTAGTTCACCCTTATTTCTTGATCTTGTATATTTCGCTGGTGTCGTATTCTTTCTATTTAGTCTATAAACAATATAAAAAAAGTAATGAGAAATTTTTTAAGCAGCGAATTCTTTATTTTTTTCTCGCTACCTTTGTTGCGTTTGCCGGCGGCAGTTTAAATTTTCTTCCGATATATGGGATAAAAATTCCCCCGATATCAAATGCATCCGTGGTTGTCGGGGTCGCAATATTGTCTTATGCAATTTTGCGCTATCGTTTGTTTGATACGAAAGTAGTGATGGCTCAGCTTTTGACGCTGGTTATTATTTCTTTTTCAGTAATTCGATTGTTTGTTTTTTCGTCCGTTCAATGGCTTGTTTTCGATCTCTTACTCCTGATTGTTTCAGTATTCGTAGGCTTGAATCTTATTCGCAGTGTACGTAAAGAGGTAGAACAGAGAGAACAGCTTCAAATATTGACTAAACAATTAGAGTCGGCGAATAAACAACTCAAGATATTAGACCAGGCCCGGGCGGAGTTTATTACGATCGCCAGCCACCAGCTGCGGACGCCGCCCGCGACTATCAAATGGTACCTAGCCGCGATTCTGGACGGGGATTACGGCAAATTCGACGATTCGGTGAAAGACCAGCTGCGCAAAACCATGTCGACCAACAATTCCATGATCGCGCTGATCGATGATTTACTCAACGTGTCGCGCATCGAGCGCGGCAAGATGGAATTTATTTTCCAGCCCACCGATCTTACTGAGATTACGCAGATCACGATTGACCAGCTTCTGCCCCAGGCGGAAATGCGCAAACTCAATCTCGTTTTCAAAAAACCCAAAGAAGTCCTGCCGATCATCACCGCGGACAAGGAAAAACTTCGGCAAGTGATCAACAATTTGATTGACAACGCCATCAAGTACAGCCAAAACGGCAAAATCGTGGTCGAGGTCGGCAAAGTTAAAAATGATCTGATGTTCAAAGTCACGGACAATGGCAAGGGTGTGACCGCTGAACAAAAGCCGCACATTTTTGAAAAATTTGACCGCGGCAAAAATCCGGCGAGAAATTCTTCAGGCTTGGGCCTCGGCCTCTATGTAGCCAAAGTCATCATCGAACAGCACAACGGCAAAATCTGGGTGGAATCGAAAGGAGAAGGGAAGGGTTCGGCATTTATCTTCACCGTACCGATCAAGGCCAAGCTGGACCAAAACGCGGTATTTGATCTGACCAAAACCCAAAAGGTGGCGTGAATGAAATTGCAAAAATATAAATCGAGTTTACTGCTCATGAGCGGCAATGTTGCCTTGCTCGATCCGAAAGGCATCGTAGCGCTCAAAGAGCGAAACCTTATCATAACAGCGATCTTACTGATGCTGATTGTCGTCGTCCCGGTGTTTGTCCTGGCCGGGGTTTTTGCCTGGCGGTACCGGGCCAGCAACAAATCAGCGAGGTTTGCTTCCGACTCCGGCCGGCATTTGAAAATTAAATTTTTGATTTGGACCATCCCTACGATTATTGTCGTAGTCTTGGGAACAATCACTTGGAAAACCGCTCATGAACTGGATCCGTTTCGGGCGCTTGAGTCAAATGCGAAGCCGATTACGATCCAGGTCGTGGCCCTGCGGTGGAAATGGCTGTTTATTTATCCTGAACAAAACATTGCCACAGTGAATTTCGTCGAGTTTCCGCAAAACACTCCGGTGCATTTTGAGTTGACGGCCGATGCGCCTATGAATTCATTTTGGATTCCCCAGCTTGGCGGCCAGATGTATGCCATGGCCGGCATGACCACGCAGCTTAATCTGATGGCCAGTGAAGCCGGGGAATTTGCCGGTTCAGCGGCGGAGATAAACGGCAAAGGATTCGCTGGTATGAGATTTGTCGCCAAATCCACGACTGCTCAGGATTTTGACAGTTGGGTGCGGTCGGTAAAACAAACGCGGAACACATTGGCCTTGGCCGATTTTGATAAACTGGCTGAACCCAGTCAGAATAATCCTCGGACTTTTTATTCTTCGTTTGACCAAAATCTTTTTCACAGCGTCATGGCAAAATACATGCCGCCAACCGCATTGGAGGGATGGAAATGATGAATTTTATATTCGGCAAACTTACTCTTGCTGCACTTCCTCACGAATGGTTCACGATCGGAGGGACTGCGGCTGTGATCGCCATGAGCGTAGGGGCCGCGGTTTTTTTGACTTATTTCAAGCTTTGGCGCTGGCTTTGGGATGAGTGGCTTACTTCCACTGATCCGAAAAAAATCGGGATCATGTACATCATCGTGGCCAGTCTGATGCTTTTCCGCGGCGCTCTTGATGCGGCCATGATTTGGCTTCAGCAGTCGCTGGCTGTGGGGCCGCATCAAGGCTACCTCACACCCGAACATTTTCAGCAGATCTTTACCGCGCACGGCGACATCATGATTTTCTTCGTGACCATGGGATTTTTGTTCGGCTTGCTGAATTTGATCGTGCCGCTGCAGATCGGTGCTAGGGATCTGGCTTACCCATTTTTGAATTCGCTTGGTTTTTGGCTGTATGTGGCCGGCGTGATTCTCATCAATTTGTTTTTCATGTTGGGCGGGGATTTTGCCGCCACCGGCTGGCTATCCCAGCCGCCGCTGTCGGAGCTGGCTTACAGTCCCGGCGTAGGAGTCGATTACTGGATTTGGAGTTTGCAGGTTTCGGGACTAGGGACGTTGATCGGGGGCCTCAATTTCCTCGTAACGATTTTCAAAATGCGCGCGCCAGGCATGACACTTATGAAGATGCCGATGTTTGTATGGACTTCGCTATGCAGTATGATTCTCGTGGTTTCCGTGTTTCCGATACTGGCCATCACGATCGCACTGCTCTGGCTTGACCGTTTTTTCGGCATGCATTTTTTTACTTCCGGTTTCGGCGGTAATCCGATGATGTATATCAACCTGATTTGGATGTGGGGACACCCGGAAGTTTATATTCTTATCCTACCGGCGTTTGGGATTTATTCGGAAATTGTTTCGACGTTTTCACAAAAAAAGCTTTTCGGCTACACTTCGCTGGTGACGGCCGCAATCGGGATTATGGCGCTGGCGTTTTTGGTCTGGCTGCATCATTTCTTTACCATGGGCGGCGGCGCTGACGTCAATGCTTTCTTCGGCATTATGACGATGTTTATCGCCATCCCGACCGGTGCTCAGATTTTCAACTGGATTTTCACCATGTTTCGCGGCCGGATTATTTTCGCATCGCCGATGTACTGGTTTTTCGGCTTCATCGCCACGTTTACATTGGGCGGCATGGCCGGGATGCTCATGGCGTCTCCGGCGGCTGATTTCCAACTGCACAACAGTTTGTTTTTGGTAGCGCATTTCCATACCATGATCGTCGGCGGCGCGCTGTTTGGCATTTTTGCCGGCATCACTTATTGGTTTCCGAAAGTCACGGGGTTCAAACTCAATGAGCGGCTGGGCAAATATGCTTTTTGGTGCTGGCTTGTCGGATTTTTCACGGCTTTTGTGCCGCTATATGTTTTGGGATTTATGGGAGCGACGAGGCGGCTCGATCATTACGATGTCGCCAGCTGGCGGCCGCTGTTTATAACTTCCGGGATCGGACTTTGTATTATTGCCGCGGGCGCGGCAATTCAAATCGTCCAAATCATCGTCAGCATCCGGCAGAGAAAACAAAATATGGACACCACCGGAGACCCGTGGAATGGCAGGACGCTGGAGTGGGCCACATCGAGTCCGCCGCCGTTTTATAACTTCGCCCAGATTCCGAAGGTGACATCAGTTGATGCTTTTTGGGAAATGAA
>Ga0210400_10002606_pt1 | contig 16536 bp, 14 predicted proteins | sample IncBWH26MmetaG_FD_155456 | JGI IMG/M metagenome (GOLD analysis project Ga0210400, IMG submission 155456) | Forest soil microbial communities from Barre Woods Harvard Forest LTER site, Petersham, Massachusetts, United States - Inc-BW-H-26-M | ecosystem: Environmental > Terrestrial > Soil >... | reverse complement strand
AACGACGGTTCCCGTTATGGTTCCGGCATTGCCGAGCGATTGGGCGAACAGCGCGGCATTAGAGCAAACGCATAGGATGACAAGAGCGCCTAGGACGAGAAGTCTCTTCATTGCAACAGTATCAGGGAATGCCGTGCTGGAACCTAAGGCTTTCTAACGGACGGCCACATACCAGAAATGAGCGGGCTAGTAACCTCCATGAACGGACTTGGGAGAGCGGTCTACCAATGCAAGATGCTGCGAATGTTATGAGCTTGGCGCTTACTGGCGATGAGTTGCAGGGAGTTGCTGAGCGTGACGAGCCAACGTTGACTGCTCATCGCACTCATCTTGCGGACATGATTCACGTTCACGATTGCGTTGCGATGCACCCGCTCGAATTGCTGCCCTTTTAGGCGTTCTTCGATCACCCGCAGGGTTTGAGTCGCTAACAGCCGTTGTTTTGCGGTAATGACCCATACCAGCTCTCCTTCCGCTTGAAAGGCCAGAATCTCGTCTGGGTCCAACAGGAAGTACTCTCCGGCGCTGCGGCCCACAATCTTTCGGCCGCTGAGGGAATTGGGCGGCGCGGATGCAGCCGCAATCTTGGCGACCTCGTTTGCGACATCAAGCGGATCCTTGTACAGATTCCTGGCGCGCTCGACTGCCTTCCGGAGCCGCTCTTCACCGACAGGCTTCAGCAGATAGTCAACCGCCCCAGCTTCGAAAGCCTCAATAGCATGCTGGTCGAACGCCGTTATGATCACGATAATAGGCAGGTGTCCGCCGCTAAGTTTATGCACGACCTCGAAGCCGCCCATAACGGGCATCTGGAGGTCCAGGAAAACCAGGTCCGGCTTTAGCTCCGCGATCTGCTGTAAGGCTTGTCTACCGTTCTCAGCCTCCCCGACAACTACCACATGCGGAACGTTCTCCAGTTCCTCCCGCAAGACGCGCCGTGCGATCGGCTCATCGTCCACGATCAGCGTCTTCATCACGCGGTGATCCATGATCAGCCAGGTTTACACCAACTTTTCCAAATGCCCGAGAGAATAATCACGAGCGGACTGCTACTCACAATAAGCGGGCTAAATAAAGATGTGACCGGAATTCGCTAGCGCACCTCGTTGTAGGCCACGACTTCGGTGGAAGACGCGCGCGAGGGCGGGTTCAACGGAATCGCGAACTGTACGCATGTCCCCGTAGGTCCGGAGTCAATGACGACGTCGGCCTGGGCTCCAAAGCAAAGCTGGAGACGGCGCCTGACGTTGGCGAGACCCACGCCGGCTCCCGATCGCTCAAAAGGCGGATTCACGCCGATAGTCCCCGCGCTGCTGTCCTGAACCGCGATGAGAACCTCTCCGTTTACAGCCTTAGCGGTCACACTCAGTATTCCCCTGCCGGCTTTCGGCGCTATGCCATGCTTGATGGCGTTCTCGACCAGCGGCTGAATGCAAAGAACCGGAATCTGAACGCCCAGCGCCGCTTCGTCGACCTGAATCTGGGTCTCGAGCCGGGGGCCAATTCGGAGGCGCTCGATCTCCAGATAGGACTTGACGATTTCTAGCTCGTCGGAAAGCCGTATGAACGTCCGCTCAGACTGCAAGAAGTAGCGAAAGATTTCCGACAGGTTGAGAACCGTTTGCCGCGCGCCCGGCGCAGTCCGAGGAATGATTCCGTACAGCGTGTTGAGTGCGTTAAAAAGAAAATGCGGATTGATCTGCGCCTGGAGGGCGCGCAACTCCGCCTGCGACACCAGCCGTTGCATCTCGGAGTTCCGAAAGCGCTCGATCTGCGAGGCAACCGCCGCGGTCAGGCGGCTCAAGGCCTGCAAGTCCTCGCTGAGGTACCGTCTTCCGCCTCGGCGCCGCCCGAGCAGCAGAAACTGGCTTTCTCCTTGGGCGCCAGGCAGCGGAGCGATCGCCTCCGCCCAAGCGAGCTCCGGCGTGTGGCGCAACGCTGGCACATCCGAAGCTGGCGCAGGGAACATAAGACCAGATAGCCCCGGAATTCGAATTGGCCGTTGTTCCGGAACCAATTCGACTCGATCGGCTCTAAAGAATTGAGCCAGATACTCGCCAGCCCATGTGACGAACGCGAGCTCTTCTCCTGGGAGCGCTCCTCGGGACTCAATCTCACGGAGCGCCCGATCTAGGTCAGGGCGTCGAAACACGACCTGGGTCAGCCACCGTTGGACGTGGCCTCGAACAACAGCAAAGCCGATGAGCAACAGAGTAATACTGAGAAGCAGAAGAGCCTCATTCGTCGGGCTGCCAGATATGCGTTGATCCACTACGACCCATCGGAAGGTGATCCTGATCGCCACAAACGTAAGAACGGCCGCGACCAGCACATTAGCCAGGAAGCGCGCAAATGCATCCAGGAGCACAAAACGATAGTCCTGCAGGAGGACGAACAGAGCTAACGGGATGCCGGCATGGTGGAGTACCAGTTCGCTAGACCATGCTTGAGCTGGATGGTCGGAGCCGAAGTGTACGAGCGACATTGCTAGCAAGCACGAGCACATTGCCCCGAACAATCGGGGAGCCCTCGCCTTCCCAGTGTCAGGTCCGTGAAGCACCATGCCAAGGGCGGCCAGGACCGTGAGAATCGCGAATCCCACGGTGATTAGGAGAAGCGCCCGTTGCCCGTAGAGCTTGCCCGGTTGTGACAATTCCAACAAGTGCATACCGGCAGCAATCAAACTCAGCGCGTACCCCGCGGCTATGACTGGCCGGAAACTTCCATCGAGCGACAGATGAAGCAGAATTGCTGGCAACAAGCTCAGCGCTGAGAAGCTGAAGAAAACGACCAGGCGGGCATACCCTGAATTGGTCGAGGAAGCGACCAGGACAGAGAGCGATCCGATGTTCCAAAGAAACGCAAGGCTGCCCGCCGCAAATGACAACCGGCTGCCCCGAAGCCGCGTCGCGGCGTGATCCCGCACCAATAAGTACAGAAAGATGCCAAAGATGATGGCGCCCGCGGAGTGGCCGAGTATGTTTACGATTTGTGGTTCGTGAAGATTCGACATCCGCAATCGGACCTCAGTCAGCGGAAAGCATTGCGCCGAGCTGTTGGAGAAGACTGTTCCAAGGTCCACTGCTCTCGATCCATGCTCCGAGCGGAAGAAGCATCAGGACCGCCGAATTCACATAGCCGGCAAGATTAAGCGAAAAGTTCAGGTCCGGAACATCCAGAGGAGTATTCCGCGCTTTCCATACCGACAGGCCGATGAGGCCGGTCCACAGGAAGGCCATCAAGGGCGCGACGACAACTGTTCCAAGCGCGGGCAAGCGTGGAAGAACAAACCGAGCGAGCATCGAGATGGCTAAAACGAGGATGGGGTTAGGGAAAAGCGCGATTCGCCAAGCGATTTGGTGCCGGTCGGTACGCCTGATCCAGATACAGACCGCCAAGAGCACGCCGTAAAGCAGCACGACGGGTAAGGTCACCGAGGGTGAGAGCACGATCTCAAGGACTCTTTCCGTTCCAACGGTGAATGTAGCGGCTGAAAACAGAATTATGGAAACCAGCAGGACTAGGGCATACTGGCGCAGGCGCGCCACGACGGTTGCCACTGGCCCCATCCGCAGCAGAAGCCAGTCACGTACGAAGAATACAGGAAGCACAAACGAAATCAGGATCACCGTGCTCATAGGTGCGTTCCGTGGCTACGGGCGAGAATCTGGCTGGCGCCATGCTGCAGCCGACAGCGAGATATCCGTTTGGATTCTCTTGAGCCCGTGCTATTCGGGCGAGCAGCAGCAAGGCGACGAGTGCAACGAGCCTCGAAACACAGTGAATCACCTTCCGCAGCATTCGCCTCCCGCGCAGGCCTACCGACGGGTTCAGGATACCCGTCAATCAGCCATTCGGGTAGGAAAAACTCACAGGCGGGCGAACCGTTTACATGAACGGACTAATTTGGCGGTGAGCGGAATGAGCTGCGCCTTGCTGAAATTCCAAAAAAAAGGCAGGCAACTCAAAACTGGCGTTGTGAGTCCGCCTGCCTTAAGGGACTACGTATGCTTGCAATCGTGGTTGCTTGCCTTCTGAGCATGGCTGAGACTTGCCGGATCTCGCAGACAATTCTTGCGGGTGGACCATTTCACGCGCCGGACGGCCCAGATCGCTCGCGAGCGGCGCGCTGGCCAGAAAAGGTTGAGAACGTCCGCCTGCCGTTTGTTTTAGGCCGCCGATCGATTAGTGCTTGCATGATAATGAGTTCCCGATGGATGATCGGCTAGACAGCCTATGCCGGTTCGATGGTTGGCGCTCCCTTTCGCTCTTGCTGTATGCTCCTTCGGCATAGAGCTGCTGGGGCAGGCGAAGAACAGCGCCGTGAAAGGAATCCAATTCCTCGGCCAGATCCAGACCGTTGACCTATCGCACAATAAGGTCACCGTGAAACACAGCTCGATTCCAGGCTTTGCAGACCGGGGAGTAACCGATTACTCAGTGGACAATGAGTCGATCCTTAAGCAACTTCAATCTGGTGATGACATCAGCGCAACTGTGTTCCCGAATGACTATACTCTTCACAGTATCCGGATCGTCAGCCGCAGCCGTCTAAATCAACAGAAGAAGAGCATCAAATAACCCACTCTGGAGAGATTCTGTGATACGCGAAACAGTCTGATTCTAAAGGCTGACAATGAGGCCGAGCTGGCGGGTGTGATGGCGCATGAAACCGCTCATGTTTGCGCTCGGCACGGAACCCGTCAGGCGACCAAGGCGGAGCTCGCCAACTACATGACGATTCCCCTGATCTTCATGGGTGGCTGGCCGGCTATGGCATCCGCCAGGCCCCTGGGGTCCTTGTTCCCATGAGCTTGCTCAAATTTTCACGCGGCTATGAGTCCGAGGCCGATATGCTGGGGCTCCAGTACATGTGCAAGACCGGCTATGATCCGGGGTCGTTTGTGGACTTCGTCGAAAAGATCGAGGCGCTCGAAAAGAAGAAGCATGGGGCCGTGGCCGAGCTGTTCTCTAACCATCCGATGACTGAGGATCGGATCGCGGCGGCCCAGAAGAACATCCAGGAGAACCTGGAAGCGCGCCCGGAATACGTGGTGAACGCTTCGGAATTTAACGATGTGAAGACTCGGCTGGCCATGATCGAGAACCGCCGCAGGGTTGATGACAAGGACCCCAATAAGCCGCAGCTTCGCAAGAAGCCGGGCTCGGGCTCAGACGGAACGGACAGCAAGGGCGACGAGGACGAGCGTCCGACGCTGAAGCGCCGGTGATCCGCTCCATTTTCTTCCTTGGCGGCATTGTCAAGTTGAGGCAAGTCTCGGCGATTTTCACGTGCGCTCGACCAGCTCCGGGACGGCAAGTCAACAAGTTAAGCAAATGTCCTGGGCGGCGAAGACGGCAACTAATCCTCCAATTGACGATGCCTTGCGGTGGCCTTATTTCGCCAGCGGCCGCGCCGTGAACGTCCAGTGAAGCGGAGTCCCGGGCTTGATGCCCACCTGGTTGGCCTCCCAGTCCAGCAGCAAAAGGATGGGCTCCTGGTTGCCGCGGTTAAGTGCGCTGTCGCCGGTGGCTCGCACCGACGCGGCTAGCGGTCCGGTGGCCTCTACCTCAATCGAAGCGAAGCGATCCATGCGACGGCCCTCGACCAGCCGGGTGGCGACGTGACTGCTGGTGCTCGGAAACAGGACATGCATGCGACGGATCGTGACGGGCCGCGATGCTGTGATCGTCTCGGAGCGTACCAGGGTGGCGCCGTTGCTGGTTCCCATGATTGACCAGCGCACTTCAGACGTGAGCCCCGGCTCGACAAACTGCGCGGGTTTGCCCGAAACCGTCACCCAACGTTTCCAGATCGCCACCAGGCTCCTTCCGTCCGCGCCTGGGCGAATCTCATCCGCGCCATCGCTCGCCACCAGCACCGTGCCGTCCATCAATTCGAGATATGGCGTTAAGGCAGGAACTTGCTGCTCCACGGGTGCAGCGAAACCGGTCAGCCCATGCGGCGCCGGTAGATAGTCGGCGATTCCCGGTTTGGTTCCGGTGGTGATAGGAAGTGCGAATTGCAGTGCGCCTTGCCGTACGATCCACACACCCGCAGGTCTGTTTCCATGCCGGAAGTATTCGAACCTGGCGACTGGAGGCAGATCGAGCTTCGCGGGGAACGAGGTCAAACGCTCGCTGCTCACCGCCTGCTGGAACAGAATTTCGGCATTCGCGATCTTCCCGAAAAAGCCGGTGGTCTGCTGCCATTCGCGTTCCGGGTTGATATAGCTGTAATGGCCATGGCCGAAGCCGAAAACGTTCAACAGATGACGCTCCGGAATATACTCGCGCATCAGGGATTGCCAGGCCGAGCGGTAGGCTGCCGCCATTTCAGGCAGGGGCGCCGGCCGGAAGTGGGGATGCTGAGCGACGAACCCGACAATCTCCATCGTGTCCATGTAACCGATGACGCCCAAGCTGCGGCCCCAGGGATACCCGTAGCCGTCAGCGGCGAGCAAGTCCCACCACAGGCGCAACTGCGTTTTTATACTGGGTTCAAGAGCCGCCATCACGTCCTTGCGTCCAATGTTTTCGGCCGCTTCGTAGACGTAGCGGGCGTACTCCTGTGAATAGCGATCGAACCGCCCAGTGGGCAGGGCATCATCGGAGTAGATCTCGCCCTCGACAAATTGCCTCGCAGCTTGATTGAGCAGGTCGTCGACGTACACACGGTCCGTGATTATACCCATCTGGAGATCCATGGTGATCACGCGCGACGCCACACCGAAGTAGTTTTCCGGCAGATTGATCACGTGGCGGGTAGCACGATCGTAGAATCGGGCGGGATCGAGCAGCGACCGCCATTCCTGCTGTTCGGAGGCGGTTAGGCTCTGCCAGAGCAGGTTCGACTTCAGGTCGGTTCCATAACGCCGCAGAGCTAACGCTGCGTACATTTGCGCGAAAGCCTTACCGCCGCCACGCGCCTCGATGAGGCCTACCTGACCTAAGAATTTAGGAAGGTCGCGCCCGGCAATGGAGTCATTGCCTGAGAGCTGAGATACCACCGCGGCGGCCCGCATAAACGTGCCCCACGAAAATTCACCGGTGGTCTGGGCGTCGAGAACCTTGGTTTGCGGTGGATTCACGGTCTTGATGTCCGCGATATGGGCGGCCATCTCTCGCGCGAGAAACGCGTTCACTTCCGTAGTGAAGGCTGACGTCGATATGGGGGCCGCTATTGAGTTCTGGGCGTACGCAGATCCGGCGAGAACGAGCGTCAAAAGCCAAGCCTTCATAAATAGTCTTCCCGGCACGGCGTGAATACGTCAACTACGACGGACGATTCCAGCGCCCATGCCTGGTGCTGAACGCCGCCACGTACGACGAAGCTATCGCCACCTCGGATCTCGAACGTTTGATCGCCTGCCTGGATGCGCAGATGCCCGGACACGACATAGGCCATCTGATCGTGAGGATGGCTGTGCGCCGCCCCGGCCCATCCTTTTTCCATGCGGTGCTCGGCGAGAAACAGCTTGGCGTTATAAGCACCGACGCGCCGCTCCAGTCCAGGTTGCGGAGATGTGGGTTCGACTCCGCCGCCCGCTACATGCACTACGTCAGGAAACAGCGTTCTCATGTTTCACTCCCCGCGCAAGGTTCATTTGACGCGCGACACTCATTTCACGAGCTACGGTCGCGTAACGGCGCGCGTCCTCCGCAATTGCGTCGAAATTCCCCGCCAGCAGGGCGTCCATCGAAACCAACTCGCCTCCGATGCCGACCGCCGCCGCGCCTGCTTCGAAGAAGGAAGGCATATTGGCCAAGTTCACTCCTCCAGTAGGAATCATTTCAATCTGGGGCAGCACGGTCTTCAATGTCCTGAGATAGCTTGGACCACCCATGTTGCCGCAAGGAAAGACCTTGACGAAATCCGAGCCGTTCCTCCAGGCGTCGACTACCTCCACCGGCGTAAGGCCTCCAGCCATCACCAGCTTGCGTTCGCGCTGAGCCAGTTTCACTGTCTCGGAATCGAGAATGGGACTCACCAGGAACTCCGCGCCGGCTTCGATACAACGGCGAGCCGTTTCGACGTCGAGCACGGTTCCCGCGCCCACTAACATGCCCGTGGTTGCGGTCAGTTCGGCTATGACGTCGATTGCACCTGGAACCGTCATCGTGATCTCGACGATCGGAATACCTCCCGCGCCAATCGCCCGTGCCGCCGCAATAGCCAGGCTAGGCTTGGGGGCGCGAATCACAGGGAGGATTCCGGTTTCGAGAATACGTTGGCGAACTTCTTCGCATGTCGGTATCATACGGCGTCAGGTTCAGCGCGCGATGCGCGCGGCCTTTCCATCTATCAGAGCAAGGACATCGCTTAAGGTAGCCATCGATGTATCGCCGGGCGTCGTCATGGCAAGCGCACCGTGCGCCGCCCCGTACTCCACCGACCATTGCGGACAAAGCCCCGTCAAAAAACCGTAGATCAGTCCGGAGGCAAACGAGTCACCGCCGCCCACGCGATCGTAGATTTCCAAGTCGTTTCGCATGGGCGCTTCGTAAAAGGCTCCCTCCGCATAGCACATCGCACCCCAGTCATTTCGGGTGGCCGTGGCTACCCCGCGCAAGGTAGTTGCCACCACTTGGAATGGAAACTCTTGGACCACCGCTTCGATCATGCGCTTGAAACGGCCGGCATCGAGGCACGTAAGGTTTTGGGCCTCGCCATCCAAATCGAAGCCGAGCGAAGCCGTAAAATCCTCTTCATTGCCGAGCATCACGTCGACGAACTTCGCCAGCCGCCGGTTCACCGCCTGCGCCTTTGTTTTTCCGCCAAAAGCGTGCCACAGGGACGCACGATAGTTCAGATCGTAGGAAATGATGACGCCGTGACGCCTGGCTGACTGCATGGCTTCCAACGCAACATCCGGCGCGGTGGGGGACAGGGCGCAAAAAATTCCGCCGGTGTGAAACCAACGCGCCCCGCTTCGCCCGAAGACTTCGTCCCAGTCCACGTCACCGGGCTTAAGCTGCGATACCGCCGTATGCCCGCGATCCGAGCACCCCAGAGCCGCACGAACGCCGAATCCGCGCTCGGTGAAATTCAGCCCGTTACGGGCAGCACGTCCCACACCGTCATAATCCACCCAGCGCAGCAGCGACTGATCCACGCCACCCTGGTAGATCAGGTCCTGAATAAGCCGGCCGACCGGGTTGTCCGCCAGAGCGGTTACCACTGCGGTGTCCATGCCAAAACATCTCTTCAATCCGCGTGCGACGTTATACTCGCCACCGCCCTCGTGAACGTCGAACCTGCGAGCGGTGGAGATACGCCGGTCGCCTGGATCCAGCCGCAGCATCACCTCCCCCAAGGCCACCAAATCCCAACGGCAGTCATCTTTAGGCCGTATCTTCATCGCGCCAGCCATCCTCCATCCACCGCCAGTACGTGCCCGTGAATATAGTCGCTCGCCGGGGACGCGAGAAACACCGCGGCTCCCACGACGTCCTCGGGCGCACCCCAGCGGCCGGCTGGTATTCGATCGAGGATCGCGCGGCTGCGAACTGGATCGGCGCGCAATTGAGCCGTGTTCTGCGTCTCCATGTACCCCGGGGCGATCGCATTCACGTTGACCCCTTTTGATGCCCATTCATTGGCCAGGGCTTTGGTCAGTTGTGCGACGGCGCCTTTGGACGCCGCATAGGCTGGCACGAGAACTCCGCCCTGGAACGACAGCATGGAAGCAATGTTGATGATCTTTCCGCCGCCCTGTTCGATCATGCGCCTCCCAGCTAACTGAGAGAGTCGGAAGACAGCGTCGAGATTTACGCTGAACACATCGGCCCAGTCTTTTTCCGAATAGTCGACGGCCGGAGCACGCCGGATCGTCCCAGCGTTGTTTACGAGTATGTCGACGCTTCCCAATTGCGCGGTGGTGAGGGAAACCAATTCGCCGGCCGACTTCGGGTCGCTAAGGTCCGCGACGGCCCGAACCGCCTTGCGGCCCATGGCGTTCACGGCGTCGCAAACCTCGTCCATTTGGGTGTCGCTCGAGCCTCGACACTTGGAACCATGGACAACTACGTCTGCGCCCGCCTGAGCAAGCGCAATCGCCATGGCAGCGCCCAGGCCGGACCGCGACCCCGTGACCAAGGCGTTCCTGCCTTCCAGACGGAACCTGTCCAGGATCATACTTCGTTTGTGTTGATCCGGGCGGGTTCTAATCGAGGAACCAGAAGGTGAATGATCAAGAGCGTAACCAGATAAGTGGAGCCCGTGATCACAAACATGGGAACGTAACTTCCCGTAACTTGCAGCACGAGCCCGGCAAGCGTTGCGATCAGCATGCTTCCGATGGCGCCTCCAAAGCCGCCCATGCCAACGACAGAGCCCACGGCCCTCTTAGGAAACAAGTCGGAAGCCAGCGTGAAGAGATTGGCGGACCAGCCCTGGTGACAGGCCACTCCCAGAGCAAGAAGCGCCACCGCTCCCCACAAACTCTCCGTGTACGAGGCGAACGCGACCGGCATAACCCCCAGCGCGCAGACCAGCATGGCTCCTTTGCGCGCGCGATTCGCGTTCCAACCGATGCTGAAAAAACGTGCCGCCAGCCAGCCTCCGCCGATGCTACCGAGGGTGGCGGAGTTGTAGACAATCACCAGGGGCCAAGCCATGTCGGCCATCGAGAGATTGTGGCGCGCGCTCAGGAATTTGGGGAGCCAGAACATGAAGAACCACCATATGGGGTCGGTCATGAATTTTCCGGCCACAAAAGCCCAAGTCTGGCGGCGGCGGAGCAAATAGGGCCACGGAATTCTCAACGCCGGTTCAGCCGGCTCACTTTGAATGTAGGTAAGTTCGGCGGTGGAGAGCCTGGAATGTTCTCGCGGCGGCCGGTACACTACCATCCACGGAATAATCCAGAGCGCACTGATCAGTCCCGTCGCAAGAAAGGCCGATTGCCAGCCGTAACGAATGGTCAGCCACGGAACGGCTAACGGAGCGAGCATGGCCCCGATATTCGCGCCCGAATTGAAAAGACCGGTGGCCAGTGCGCGCTCTTTCCTGGGAAACCACTCCGTTACGGTTTTGATCGCCGCCGGGAAATTAGCGGATTCGCCCACGCCGAGTACAACCCGCGCGAGGCCAAAGCCAAGAACGGTGTGCACAAATGAATGCGCTGCAGCACCGATACTCCAGACGCCAATCGCAGCTGCATAGCCTTTGCGAACCCCGATCCTGTCAATAAAACGGCCGGCCAGCAACAAACCAATCGCATAGGCTCCCGTGAACGCATTCACGATATTGCTGTATTGAATCTCGTTCCAGCCGATGATTCGCTGCAAATCGGGCGCCAACACGCTTAGGACCTGGCGATCGACGTAGTTAAATGTGGTAGCCAGAAACAGCAGCGCACAAATTCGCCAGCGGTAGTGGCCGATGGCGGATCCCGTCCTGATGACAGGTATGGCGACTGTTTGGCTCGGCTGCATGAGCGACCTTATTTGCGGCTAGCTTCCAGCCCCGAACCGCCGGCGCCAAATCCTGGTTGCAGGTTTACCACCCCGAACTGGCGGTCTTCTTTCTCGCGGTGTGCTGCCATGGCCCACAGGAATCTGATCCGATGTCCGGGCACCGAAACGTTTGGATGATAGCCGCTTGGCATCAGGACAGCGTCGCCATCGCGCACCGCGGTTACCAGCTCCGGATATTGCGTGTCATTGTAGACCATTTGGATTCCAAACGAGGGCTCCGGCATGTCGAAATACACGTACATCTCTTCAAGCATGGCGGTATGCTCGTGCGGTGGCCAACTGGTCCAGTTACCCGGCTCGGAGACTGTGAAACCAGCCATCAGGCGTCCGGCCTGAACATTCCGGCCAAACACGACACTCAGGTTACGCTGTTGGCCAGGTCCACCCGTGGTGAACTTCAAAGTGGGATCCTTCACGGTTTCTGCGTAGCGAACGATTTGGAGCGGATAATCGCCGTCAACGTCCGCGGAGAACTCCGCGATATCGGCTTGCCGGTCCGTAGCGATTTGAACCATTGCACCTCGCGGGATGTAAATCCCGTCGTACTGGACAAGGTCACACGTTTCTTCATTCACCGCAACGGTGGCCCGCCCGGACAGGATGATCAGCCCGGTTTCCTGCTTTCCATTGCTGAACGAGGTGGATTGGATATCGTCTTTGAGAATGATCCGCCCATAGGAAAGGTGCCGGTTCGCACTGTTCTCCGGAGTCACGGAAATGTTCCGTCCGGTGTGGGTGTTAGTCCTCCGAAATATCATCGTCGAAGCAGTGGCAGTTGGCATGTTATAGTTCCAAGACCAATAGGGCGGAAGCAACACTGGGCGATTAGAAGGTGAGCCTAAGTCCGACCTGCAGCTGACGCATCGCGCTGGCTCCTCGGATCTGGCCGAACAAGGGCGAGTTCATCGTGGCGGTGGGATTGCTCAGGTTCACGAGGTTGAATCCGTTGGTGGCCTCCCCGCGCGCCTGCAAACTCATCCGCTCGCGAATCTTGAAATTGCGCGTGATCGAGAGGTCGACGTTCTTACTTCCGGGGCCGGTCAATAGGTTCCTTTGGGTATTGCCATCGGCTCCGGCTGAAGGGGCTGTAAACGCACCAGTATTGAACCACGCCCCGGTTACTTCCGAGCGCGAGCGATTGGGATCCAGGAACGGATTGCCGGCCAGATTCGGCCGGTCGTTGTTATTGCCGTCGAAATTGACGTCCGTGCCGGTAGTCACGTTAAAAGGAAGACCGCTTTGAAGCGTGATGCTGCTAGCGAGTTGCCACCCGTTGACCAAGGCTTTTAAGGCCGGATTGGTTTTACTGAAGTAACTAAGATCCCAGATGAAGGATGTCACCGCGACATGCCGGCGATCGTAGTCCGAGCGGCCGCGGTCGAGTGCAAGGTTCCGAAAATCCTCCGCGCCGCCCATGGTGGTGCTGTTCTCAAGCGTCGCGCCCTCGATGGACTTCGAGAACGTGTAGAAGGCCTTCACGCCAAGGTGATGGCCCATTCTCTTTTCCACGGTGATCTGGAGCCCGTGGTAGCTCGTGTTCATGACCGACTCCACGGATTGAATACTGGACAGGAGGTTGGTGTCGATAGGCCGCCGGCTATTCACATTGGCGGAAGTTGCGGTGCTGTTGTAATAGGGATAATTCAGATCGATCGCGAACGGCAAGCGATGGCCGAGCGATCCCACATAGGCCGCGGTGACGGACAGGTCCTTGGTGATTTGCCGCTCCACCGAGAAGTTCAACTGGTAGGTGTACGGCCACCTGAAATCGGGCGCAATGCCTAAGATGCCGGCGGGGAAGATGAAACCCGGGTTCTTTGGGCTGTAGATAAAGGGAAATGGCGAAACACCACCCGGCAGCGCGCCGTACGGATTCGTCAGCGACGTCACGTTCGGAAATTGCTGGCGTACGGCGAATGGCTGGAAGTTCGATGTGGTGTTCCACTCGTTGCCGGAGACGCTGCCGTAGAACAAGCCCGCCGCCGCACGAACGGAGGTTTTGCCGTTACCGAACGGATCCCACGCCATACCTAGCCGCGGTGAGAAATGAGTCCACGGGGTAGATACGATACCCCGGCCAACACCCGGATCGCCCACCACCAGCAAACCGGTCGGGGCCGTGGGGAGCACGGTCGACTGCACGCCCAGCTTGAACGTCGACTCCTTGTCCTGGGGATCGGTAGGCGCCTGTTGCACGTCCCAGCGCAATCCCAGGTTGAGCGTAAGCCTTCGTGAAATCTTCCAATCGTCCTGTGCAAAGAGTGCGCCGGTGTAGAAATTGTCGAGAGCCAGCACCGGGGCATCCTGGTTCATGGTAATCGGCAAGCCCAGCAGAAAATCGGAAAGCGCATTGCTGGATTTCGCCTTGGTGCCGGTAAAGGAGAAGGTGCCGTAGTTATTGAGCAGCGTCTGCTGGATATCCTTGTCGAGCGATAACTCGCCGCCGAACTTGAAAGTGTGGCTGCCCTTGATCCAGCTCAGCACGTTCCGAACAGAGTAGAAATTCGTTCCCGCTACGGGCCCGGAAATCGCCTGGGCCAACGTGAAGTACCCGCTGATACTGAGCTGTGGGAGCGATGGCGGTCCTTGAATTTTGAACTGAGAACCGAGATCGCCGAGCGACATCTGCGGAGTGCTGAGACGTCCGGCGAAGTTGCGCGTATACGACGCCCAAACCTGATCGACCATCGTGGGACTGATGACGATCGTGTCGCTGGCGTTCGCATTATGCTGGCGCCAGATGAAGTTCTGCGTGGACCAGATCAGGCTGCCGCTGGACGGCGGGTTGCCGCTGCCCGGTATGGAATTGTTCCCGCTGGTTTCGAAATAGCTTAACGAAAGCCGGTGGCGATCGGTGAAACCGTGGTCCACCTTCGCTAGGAATTCATCAGTGTCATAGGGGCTCGGGCTCGTTCCCTGCCAGATGTTATTGGGAGAGTTCGCCAATGGGATGTACTGGTTCAGGATGTTGAGGGCCGTGCGATCGAAGCGCTGCAGCGGAATCATGTTATTCGCGAACGGATTCGCGTTGTTCAGGGGATCCGTGGGCTTGACCTTGGACTGCGAGAAGTCGCCGGTCCGTTCCAGCGCGGTGGGAACAACGCCTCCGTTGAAGAAGTTACTGGTAATCTGCCGCAGTCCGGAATACGTCCCGAAGAAGAAGGTCTTGTTCTTGATGACGGGACCTCCGATGGTGCCGCCAAATTGATTGCGGTGCAAGGGCGGCGTGGCAAGAACGGAATTCCAGTTATTCGCGTTCAGGTCGTTATTGCGAAGGTACTCAAAGAGCGATCCGTGAAACTCGTTGGTTCCAGATCTCGTAACGATATTAATGACTCCGCTCGCGAAGCGCCCGAATTCGGCGCTGTAGCTGTTGGTGATGACACGGAACTCTTCCACGGCATCCGGATTGGGCGCGATGTTGCCCGTATTCCGCAAGCCCGTCATGTTGTTGCCGCCGTCCAGATAATAGTTGACCGACCCCGCGCCTCCGTCCACGCCGCCGTTGATCATCGTCCGCTGTTCGGGATAACCCAGAACAATGCTATTGGCGTTGGAATCCACGCCAGGCGTCAGCGACAACAGAGTGTAGATGTTACGGCCCACAATCGGAAGGTTGACGATCTCCGCATGTTCAACCGTGCGCCCGACTTGTGCATTACTGGTGTTAACCAGCGACGTCTCGCTTACGACCTCGACCGACTCGCTCGCTGCGCCTAGGTCCAGGGAGGCATCCACCCGCGCGATCAGGTTGATTTCCAGAGTAATTCCGCTGCCCACGAACTTCTTGAATCCTTGAGACGTGATCTCTACCCGGTACTCGCCGACAGGCAGTTGGTCGATGCGATATTCGCCAGTTGAGCCGGTCTTTGCGGCGCGTGACAGGCCCGTTCCAACGTTCGTTGCCACCACCTCCGCGTTCGGCACCGAGGCCCCGCTTGGGTCGATAACCGTTCCGGAAATGGAGGTAGTGGTGACCTGCGCGTTAAGCGCCGCGGTTGCGACACCCAATAGAGCGATGCTTAACCAAGCCGAAAGGGCCTTTTGCATATTCCTCCTAATGCCGGAGTTCTTCCGGACGGCGCTCAAGCGAGACGAGCGTTTCCAACAAAAAGTAATCGCCGTAGACCAGCTTGCCGTCGTGTGGACGTGTGCTGCTCCCATGGCGCAAGATGCCTTCCGCCGACAGATAGCGGTCGATCAGCGACTGCACGATCTGTTCCCCTTCGCGCGCGTACAATTGCGCGCGTGCGGAGTCCTTCGTCAAAGCCGACAAACGCAGTAAGCCGCCGGCTAGGATCGCGGCCGCCGAAGAATCACGATTCCGAAAGTGGACTCCTTCGTCGGTGAAGTCGTACCACGGCACTCGATCCTCCGGAAGCCGGGCGATGGCAAAATCCGCTGTCTTCTCGGCAGCCGCGAGCAACCGCGGCTCCTGAGTGGCGCGATACGCTTCCGTAAATCCGTCAACTGCCCACGCCTGGCCTCGAGACCAGGTGGAGTCGGCCGAGAATCCCTGGTGGTTATGCGTGAACACTTTTGCCGCGACGGGCGCGTGGTTGGCGAAAGCTATGGTCTGTCCGCTGGAATGGAACTCCTGCCGATTGTCGCCGGGATTGTAGTGAACGGATTGAATCACGGAGCCATCCGGACGTATCAGCCACTCAGCTGCCTTCAGCGCATGCTTCAACCCCAGTTCACGCCACTGAGATTCGCCCGTCTCGCGCGATGCCCACCACCAGATCTGTAAATTCATCAGCGTGTCAATGATGGTGTCGTCGCCATTCACACCCCAGGACGAAACGAGGCCTACTGCCGGGTTGAACAGTGCCTTCAGCCGCCCGGCTGCGCGCAAGCCTGCGGCACGATACTTGGGGTTCTTGGTCGCTTGATATGCGAGAACCGAGGAGTAGAAGTTCATGAACCCGGTGTCGTGATCCTCGCTGGATTCATGCCCCAACAGACGAGCATTCCAGGTTTCTGCTTGATCTTTGTATTTCGGTGAGCCTGTATATTCGAACAACTTCCACAACTCGCCGACCCAGAATCCGCCCG
>Ga0210400_10002604_pt1 | contig 16555 bp, 12 predicted proteins | sample IncBWH26MmetaG_FD_155456 | JGI IMG/M metagenome (GOLD analysis project Ga0210400, IMG submission 155456) | Forest soil microbial communities from Barre Woods Harvard Forest LTER site, Petersham, Massachusetts, United States - Inc-BW-H-26-M | ecosystem: Environmental > Terrestrial > Soil >... | reverse complement strand
TGGGCGGAAGTTATGTGGTAACTGTTACTGACGCGAACGGTTGTGCCAGCGGAAACGTGGCAAACGTGGTGGTAAACCCTTCTCTTACAATTAACGCTACCAACAACGGACCCATTTGCCGGAACGGAACTTTAAACTTAACTGCAAGCTCAGGTATAAGTTGGGTATGGACAGGCCCTAACGGGTTTGGTTCATTCGCGCAAAACCCAAATATACCAAACGTACAATTACCTGTCTCCGGAACTTATGTTGTTGTAGGAACGGATGCTAACGGTTGCCACGGAACAGATTCAACAGTTGTTGTAATTAATCCGCTGCCAACTATTACTGCTAACACAGCTACCATTTGCGTTACACAACAAACTGCAACATTAACTGCTAACGGCGGTGTTAGTTATGTGTGGGGGCCATCTTCTACCCTAAGCAGTGGTACAGGTAATCCGGTTACTGCCACGCCAATGGTAACTACAACTTATACTATTATCGGAACAGATGCTAATGGTTGCGTTAATTCAGGTGTTACAATGGTTACGGTAAATCAATTGCCAACCGTTACTGCCAACTCGGGGGTAATTTGTTTTGGAAATTCAACAACATTAACAGGTAGCGGCGCTTCGACTTATAGCTGGACGCCATCCGGAAGTTTAAGTTCTGCAACCGGAAACCCCGTAACTGCAAGCCCGGCTTCAACTACAGCTTATACTGTTACAGGTATTGATCCTAATGGTTGTTATAACACAGGTGTTTGCTCGGTAACCGTAAATGCTTTACCAAACATTAATTCAGGTTCGGGAACTATTTGCTTCGGAGCTACAACTGTACTTAATGCAACAGGTGCTAATACGTATTCATGGTCGCCCGCTACAGGTTTAAGTGCAACAACCGGCGCAAACGTTTCTGCAAGCCCGGCAAGTACCACAACTTATGTTGTAACAGGAACTGACGTTAATGGTTGCAGTAACACGGGTACAGCTATTGTTACAGTAAACCCATTACCTGTATTAAATGTCGGGCCGAAAATTACTACAGGCTGCTCTCCCGTTTGCGTAAATTTTGCAAATGCTTCTGCTGCTACCGGAACCTGCAGTTGGAATTTTGGCGATGGTATGACTTCCACCAATTGTAGTCCGTCTCATTGTTATATAGGGAAAGGTACTTACCACGCGGTGCTTACTTTAACCGATGCGAACGGCTGTGTAAACAGCGATACCGCCACAACTGTGGTGTATCCTATTCCGCATGCTGATTTTTATTACGGGCCGCAACCCACAACTATTTTTGAATCGAATATTACGTTTACCGATGCGTCCGGCGGTGCTGTGATTTCTACATGGAATTGGGCTTTCGGAGACCCAAAAAATTCCACTTCAAATTTACAAAACGTGGCATTCAATTACGGCAACCCCGGTTCTTACCCGGTTCATTTAACCGTTACCTCTAATTACGGTTGTATTGACTCGATAACAAAAATTGTTGTCATTGATGAAGATTATATGATTTACATCCCCAATGCTTTTTCTCCGAATGCAGATGGAGTAAATGATTTCTTCTTTGCAAAAGGAGAAGGTGTTAAAGATTTTAAAATGTACATCTTTGACCGTTGGGGCAACCAGGTATTTTTCTCTGATGATATCAATAAAGGATGGGACGGAAGATTTATGGGTAAAGGAACCGACATTGTACAAGAAGATGTATATGTTTGGAAAGTTGAATTAAAGAACTTTAAAGACGAACCACATCAATTAAAAGGTACTGTATCACTGATTAAATAAAAAACCAAAAAAATCTCTTTCAAAAAAGAGATTTTTTTGGTTTTTTATTTCCCGAGTTCTGATTTAAGGAAGTCGATTATTTTTACTTCCACAGGGTCAATATTTTTTATATCAGCGATATAACAGCTCAGCCAATCGGTCAGATGAATTAAGTACAGAGCTTGTACTAAAGGCGTGCTACCCTGCCCCATGATTTCAAATATGGTAGAAGTGAATTTAGAAATTACCGTTTTATTTATATCGAGGCGTTTTAAATTCCTTTCGTAATCAAACGAAGTACGCAAAACGCATACCGCTAAATCTTCGTGCTTTTCCGTCCATCCTACCAATTCATTATGATTCATTTCGGGAATCACATGGTGCCAGCAAAGCATTTTACTGTTTTCGTTTATTTGTTGGCGAAAACGGATTGCAACTCCTTCTGTAGCTCCCAGGCAATAAATAACCGGAATTTTTTTATTCAATTTTTCAGCGTACTGTTTTGCTTCACTTTGAATTTCCGCTTTTTCAGAAGTCATTAAAGAGACTGCTTCTTCGATTTGTTTTTTGTAATCAAAAACAAGTATTTGTTTCACATTCAGTATATGAAGCAATTGTACCAATGAATATCCCAGGCACGAACGCGGGGGGTTACCGCCGGGGATTACAATTAAATCGAAATTATTTTTTTCCGCAAGTTCTTTTACTTTACCCCCACTGGTTATACAGGCAATCTGCGCTTTTCTTTCGATAGCCAGTTGCATGGCACTGATAGTTTCTTCCGTATTTCCGGAATAAGAAGAAACAATTACAAGCGTATTTTCATTTACATATGACGGGATAAAATAATCCTTGCTTACATTAACCGGAATTTTACTTTGTTTGTTTGCCAGTTCAGAAACAATGGTTCCGCCAATGCCCGAACCGCCCAAACCGGTAATTAAAACGTTCTGAATATTTTTTCCGGCACTTATTTTTGAAGAAGCTGCAATTTGCAAGGCCTCTATAAGTTGATTCGGGAAATTTTCTACTAACTTTTTCATTTAAAATTAATTTTCGCGCGCATCGCTTTTACTCATTGCTTTAAAAGGTAAAGGATTTGCGGCACTTTCTTTATACATTTTTCTGTTCCGGTAAATATCAATAGCCATGTAAATTGCTTTACGGAAAGAACCTGCATCTGCAATATTTTTTCCGGCTAAATCGTATGCGGTACCATGATCGGGTGAAGTACGAACGATTGGAAGTCCCGTTGTAAAATTAACCCCATTATTAAATGAAATGGTTTTAAACGGAATCAAACCCTGGTCGTGATACATAGCCAGTACCGCGTCGAATTTTTTATACGTGCCCGAACCAAAGAATCCGTCGGCCGGGTAAGGCCCGTAAACCTGCATTTCATTTTTCAATTTTTCAATCACAGGTTTAATTATAGTTTCGTCTTCTGTACCTAAAGTACCTATGTCGCCCGCATGAGGGTTTAAACCTAACACGGCAATTTTTGGTTTCTGAAGAGCGAAATCGCATTTCAATGTTTTATTGAGGTGCGTTAATTTATCCGTAAGCCTTTCCTGTGTAATAAGCGGAGAAATATTCTGAATAGGAACATGCCCGGTAACCAATCCCACTTTTAATTCATCGCTGCACATAAGCATCATCGCTCCCTTTTCAAAACCGAAAAAAGAAGCTAAAAATTCGCTGTGCCCGGGGTATTTAAATTGTTCTGATTGAATATTATGTTTGTTAATAGGCGCAGTGACCAATACATCTATCAAACCTTGTTTGGCCGCCTCGCAGGCTTTGTGCAAAGAAATTTGCGCGTACTTACCTCCTGTTGGTGTTGAATTACCCATTTCAATCTGTACCTCTTCTTCGTAGCAAACAAATACGTTGGGCTTTTTATTATTGAGTTGTTTTAAATCGCGGGTAGCATTAAAATTCAATTCTTCCAATCCCATTACCTTGCGGTAAAAACCAACTGTTTTTTGCGAACTGAACAATATCGGTGTACAGATATCACACAATTCGGGCTCGAGAAAAGTTTTTAAAACCACCTCGAGGCCGATACCGTTAATATCACCCTGGCTGATACCTACTTTAATATTTTCATCTGACATAATGCAAATATAATAATACTAAACGAGTACGGGTTTTTCCACCCAATCGCCGTTTTCTTTGATTAAATTAATAAGTTCATTTACGGCATTTTCAGTGGGGACATTCTTCTTAACCACCTCTTTACCCTTGTACAGGGAAATTTTTCCGGGACCGGTGCCCACATAGCCATAATCGGCATCAGCCATCTCTCCGGGTCCGTTTACAATACAACCCATGATGCCGATTTTTATACCTTTTAAATGATCGGTTACCGAACGGATTTTAGCGGTTGTTTCCTGCAAGTCAAAAAGTGTACGGCCGCAGGAAGGACATGAAATATATTCCGTCTTAGAAATACGTGTGCGGGCCGCCTGCAAAATCCCGAAAGCGGTTGAGTTGCAATTTTTAGGCGAAACACAATTTTGTTGTTTAATCCAAACCCCGTCGCCCATACCGTCAACTAAAAGTCCGCCAATATCCGTTGAAGAAAAAAGTTGAAAATTCTCCTCGGGTATATCTTTAAAATTTCTTTTTATGATAACCGGGGCTTTGCAATTATTTTCTTCAAGAAGAACGAACATTTGCCTGAGTTCCGTCATGGCCGTTTGAGAGAAAGTATCAAAAACAAGAACCACTGAGTTATCAAAGGGACTAGAGTTGAGGGACGAAGGACGAAAGACGAGGGACGAGGGCTCTACAGAAAAATATTTTTTCAAAGAATCAAAATCGTACGCAACAAAATTCAGTTTATCTGATTTTTTTTCTGAGCGGAAATACTCGTCGGCACAAAATAAAGGGTAACATTGCTTTTGGTTGGAATTATTTTTCCAAACCTCCGAATTATAAATTATACTTAAAGTGCCGGGCAATTCAAAATCAATTACGTTATCTCCGACGAAAACAAAATCAGCGGCCTGGTCTGAGAGATTCCATTTATCTAATTGCACCGAGTAATTATATCCGCAGGCAAAAAAAGTTGCGGGTGTAATTTTTTCTTTCGCACTGAAATCTGCCAAAACACGCGGTACATTTTTTCCACCAAGATTTAAAACTTCGTTTGTATGACGGCGTTCGTATTCATAAGGATTGTAAGGTAGTGTAAGTGACGAGGGGCGAGAGACGAAGGACGAGGGGCGATTTTCATAACGATCTGCTAATATTTTTGCAACCGGGATTTCAAACTCAGGTTCTTCGGTTAAAGAAACACGAATGGTATCTCCCAGTCCGTCCTCCAATAAAGTTCCTATACCTACGGCCGATTTTATTCTTCCGTCTTCCCCCTCGCCTGCTTCTGTAACACCTAAATGCAAAGGGTAGTTCCGGTTTGTTTCAATCATTTGCTGAACTAGTAATCTGTATGCCTGCACCATAACTTGTGTATTACTGGCCTTCATACTCAGAATAATATCATGATAATTATTTTCTTCGCAAATGCGCAAAAACTCCATAGCACTTTCAACCATTCCCAAAGGAGTATCTCCGTAGCGGGATAAAATCCTGTCGCTTAAAGAACCATGATTTGTTCCGATACGCATTGCACTACCGTACTCTTTGCAAATTTTTACCAACGGAGTAAAGCGCAGGCGTATTCTCTCTAATTCCGCTTCGTAAGTGGCATCGGTATATTCAATCTCTTCAAATTTTTTCTTATCGGCGTAATTACCGGGATTAACGCGCACTTTTTCCACTATACGCGCGGCCCATTCGGCTGCATTAGGAGTAAAATGTATATCGGCACAAACAGGAGTATCGTATCCACGGGCACGTAATTGCTTTTTTATTTCTTCCAGATTTTTTGCCTCATTTAAACTGGGCGCGGTAATACGTACCAACTCGCAACCCGCTTCAATCATACGTATACTTTGTTCTACGATAGCTTGTGTATCCATCGTATCGGTAGTAGTCATCGATTGCAAACGAATAGGATTATTGCCGCCAATGCCCAAGTGACCCACTTTTACCTCACGGGTTATAAAGCGGCTGTAGGTTGTAAGACTATTGCAATATGGCTTAATAAGCATACAGCAAAGTTAGCAAAGATTTACTGTATAAAGGCAAATGCCACAAGGAAAGCACACATAGCAACATAGAGGCCTGCACCTGAAGAATGATGAACCTTGAGGGGAGTCGTATATTCTTCGGTAGGGCGGTAAATCACTTGCTTATTCAAAGCATCTTTAAAGCTGTTATTGCTAACATTTGCGTATACTCCCTCTGTATGTTTACAAATTCTTTTCAGTTTGCGGTATTTTATATCATTAAAAATGAGCGTTGAAAAAACCACATCTTTCTCTTTGTAATAGGCTTCTATTTCATCGTGGCTATGCCTCGATACATTAAATCCCGCATCAGTAATCAGGATAACACGGTTATTACCGCCTGTTGCGTAAGTGCTGTCAATAATTTCATAAGCCTTTTTAATGGCCGAATTTACATTGGTTCCTCCACCTGTTTCAAGACTATCGATTTTATTTATAATTTCATTTCTGCGGGCAACTTTTATTCCTCGTGCAAGAATTTTAGGCGAAGCATCAAAAGTTAAAACAGAAATAGTTTCATTGGTATCAAGTGTGCTTATTAATGAATCAACGCTTTCTTTGAGGCTCTGTATTTTATCATCCTTTTTCATGGATTGAGAAACGTCGAGCACCAGAGCCAGGTTATTAAACGCTTTAGTTGCGTTACTTTGGTTTACCAGCTTTTTATAATCATCCTTTTCGGGGTCTTTTACTTCGTACACCGAAACATCATCCAGATAATAATAGGCCTCATCACTCATCACATCTTCACGATAAAAGAAAATTTTCATTCGGGCCAGAGACATGGGATGTTCATTCCCGAAATTGCCAATGGTGAGGAATTGCTCTCCGCCCTCCGCTTTGTAATAACCGTGCACTAAACTCCAACCAGTGTTATTGGCAATAGTGTCGATACCACGAGCAACCACTTGCGGAATTTCATCAATATAGAGCCGGCCGCTTTCGTTAGTAATTTCGGTTTTTGAAAAACAAGCGCCTATTGTGGTAGCGTAGGGCGATCTTTTATCGAGCACGATAAAAAAATTGACGCTGTAAATTTTTCCTCTTTCAAGGGGTTTTATAAGTTGGGTTTGTACGTATTCTTTAGGATCCCAGTTATTCTGTGTAGCGGGGTCGTCAATATCATCCACCAGAATACCCACACGGCCTTTACCTGTGCGTGCATTATGTACAGGCTGGTTTAATGAGAGTGTTGAATGTTCTGAATTAAAAAATTCGGGAGAGCCATCCGTGGGTTGCCACCAACCTTTTACAATCTGACGGCCCTTAGTTTTATAAGCAAAACCTTTTATGATAGCATGAGGTATGGTTTCTTCAAAGCTCGGGTTTGGCACCAGGTTTTCCTGTGAAAATAAACAGACCGGAAGGAAAAACAAAAGTGCAAAAGCTGGGGTTTTAAAAATAATTCCGGTTTTCATGACAGTAGGTTTTAAAAAGTATAACCAAAGCTGTGCCGCAAACTGTTAAGGAATCTTAAAAAAAACTTAAAAAAACAAAAGACCTTTCTTGCGGCATTGGTTTATTACCTACATCTTTGCTATCGTTTTAAACCAGACTGATTTATGAGCAAAAAAATTTTAGCCAACGACGGCATTGATACAACCGGAAAACAACTTTTAGAAAAAGCGGGCTTTACCGTTATTACCGATAAAGTTGCACAGGAAAGTTTAGCACAGGAATTAAACGATAAAAATTTTGTGGCACTTACCGTGCGCAGCGCTACTAAAGTTCGTAAAGAGGTAATTGATGCCTGCCCTAATTTAAAAGTTATAGGCCGCGGTGGCGTTGGCATGGACAATATTGACGTGGATTACGCCCGTGGAAAAGGAATTAACGTAATTAATACTCCGGCCGCTTCCTCAAATTCTGTGGCTGAATTGGTTTTTGCACATTTATTTAACTCGGTTCGTTTTTTATACGACAGCAACCGCCAGATGCCTGTAAACGGAAATACAAAATTTGAAGATTTAAAAAAACAATACGCAAAAGGCACCGAGTTACGTGATAAAACCATTGGTATTATAGGTTTCGGCCGCATAGGGCAATATGTAGGAAAAATTGCTTTGGGTTGCGGGATGAAAGTTCTGGCTTTTGACCCATTTGTGAAAGAAGCAAAATTAAATTTAGAAATATACGGACTTGCAAACTCTGAAGTGGCTGTAAAAACGGTTACAATGGATGAGTTGCTCGCGCAGAGCGATTTTATTTCAATGCACGTTCCCGGTGGAAAAGTAATTACTGAAACAGAAATTGCTAAAATGAAAAACGGCGTGATACTTATTAACGCGGCGCGTGGCGGAGTAATTGATGAAACCGCTTTGGTAAACGGATTAAACTCGGGAAAAATTTCGCATGCCGGTTTGGATGTTTTTGAAAACGAACCAAAGCCCAGTGAAACACTTTTAAAACATCCGAAAATATCTTTAACTCCGCATATAGGCGCAGCTACTAACGAAGCACAGGAGCGTATTGGTATTGAACTGGCTGAAAAAATTATTGCAGCACTGAGTTAATACCATTTTTTTTATTAATTTTGATTATGTTGCGATTTGACCGTACAGTACATAAATCAGGAAATATAAAAGATTTTCAAAAAGAAAGTGACTTTTATAAGGGTATGTCTTTGGAAGAATTAGCTGATTTTTTTAATTACTTGCAAAGTGTTGCTTATAACTTTGATCCAAATAAGCCCCCTCGTCTTGATAAATCCATTCATAATTATCGTTAATTAAAATGAATTGAAAAAGAATAAAAAAGCAAGCGGGAGGGCAAAAGACATTGACAACCTTGAAAATTTACCAGAATAGCAATTGTGAAAAAACTTTTTGTTTTCATACTGCCCGTAATTATTTTTTCCTGTGTTGTAAAAAAGGAAAATTTTGACGCGGTAAGAAAAATTCCGACACAAAAATATACTCCGCCGGGAACTGTTTGGTTGCGCGACAATCTCTTTTTAGATGAAACAGAAGTAAGCAATTTCAGTTACCAGGAATTTTTGTATTGGCTGAAAAGAGAAAGCCCCGCCCTTTATACCAAAATGTTGCCCGATACCAATTGCTGGACTCACTCCGATGTTGGCAATGCGGATAAGTTAATAAGTACCTATCATACCCGCTATGCTTATCGGGAATATCCCGTTGTGGGCATCTCGTACGAACAGGCAATTGAATTTTGCAATTGGAGAAGCGACCGTGTAAATGAATTTTTATATCTGAAATCACTTAACAGAAAACATGGCTCAGACAGCAGTAAACATTACGGAGAAATCGCTCCTAAAAAAGTAAAGTACCGTTTGCCTACTAAACAGGAATGGGAATATGCAGCAGCGGCCGGATTGGATTTTTGCAATTTCCCGATGGGATACGAGAGCCTTACTTATTACAATGTGCCCGTAAATAATACACTTGAGTACCATAATTATTTCATCAAAGATTTTAAATCGATAGATAAAGCCTGCGATAAATTGATTGAAGTTAATTGTCCTACTGTACGGGTTTATTCGGGCAAATGCAACCGCTACGGACTTGATCAAATTATGGGGAATGTTTCTGAAATGGTTTCAGACAGCCTTGTAAAAGGTTTGAATTACTCTACGCCGCTTTTCAGTTTAGAGCGTACAGAAAGCGCTAAAGGTGCTTATACCATTACTTCTTTAACCTATAGTTATATCCTCGATCATAAATACAAAAAGCCTGAACCATGGATTGGTTTCAGGTGTATTTGTGAGGTTTATTAGAGTGTTATGCAGTCCCACCGAAACGGGGTATTGTTCACCAAGCATCCGGCTGCTTTTCAATACAAGATTCCTCGCAAAACAACAGAGCTCGGAATGACAAAAAAAATTAAGAACTAATCGCCCCTTTATTCAACTCAATTAACGTGATCTCGGGCCAGATACCTACGCGGCCTTTGTAAATAGAAACTTTTTCGCGGCCTACGCAACCTATACCACGGTTTACGTATAAGAATTGTTTTCCGTGCTTATATAAGCCTGCCCATTGCGGATAAACATATTGTACCGGGCTCCATTTAAAACCGGGTATTTCCACTCCGAATTGAAAACCATGTGTATGTCCGCTCAATGTCAAATCCACATCGCCATACTCGGATTTAACCTGTTTGTTCCAATGGGATGGATCATGAGAGAGTAATATTTTAAAATCGTAACCCTGGGTTCCTTTATAAGCCTGATCCATTTTCCCGTATTTGGTAAAATGCAGGTTCCCCCCCCAATTTTCTATCCCTATCAAAGCAATTTTTTGTCCTTTGATTTCCAAAGGCAAATGCTCATTCAGTAATAATCTCCAGCCTGCCTGTGCATGAACTTTTTTCAATTCTTCCAGGTTTCGCTTTTTAGCTTCCAAATCGGGCCATTCCAAATAATCGCCGTAATCATGATTTCCCAGAATAGAATAAACACCCATTGGCGCCTTTAATTTTTGATACACGTGCATGAATCCGTCGGTTTCCCTTACATTATCGTTAATTAAATCGCCGGTAAAGAAAATTATGTCGGGTTTTAACTCCATTGCTTTATCAAAAGCACTTGAAAGGTGCGAGGTATCATCCGAAAAACTTCCCGTATGTATATCCGATATCTGCACAATTTTTAATCCATTGAAAGCTTCGGGCAAGTTCGGGAAATTTAATTTTACCGTATGTGTTTTATAACGAAACACTCCCCGCACCGCTCCGTAAAACAAAGAGACAAACGGAATAGTGAAAAAAGTTGCCGATAAATAAGCCATGAATTTAAGACGGGAAATTCCTTCTCTTTTCTCCGGTTCATTAAACGTTGTTACCAACTGAAATCCCCAACGAAAAATTCTCATTACATCATCAATGAGAAGAAAAACGCAGCCAATCAGTTTTGAAACAAACAGAACAAATAAAATAGAAACAACATAAGCCCTGAAAAACGAGGGCCAGTCCTGTATAGGCCAGAACAACGAAAATGTAAAAACAAAAATTGTTATACCCGAGATTACCCAGTAAACGATTTGTATTGTAAATTTACGCTGCGGGGTAAAATCCTTAATAATAGTTTGCACCCCGGTAAAAAAATAATACTCGATAAGCGTTATTATGAACGGAAGAATAAAAGGAAAAATATTTCGAAAGCCCATATTTGTTTGGTTTGGTTTATTTACCGCTTTTAATCTTACAGCGGTTCCCGGGTACAAAATTACATTAAAATCCAATCTTAAGGAACACAAAGTTTATATGTGGTATCTTTATGGAGATACCCGCTATCCTCTTGACACTTCCATGACAAATGCGGAAGGAACAGCTGTCTTTGAAAAGAATTACCAATTAGCGGGAGGTGTTTTCATTATATACCTCACACCAAGAAAGGCAGTGGAGTTTTTACTGACCGAAGAGAATATTTTTACGATAAACATTGATACAGCAGATATAAGTGGAAAAACGAGTTTTAATGGGAGTAGAGAAAATACCATCTATTATGATTTTTTAAGAAAAATTAACGCAAATGCCTATCAGGAAGACTTGTTAAAAAAGAAATTTAAAAGCAAAGTTTATTCGGCCGATTCAGCTGTCATTTTACAAAATTTAATTCTCACTTACCAAAAACAGGAAAGATTATTAAAGAAGCAAACTATAGAAAAAAACAGAAGCACTTTTTTAGCAGATTTACTGATGGCGGGTTTATGGCGTGATGCTCCCCTGACTATGTCGCCGAAGGAGTGGAAAAAATGGGGAAAAAATCACTTTTTTGACGAAATAAATTTTTCGGATGAACGACTGGCGTATTCCAATTCCCTTTTTGATGCTTATACAGAATACATCGGCACCTTTGTTAAAAAAACCAGCGACTCGCTGATTGCAGCCTGTGATACGATTTTGAAAAAAGCTTCTGCCGGAAAAGAAAATTTTAAATGGAGTTTATATTTTCTAAGTTCTTCTTTCGAACAATCGTCAGTAACCGGGCAAGACCAGGTATTTGTGCACTTGGTAGAAGAATATTACAAAAAAGGGAAATGCTGGTGGTTGAGCAAAGAGCAAATAGACAACATGGTAAGGCGAAGTGAAATATTAAAACAGTTATTCATCGGAAGTATTTGTCCCGATTTTACGGCAACAGATAGCAGTGGAAAAGAAATTTCGCTTCATCAAAAAATAAATAAGCCTACTATACTTTATTTTTGGGCCTATGATTGCAAACATTGCCTTGAAGAAACGCCCAAACTTGCCGCGTGGATAAAGAAACATCCTGAAATAAATTTAATTACAGCCTGCGCTACTCCTGACGAGGAAAAATGGAAAGAAAAATTAAAAGAATTTAAATTACCCGGTACTCATTTCATTGACCCGGAGATGAAAGCCAATTATACTTATCTCTACAGCGTAACGGCGACTCCCCAAATTTTTATCATTGACAAGAACAAAAAAATAATTGCGAAATACATAAACGATACGGAAGAGCTGGCAAAGTTTTTACAGGATTACAAATAAAGATTTTCGGTTTAAAAGTGATAATCTTTGTAATTTTTAGTGAATTCATCCGCCTCAAAAGGCTTATTCAGAATAATATTAGTGAAGTCGTAATTTTCCAATAAACCTACATCATCAAAAATACTCACGCTTACGGGCAAAAGAGTTTTTTCATCCAAATAAAAAACAGCTTTTCTGCAATAATAAACAGGAACCTGCAATTTTGTGCCGGGTTTCAGGTAATCAAATTCGTTGCATAAATTATTTTTCACGCGCAACATATAATCATTTGCATTAAGCCTGCCTGCAATTGAAGTTACCGTTTCATTTTCTTTTACTGTGTATTCGGAGTAGGGAAATGATTTTGTTTCGTAAATAAACATGTGACAGGAATATCCGTTCTTGGTTACTTTACCCAAATAGGCAAGGCTTTTTGCGAAATCTGTTTTTTCCTTACTGAGTGCAAGGGTAATACTTTTACCGATAAAATCAAAACCCAACTCATTAATGCTGTAATGCTGATTTTTTCGCATAAGGCTTCCGGTTGGATTTAATTGCAGGGTGAAATACGGGAACACGTGCGGTTTTACCAGTGCTTTATTGCTATGTTCACCCGAAACAAATAAAATTTCCAGCTTCTTCTCCTTATTAACGAGATATAATTTACGGGGCTTGATATTTATTTTATTCTCAGAAATGGCTTTAACATAATTTCCGTTGGTTCGTTCAATGGCAAGCACTTTAAAGCGCACAGTTTGAATATTTTTAATTGAATCGAGCATCGCGGAAATAAGATGCAAATGATTATTGGTTTGTACCTGGCCGGGAACAGGAATAAACAATAAACAGAATACGATTATAACAATTGTCCTTTTCAAACAGTACAAAAGTACATAAGCTTATGGTTAAAACTATTTAAAATAACGTGTTTTAAGATAAATTATACATTTTAGCGCGGTAAGGGTAATTAGGTTATTTTTGTAACTCATTATGAAATACCTTCTGATAAGTTTTTTTATAAGTGTTAAGTTGTTAGCACAACAAAAAACTCCAAATGATTTCACTGTTATTATACACGAAGAAACGATCAATAAAATTTTAAAAACCATCGACTCGATAAACGGAACCAAAGACTATGAAGTAATGTTTATTAAAGGCAAATATCATTACACCGCCAAAAATTTTAAAATGAAAATACGGCCCGACAGCTCGCAATTTACCTGTGACGTAAAAGTAGATGTAGGCCCCTTTACTTACCGGACTTCGGTGCCCGGGCATGTAAAAATAAGTTACGACAAAATCACCAACCAGATACAGATAAAAGTAGTGCGCGCTACTTTTGAATTATATACAAATGTGCTTGGAAAGAAAATACATATTAAAGACATTGACCTTGCCGATAATTTTAAGGAGCCTTTTAGTTTTGAAGGACCGAAAAGCATGACTACCGATTTTGATTATACTATGCCCGACGGGAAAATTAAAAAAATTTACATGCAGCCCACTGAATGCGAATTAAATATACGCTGGCAGGAAATCATTGCCAATTTTGAACTGGAGGCCTGTGATGTGCCGTTTATTACTTTGAAAAAATGAGATGGCTTTATTCTATTCAGATTACAAGAATAAAATATTGGTCTTTTATGCGCTTTCGGTTAAAGTTATGTTTTTAAATTTCTCAGATTAAATAAATCTATTTTACAATTTAATGATTTGGATAAAGATGGCTCATGGAATGTTAAAGATTAACCTTCTTCTCCAGCAAATAACTGTTGCGAACGGAAGAATTGCGGAGGATAAGCTCGCCGATAAAACCGGTTAAGAACAAGAGCGTTCCTAAAATCATTGTTGTAAGTGCAATAAAAAACCAGGGGTTGGTTGTTACCAATGGCGCACGCCCGTGGTGAAATTCGATATACAATTTTTGTATCCCCAACCACGCAGCAACAATAAAACCAACGATAAACATCAACGTACCCAACAAACCAAAAAGGTGCATAGGGCGTTTCCCGAATTTTGAAATAAAAGTTATGGTAAGTAAATCTAAAAACCCGTTTATAAATCTTTCTAAGCCGAATTTGGTATGGCCGTATTTACGCTCGCGGTGCTGAACTATCTTCTCACCTATTTTAGCAAAACCCGCCCATTTGGCAATAACCGGAATGTAACGATGCATCTCGCCATATACCTCGATGCTTTTTACGACATCTTTTTTATAAGCCTTTAAACCGCAATTAAAGTCACGCAGTTTAATACCACTCATTTTACGCGTGGCCCAGTTAAATAATTTTGTTGGAATTGTTTTTGTAATGGGATCGTGGCGCTTTTGTTTATAGCCGCTAACCAAATCAAAACCATCCTGAATAATCATTTTATATAAATCCGGAATTTCATCGGGACTGTCCTGCAAATCGGCATCCATGGTAATAACCACATCACCCTGCGCGGCTTCAAAGCCTAAATGCAATGCAGCGGATTTACCGTAATTACGCCGGAACTTTATAGCCTTAACGACTGAATTCTTCGCTGTTAAATTTTCAATAACCTGCCAGGATTTATCCTTGCTGCCGTCGTCAATAAAAATAATTTCGTAAGTAAAATTATTCTCTTTCATTACACGGGCAATCCAATCGTGCAACTCGGGCAGCGACTCGTCCTCATTTAAAAGAGGTATAACAACGGAGATTTGCATAAAGGGCAAAGTTTGCAATTTTTATCGGGATTAGGAAATATTGGGTTTAGCTTTATGTTTCAAGTTGTTAGCCGCGGATCACGCAGATTAAATATTAAGATTGATAATGAAACGAAAATGATAAGGCGTAATTATTGGATTAAGAAAATTTAACAGGTTTTCTCCCTACTACCTCATTTAAAAAAACTGTATAATCTGCGAAATCTGTGTTTACTAATGTATTCTGTGGCTAAAATTGTTATTTTTGCGGCGGGGTAAGTCTTTCACGACCAGCTCCTGCTGAATCCCCCAGGACGGGAACGGAGCAAGGGTAAGCGGTTGTAGCGGTGCGATGAAAGTAGCTTACCCCTTTTTTATGCCTTTTTTAATTTATACTTCAAAAGCGCGAAGACATAAAGATTCACTAAATGCCAGGGGGTTGGGCCTCGCAAACACGCAAAGGTTTATTGTGATTAGGGTTGGCGGGTTATTGAACAATTCACTTTAAAGAAAGTCGGGTTTTGTTTTCCGGATTGTGCCTGAGTAATTCCTTCAAACAGAAACAAAATCTGCAAAGTAGAATTTTCTTTATCAGAAAAATATTTTTTTAAACGCAGGGGCAATTCATGCCCACAAAGAAAGAACCTATAAGGGTTTAAATCAACGGTAAATGTCGGCTACTATTAGTCTTTGGGTGCAGCCCAGGTCTATGTTTCTATATGGTTAAAATTGTTGCTTAACTCTTTGATCATTTTTCCCACCTATCTACAATGGCAGAAGCCACTGCATTCCCAACTACATTAGTTGCCGAGCGGCCCATATCGAGAAGTTGGTCGACCGCCAACAAGAGTAAAAGACCTTCCACTGGTATGTGGAACATTGCCAGCATTCCGGCAATAACAACCAATGAAGCGCGTGGCACCCCTGCCATTCCTTTACTGGTAATTAAAAGCACAAGCATCATTTGTATCTGGTTGCCGAAGGAAATATCGATGCCATACATTTGCGCGATGAAGAGAGTGGCAAAGGTCATGTACATTATAGAACCATCGAGGTTCAACGAGTAACCCAAGGGCAAAACAAAACTTACAGTCCGGTTGCGCAAACCGAAACTCTCCAGAGCTTCGATGGTTTTTGGCATAGCTGCTTCTGAACTTGCGGTGCTGAATGCGAGTAAAATCGGTTCTTTGATAAATGAAAAAAGTTTGAAGAAATTTATTCTGCACACAAAACAAATTCCGGCAAGCACTACAAAAACAAAAAATAATAAGCCACCATAAAAACAGGAAATTAAATACGCGTAGCTTTTTAAAACGCCGGGGCCCTGCTGAATTACTACAGCTGTTACCGCACCGAAAACCCCGAGAGGTGCCATTTTCATAACATAATTGGTTACTTTAAACATAGCATGGGAAACAGAATCAAGAAAATTGATAATTATTTTTCCTTTTTCGCCCAATGAGGCAGCAGCTACTCCAAAAAATAAAGCGAAAATTACAATCGGTAATATTTCGTTATGCGCCATGCTGTCTACCACACTTTCG
>Ga0210400_10002603_pt1 | contig 16555 bp, 14 predicted proteins | sample IncBWH26MmetaG_FD_155456 | JGI IMG/M metagenome (GOLD analysis project Ga0210400, IMG submission 155456) | Forest soil microbial communities from Barre Woods Harvard Forest LTER site, Petersham, Massachusetts, United States - Inc-BW-H-26-M | ecosystem: Environmental > Terrestrial > Soil >... | reverse complement strand
ACGAACCCAGACCGCGGAGATTGACCGTGGCGGTGCCGTTCGAGCCGTTGGTGATCGAGGAGCCCTGGCCGGCGAAGACCTGCGGCAGGGAGTTGGTGATGTCTTCGATCCGGGTGACGCCCTGGGCCTTGATGTCGGCGTTGCCCACCGTGGTGATCGGGGCGATGGAGGTCAGGTTCGGCGACGGGATGCGCGTGCCGGTCACCACGATTTCGGAGACGTCGCCGTTGGCGTCGGCGGCCGCGGCATAGGCGGACGTCGCGGTCGCCATCGCAGCCAACCCGCTCAGAAGAGTGGTCGCCATCAAATAGGTGCGGATTCGAGTCGATCTCACGTGGTCAGCCCCTCTGCATTTCGGCGCGCCGTTTCGGCCGCCGAACGCCCCAATAAAAAATCGCGCAAACCACTTGCGCAGATCGGCGCAAACTATCGTGGGCGGACTAGAGGTCTAGTTGTGATCGACTATGTCCTTGCGTTCCTCTCGGCAGCGTCACCGAAAGCACACAAACTGGCCTTGGTTATATTTCCAGTTACGGTGGAGATACCACATATAAAAGCCGAATAATATTTTATTGCATACGTGTCATGTTACAGACAAACTAGCTTGCACGCCCGACACAGTGGAGTTCCGTCAGCGCTCGGGGGCGCAATGCCGGGGACGGCCATGACGTTGAAATTGCGGATCGACATTTCGGTCGAGATCGAAGCCGCCGACTTCATTGAGGCCGCCGCTCACCAAGGCGCCTTCCAACTCCACCTCGACGCCCTGCAGATCGACTACCCGCAGGCGTCCATGACCATTCGCGAGCGCCGGGGTCCTCGACTGACCCCGGTGAAGCGCTCGGAAAAACTGCGCCGGAGCGGCATGATCCAACCCTACGCGGAGCGCCGCCGTGAGACACCGTAACGCCCTGCTCGAAGCCCTGGAGCTGTTCCGGGACATCTATCCCGGCATCACCATCGGCAACATGATCGCCTTCCTCTACGTCTGCGAGAACGAGGGCCTGACGATCCTCGACCTGGCCCAGGTCACCGGATTCTACCTGGCCACGGCGTCGCGCACGATTCGCGCCTTCCTCGAGCCCGAGGCCGAGGGGGTGCTGTCGCCGGAACTGGGCCTGATCAAGATCGCCCAGTCGCCCCGCGGAAAGACCATTCACCTAACCGCGGCGGGGCGCCGGTTCTGCGCGGAGCTGCAGGCGATCATCGCCGAAGCCCGGCCGATCACCTCGGCGACCATCCGGGCGGCGTAGGGCGCGGCCACGTGCGCTGCGCCTGCCCATAGATTTCCTGGGGTCGCGTCGGCTTGCCGCGGCCTGCGCCGCTCTCTAAGTCACCCGCACCGCAAGGCCTGCGCCGCGCTGAGCGGATTTTCGCAGTTGTTGTAAGGTCCGCTGATGGACGCTCGCGCCGCGCCCGACCCCGTAGCCGCCAGGAGCGCGCCGCCCGCCCCCATGCTCACCCATTTGCAGCGCCTGGAGGCCGAGAGCATCCATATCTTCCGCGAGGTGGTCGCCGAGTGCGAGCGTCCGGTGATGCTCTATTCCATCGGCAAGGATTCCGCGGTGATGCTGCGGCTGGCGATGAAGGCCTTCTATCCGGCCAAACCGCCCTTCCCGCTGCTGCATGTCGACACGACCTGGAAGTTCCGCGCCATGTACGAGATGCGCGAGCGGATGGCCCGCGAGAGCGGCATGGAGCTGATCGTCCACCAGAACCCCGAGGCGCTGGCGCGCGGCATCAACCCCTTCGACCACGGAAGCCTGCACACCGACCTCTGGAAGACGGAAGGGCTGAAACAGGCCATCGACAAATACGGCTTCGACGCGGCCTTCGGCGGCGGCCGGCGCGACGAGGAGAAGTCGCGCGCCAAGGAACGCATCCTGTCGTTCCGCTCCGCCCAGCACCACTGGGACCCGAAGATCCAGCGGCCGGAGCTCTGGCGGCTCTACAACACCCGCAAAGGACCCGGGGAGAATTTCCGGGCCTTCCCGATCTCCAATTGGACCGAGCTCGACATCTGGCAATACATCTACCTGGAAGACATCCCGATCGTGCCCCTCTACTTCGCCGCCGAGCGCCCGGTGGTGGAACGTGACGGCAACCTGATCATGGTCGACGACGAGCGGATGCGGCTCAAGCCCGGCGAGGTCCCGCAGATGCGCTCGATCCGCTTCCGCACCCAGGGCGACTATCCGCTGACCGGCGCCATCGAGAGCACGGCCGCCACCCTGCCCGAGATCATCCAAGAGATGCTGCTGGCCACCACCAGCGAGCGCCAGGGCCGGGTCATCGACCACGACCAGGCCGCCTCCATGGAGAAGAAGAAGCAGGAGGGGTACTTCTGATGGGCCCGATCGCTTCACCCCTGACTCCCCCGCGCAGCGGCGGGCGGGGGACCGCGCCCCGCAGAGGGCGTGGTGGAGGGGGCAAGCCTCAAGCTCGGCGACACGATTTGGCGCCAATGACTCAGTGTATGGGGCTCGCCCCCTCCACCATCGGCTCTTCGGCCGATGGTCCTCCTCCCGCCACTTCGCGGGGCAGGTAGGATGGCCCACCAGTCGACGCTGATCGCCGAGGACATCGAGGCCTACCTCGACGCCCACCAGCACAAGAGCCTGCTGCGGTTCCTCACCTGCGGTTCGGTGGACGACGGCAAGTCGACCCTGATCGGGCGCCTGCTCTACGACTCCAAGATGATCTTCGAGGACCAGTTGGCGGCCCTCGAGGCTGACTCCAAAAAGGTCGGCACCCAAGGCGGGGAGATCGACTTCGCCCTTCTGGTCGACGGCCTGGCCGCCGAGCGCGAACAGGGCATCACCATCGACGTCGCCTACCGCTTCTTCTCCACCGACCGGCGCAAGTTCATCGTCGCCGACACGCCCGGCCACGAGCAGTACACCCGCAACATGGTCACCGGCGCCTCCACCGCCGACGCCGCCGTCATCCTGATCGACGCGCGCAAGGGCGTGCTCACCCAGACCCGGCGGCACAGCTATCTCGTCAGCCTGCTCGGCATCCGCCACGTCGTGCTGGCGATCAACAAGATGGACCTGGTGGACTGGAGCCAGGGCCGTTTCGACGAGATCGTCGCCGACTACCGCGGCTTCGCCGAGCAGATCGGGATCGCCGCCTTCACCGCCATCCCGATGTCGGCGCTGAAGGGCGACAACGTCACCGAACCCAGCGCCAACACCCCCTGGTATTCCGGGCCGCCGCTGCTGCGCTGGCTGGAGGACGCGCCGGTGGAGGACGACCTCCGCGGCAAGCCGTTCCGAATGCCGGTGCAGTGGGTGAATCGCCCCAACCTCGACTTCCGCGGCTTCTCCGGTCTGATCGCCTCCGGCGTCGTGCGGCCGGGCGACCGGCTCAAGGCCCTGCCCTCCGGTCGCGAAAGCACCGTGGCGCGCATCGTCACCCTCGGCGGCGACCTGCCCGAGGCCGTCGCCGGCCAGTCGGTCACCCTGACGCTGGCCGACGAGATCGACATCTCCCGGGGCGACGTCCTGGCCGCGGCCGCCAGCCCGCCGGCCGTGGCCGACCAGTTCGAGGCCACCATCGTCTGGTTCGACGAGGAGGCGATGCTGCCGGGCCGGCCCTACCTGCTGAAGCTCGGGTCCCGCACAGTCTCGGCCCAGGTCGCCGAGCCCAAGTACAAGGTCAACGTCAACACCCTGGAGCAGCTCGCCGCGCGGAGGCTCGAGCTGAACGAGATCGGGGTCTGCAACCTGGCGCTGGACGCCCCCATCGCCTTCGACCCCTACGCCGAGAACCGCGACCTGGGCGGCTTCATCCTGATCGACCGGATCTCCAACCGCACGGTCGGCGCGGGCCTGCTGCACTTCGCCCTGCGCCGCAGCCAGAACATCCACTGGCAGGCGATGGACGTGGACAAGGCCGCGCGCTCGGCCGCCATGGGCCAGACGGCGCGGGTCGTCTGGCTGACCGGGCTTTCCGGCGCCGGGAAGTCGACCATCGCCAACCTGGTGGAAAAGCGCCTCGCCGCGGAGGGCCGCCGCACCTACCTGCTGGACGGCGACAACGTGCGTCACGGCCTCAACAAGGACCTGGGCTTCACCGAGGAGGACCGCGTCGAGAACATCCGCCGGGTGGCCGAGGTCGCCAAGCTGATGGTCGACGCCGGCCTGATCGTGCTGGTCAGCTTCATCTCGCCGTTCCGCGCCGAGCGGCGGATGGCGCGCGAGCTGATGGCCGAGGGCGAGTTCGTCGAGGTCTTCGTCGACACCCCGATCGCCGAGGCGGAGAAGCGCGACGTCAAGGGGCTCTACGCCAAGGCGCGCGCCGGCCAGCTCAAGAACTTCACCGGCGTCGACAGCCCTTACGAGGCCCCGGAGCACCCCGAGATCCGCATCGACACGACGCGCCTCACCGCCGCGGAAGCCGCCGAACAGATCTTCGCCTGGCTGGAGCGCTAGGCGTCAGGCGCCGAAGATCCAGTCTGAGGGCAAGGCGGACAGTTTCACGCCCACCAGGATCATCTCGTTGCCGCCGCCGGTGTCGATGACCGTGTCGGCGCCCACCTGGCTCAGGGTGTAGGTCGTGCCGGGATCGAGCATCACCCGGTCGCCCTGGGCGTAGTTGAAGTCCAGCACCTTGTCGACGCCCGCGTCCTGGGAGAAATGGAAGGTGTCCGCGCCGGCCCCGCCGCTTTCCGTGTCGTTGCCGCGGTCTCCGGAGATGAAGTCGTTGCCCGAGCCGCCGGCGATCGAGTCGTCGCCCTGGCCGCCGCGCAGGATTTCGCCCCCATCGCCGCCGATCAGGGTGTCGTTGCCGAGATTGCCGTAGAGCAGGTTTTGGCCGTGGTGGGCGATGATCAGGTCGTCGCCCTGGCCGCCGACCAGCCAGTCATTGCCGCCCGAGCCGCCGTCGATCGTGTCGTTGCCCTTGTTGCCGTTGATGTCGTCGAAGGCCGCCCCGCCCTGGATCGAGTCGTCGCCGTCGCCGCCGCGCAGATAGTCGGCCACCGAAGCGCCGGTGATCGTGTCGTCTCCGGCGCCGCCCTGGACCTGGGTCGAGGCCGCGGTGGCGAAGATGACGGCGCCGCCGGCGGCGGCAGGGGCCGCCGAGCCCGCGGGGCTGCCCGCCGACGAGGCGGCGCTCGCGGGGGTCCAGCCGATCACGTCGAGGGACTGCAGGTCGGCGGACGACATCGCGCCCGCCACGTTCGCGCCCGCCGCGCCGAAGGCGTCGCCGACCGCGTGGTCCCAGTCGCCGAGGTCGAAGCCGTCATTGACGCCCGCGGCGTTGATCGAGTTGTGGAACTGGAAACCGGTGACGTGGGCCGCGTCGATGCCGAAGAAGGTCGCCTGGCCGTCGGCGCCGCCGGTGTAGTCGCGAACGCCCGCGGCGTTGAACCGGAACAGGTCCATGGGCTCGAAGGGCGCGCCGCCGACGCCCAGGCTGCTCAGGCGGCCGAAGACCCCTTCGGACATCTCGTGCTCGATGGCGGCCACGGCGTCCGCCCCGAAGGTGAACCCTGCGTTGGCGCTCAGGACCACGGCGTCGTCGATGCTGTTGGTCGGCTGGGCCAGGCCCAGGACGCGGGCTTCCGGGGCCGACAGGTCGAAGCCCTGTCCGTGCGACGGATCGGCAGCCGGCAGGCCGGCGATCGCGGTGAAATCGTCGGCGGTCGTCGCGTGGGCGGTCAGGGCGGCGACGTAGGAGCCGTAGCTGACGTGGACGAGGTTGAAATCGTTGCGGGCGCTGAAGCTGGCGCTCATCGACTGCAGATCGAAGCTCATCACCACCGTCACCGAATTGGTGAAGTGGCTCTGGAAATCATTCTCGGCGGTCAGGATGGCGCTGCGATAGGCGTCGGTGACGCCGGCCCCGTACCAGTTCTGGAAGACAAGGCCGCTGCCGGCAAGGCTGACGGTCTCGGTCGGCAAGGACATGTCGCGGCTCCCCAGCGCCCATTTTCGGACACTCGGTCACCCCGGCTGCAATGGCAGGGCCAGACATGGAGTCGCCGCCGCCCCTAGGGGCGGCGGCGGCAGGGGCGTTTCGGCCCGGGACAGTGGTTCAATCTGGGTCAGTCGGCCGGCCGCGCCGGCCGGCGCAGGGCGTCAGAAGCCGAATATCCAGTCCTTGGGCAGGGTGGACAACTGGACGCCCACCAGGATCATCTCGTTGCCGCCGCCTGTGTCGATGATCGTGTCGGCGCCCACCTGGCTCACGGTAAAGGTGGTGCCGGGGTCGAGCATAACCCGGTCGCCCTGGGCGTAGTTGTAGTCCAGGACCTTGTCGATGCCGGCGTCCTGGGAGAAGTGGAAGGTGTCAGCCCCCAGGCCGCCGCTTTCGGTGTCGTTGCCGCGGTCGCCGGAAATGAAGTCGTTGCCCGAGCCGCCGACGATGCTGTCGTCGCCCTGACCGCCGCGCATGATGTCGTGCCCGTCGCCGCCGATCAGGGTGTCGTTGCCGAGATTGCCGTAGATCAGGTTGTCGCTGTGGTGGGCGGTGATCATGTCATCGCCCTGGCCGCCGACCAGCCAGTCGCTGCCGCCCGAGCCCCCGTCGATGGTATCGTTGCCCTTGTTGCCGTTGATGTCGTCGAAGGCGGGGCCGCCCTGGATCAGGTCGTCGCCGTCGTCGCCGCGCAGGTAGTCGGGAACCGTCGTGCCGATGATCGTGTCGTTGCCCGCGCCCGCGTGGACCTCGCTCGCCGAGGGCGTGGCGTTGATGAAGTCGTCGCCCGCGGTGCCGACGGTCACGGACGGCGCGCCGGCCGTACCGCCGGTCGGGGCCGGCGGCGGGGTCGGGGTGGGCGTGGGCGTCGTTCCGGTGACCGGCGGCCCGCCCCCGACCGTCGGCGGCGACGACAGGGTGAAGTTGTTGATGCTGATGTCGGCGAGGCTGCGCCCCTGGAGGATCACCGCGTCGTCGGCGACGCCGTTGTCGTTGCCGCTGTCGGCGAAGACCACCACGTCCGCGCCCACCGCGACCACGACCACATTGGCCGTGCCGGCGGCGATCAGCCCGTTGGCCGTGGTCGCCGCGGTGGTGAAGTCCGCGGCCGTCGTCTCCACGTAGTCCGAGGCCCCGACGGGGCCGTGGGCGAAGGTCAAGGTGTCCGTCGAGGACCAGTCGGTGATCACGTCCGCGCCGGCCGCCGACACGGCGGACTGGCCCTTGCCGATGAGGATCACGTCCGCGCCGCCGCCGGTGGTGATGACGTCGTGGCCCGGACCGCCATCGATCGTGTCGTTCCCGGCCCCGCCGTCCAGGGTGTCGTTTCCGGCGCCGCCGGAGAGCGAGTCGTTGCCCGCATAGGACCGCAGGAGGTCGTCCTGCGGACCGCCGGTCAGGGTGTCGGCGCCCGAGAACAGGGCGCTCATCAGCGAGTTGTTGTCGTCCACCGCCGCCCAGTTCGCCAGCGAGGCCGCGGAGATCGAAAAGCCGCTCAGGTTGAAGTTCACCGCGCCCTGGAAGAGGTCCTGGATCGAGGTGACCGTACCGCCGGTAAGCACGCCTGCGCCGTCGTAGGTAAGGCCGGCGCCGCCGAAGACCAGTTGCTCGGATCCGACCGTCACCGTGAAGCCGGACGCGGTCTCGGCGCTGTTGACGCCGACGCCGATCAGCCCGACCTCGATCTGATCCATGTTCGTCCCGGCCGGAAAGGCCGCATCGACAGTACCGATGGTCATTATCATCTCCCGGACGCAGGGGAGACTTACGCAGAGTGAGCTTAAACTGTAGTCAAAGGATATAATGAATCTTGTATTTACCAGATCTGGATGGTTTCCAAATCTTTACTTACATCTTCTCTTAAGACGGTGTCCCAAAATGGATCATAGACTCCACCGCACTCAGCGGCGGCGGCCGATATCCAGAAATCCTCTCCGCGGAATCCTCCGGCGCAGCGATCTCGACGATCGGCTCGTCCCTGTCGTCCCACTCGGCGCGCAGGGCGCGGCACAATGATTTCAGAGCCGCTCTCTGCGGAGTTTCGACTCTCCCCTTTTGCGTCAGGCGGGACGGCTCCTGCGGCGTGGCTTGCGAATTCGCAGCCCGCTCGTCAGCCGCAGCAACCCTTGCCCTGTTGGATCGGAGGGCAGGCAACGTCGCCGTACGAACAGAAGACGCAGCAATCGCCCGGCTTCGGCTTCAGGACCACCGCGCAACTCGGGCAATCAAAGAAGTACTGACAGGCGTCTTCCGGCATCTTCTCACAGGTCGCGGCCCCGCACTCCGGGCAGGTCAGGGTCGAGAACAGGATGACGGGCTTTTCGGCTAGGTCAGCCATGGGCGAAGTCCCTTAAGGGCGAGCGGTTCGATGATTGGCGCCCATGCGAAGGCAAGTGCGAAAAGCGTACTTCCGACGATCAGCATCGTCAGGGCCGCTCGGCTCGGAGGCTCCGAGCAGAGGCCCGCCGCGCACCGCCGACGACTGCGAAGCCACAAGGCCCAACCTGTCGCCAAGACCGCAAGGCCGATCAACGTTATGGGCGTCCGTAGACCTGCGGCAAAAATCATGACCCCACCGCCAAGCCCGGCCAGCCCGGCAGCGGCCAACGCCATCGGCAGTACGCAGCACGACGCCCACGCCGTTACGGCCGCGACACCCGCCAAGGCGGCGGCCCCGCTCACGGCTTTTTCCGTCTTGCCGGACGAGGATTGAACGACGCCTGTCATGGAACTCGATGTAGCTCGTCGGCCCTTCGAATGCACTCAATTGGGCCCGCTTCGCGGCGTCCTCCCTCAGGCCTAAGGCAAGCCTGCGCCCGGATCAGAATTCCAGCACGATCTTCCCGAAGTGCTCGCCGGCCTGCATGGCGGCGAGGGCGGCCTTGGCCTCCGTCCACGGAAACACCTTGTCGACGACGGGCTGGATGCGATGCAGCTCGATCAGACGGCACATGGCCTCGAACATGTCGCGCGAGCCGACCGACAGGCCCTGCAGCCTGGCCGAATTGCCGATCAGGGCGGCGGTGTTGAATCCCCCGCCTGGGCCCGCCACCACGCCAACGACGGCGATGTGACCGCCGATCCGGATGGCGCGCACGCTCTGCTCGATGGTGCCGCCGCCGCCCACTTCGATGATCAGGTCCGCGCCGACGCCGCCGGTGGCCGCGCGCACGGCCTGCGACCACTCCGGATCGGTCCGGTAGTTGGCCAGGTGGTCGGCGCCCAGCGCCTTGGCGCGGGCCAGCTTCTCGTCTGACGAGGAGGTGATCAGGGTCCGCAGGCCCGCGGCATGGGCGAACTGCAGGCCGAAGATCGAGACCCCGCCCGTGCCCTGCAGCACTACCGTGTCACCGGGCCTCAAGGCCGCGTCCTCGAACAGCGCGCGCCAGGCGGTGAGCGCCGCGCACGGCAGGGTGGCCACCTGCTGGTCGGTGAGGAATTCCGGGACCTTCGAGACGCCGTCCTGGCTGAACACCCCCAGCTCGCGCCCGACCCCCGGGATCGGCGAACCCAGGGAGGACATCAGCTTGGCCTGGGTCGGCGGGCCGGAGATCCAGTTCTGGAAGAACATGGTGGCGACGCGGTCGCCGGGCTGGACCCGCGTCACGCCTGGCCCCACCGCCTCGACGATCCCGCAGCCGTCGGAGAAGGGGGTGATCGCCGCGGCCTGAGGCGCACGGGTGTAGACGCCCTGCGCCATCAGGAGGTCGCGGTAGTTGAGCGAGGCCGCGCGCATGCGCACCAGCACCTCGCCCGGCCCGGGCGCGGGATCGGGGGCCTCGACCAGCTTGATCTCCTCGAGCCCCCAGGGGGCTTGGACACTCAGCGCACGCATGACGGCCTCCGGCGGGCGACATCTTTGACCCCGTGGCGACGGACGCAAGCCTGTCGCTGGGTCAGGCGCGCGCGGCCGGCAATATGGGCGCCTCGCCCCACTGGCCGGGGTCGTGGCCGAAGACCATCACCGTCTGCGCCTCGCGCAGGGCCAACAGGCGGTCGAGCGAGGCGTTCATGGCCGCAGGGTCGGAGTAGTCGGGGAAGCGACGAGCCTGCGCCACCTCGGCGTTGTAGCAGGCGTCGGCCACCAGGATGTGGTCGCCGAGCGCGCTGCGGATCCGCACGGACTGGTGGCCCGGGGTGTGCCCGAAGCTCGGGATGCAGACGACCCGGCCGTCGCCGAACAGGTCGTGCTCGCCGTCGACCAGCTTCACCGGGTGGCCCAGGTCGAAAAACCGCGTCGGCAGGAAGTAGCGGCGGGACAGGTCCCGGTCGAAGCCCGCTTCCCATTCGCGCCGTTGCACGACCAGGGTCGCGTTGGGGACCTGGTGCAGGCCGCCGGCATGGTCGAAGTGCAGGTGCGAAAGGACGACGTAGCGCACCCGCGCCGGGTCGATGTCGAGCCGCTCCAGATGGCTCGTGACGGTGTCTTGGGGACCGAACGTCACGTCCAGGTCCTGGCTGCGGAGTTGGCGCAGATAGGAGTCTTCCGGATCGGCCATGGCGGTGGGCAGGCCGCAGTCGAACAGGGCCACTCCATCCGGATGCTCGATCACGTAGAAGGGCACGGGCGCCTTCACCCGGCCTTCGCCGGCCATGCCCATGCCCGACGCCGGGCTGTGAAACTGGCCGCAAACGCATCCGAACAGGCCGATCGCCATCGTCGCTCCCGCGTCTTCGCCGGGCCCAAAAAGCCGTCCCCGCTTACGTTGAATTAACCTTACCCGACAAGAACGGCTCTCGACAAAGAGCGACGCCCCTGCCGCGGCGCCCAGGCGCGTCGGGGCCTGCTAGCCCCGGCCGACTCATGGGAATCTCGCAAGCGCAGGCGCCTCTTTGCGCCCGAAAGGAAATGCGAGCCGATGTCCGACGAACCGGTCAAGGTCTGGTTGGCGATGGATCCCGAGCAGGGTCAGCTTCGCCTTTTGCTGAACCGGGTGCCCGTCGGGACCCTCACCGCCGCCGCGGGCCAGGTCACCCTCAGCCTGGACCCGGAGTACGCCCAACTGCACAACGACCTCACCGGCTACTGCGCGGCTCTGTTCGCCAACATGCCCGACACCCTGCGCGCCGCGCTCTACGAGGCGCCGGGCTTCGTGATCAACTCCGCCGGCCGCGACGCCGCGGCCGCGATGGCGCCGGACCTCAAGCGGCGGGTTCATCTGGGTTGCGGTCCGGACATCCGCCCCGGCTGGCTCAACATCGATTTTCAACCCGGAGCGGCCCCCGGCTACAACGCGGGCAGAAGCTTTCTGAACTACGACCTGCGCCAGGGCTTGCCCGAGCTGGAAGACCGCTCGGTCGACATGTTTTTCTCGAGCCATTTCTTCGAGCACCTGCGCCACGAAGAGGGCATGAACCTCATGCGCCAGTGCCGGGCCGCCCTGCGCGACGACGGCGTGGCCCGGTTCCAGATGCCGGACTTCAAGGGCACGTTCCGCGCCTATGTCGATGACGACCAGCCGTTCTTGGAAACCGCCGTCTCGACCCACAAGATCCTCGATCACATGCCGGACTACGCCCGGAACTACGCCGACCTGGTGAGCCGCTCGGTCTACGAGTTCTACACTCACAAATATGTCTGGGATCCGGAGAACCTGTCCAAGGCGCTCCTGGCGGCGGGTTTCAGCGACGTGCAGGAAGCCCCCTACGACACCGAGCTTGACCACCCTTCGGCGCTCCGTCGGGACTACTCCTACTACCTCGTCGCCCGCCCTTAGACCTGGTCCGTCCCGGCGGACGTCACTCAAGCCAGCCGCGACAGAGTCCGGCGCGTCAGGCGGGATCGAGGCGGCGCAGGCCGTGGAGGCGGAGCGCGCCCACGAGGCCCACAGCGCACATGGCCGCCATCAAGAGGTAGCCCCTGGCGCCGAACCGGTCGAACAGCGGCCCGGACGCCATGGTCGCCAGGCCCGACAGCACCCCGCCGGAGAGCGCCGAGTTCAGCGCCTGGGCGGCCGAGGCGTTGCGCGGCGTCGACAGCCTTTCCACCAGGAGCAGCGAGGCGAAGAAGGTCGCTGCGTAGCTCAGCGCGTGCAACGCCTGCAGCGGAAACAGCATCCAGAGCGGCGGCGAGAGCGCCAGCGCGCTCCAGCGCACGATCGCCGCGGCCGCGCCCAGGGTCAGCAGGTGGCGCGGCCCCATCCGCCGCCGCCAGGGCTCCAGGAACCACATGAAGACAATCTCGGCCGAGACGCCGACCGCCCACAGCACGCCGGTCAGGTTCTCGGGAATCCCCTGCCGTTTCCAGGCCAGGGTCGAGAAGGCGTAGTAGAAGGCGTGGGCCGACTGGATCAGGCCGGCCGACACCACCGCGGTCATGAACACCGGGTCGCGCAGCAGGCCGGAGAGGCCCGCCAGGCGGTCGGACAGGTCGCCGGCGTGGCCCTCCTCGCGCACAGGATCGGGCGGCAGCAGGAAGCGGGCCGCCAAGGCGCTGAGCCCCGCCGCGGCGACCATCCAGACCAGCACCAGCTCCGGCGAGCCCCGGGTCAGGATCGCGCCCATGCCGACATTGCCGACGATGAAGGCCGCCGAGCCGATGCCGCGCGGCCAGCCGAAGTTGAAGCCGTCGACCCGCGCGCGCCGCAGCACGATCACGTCGGCCAGCGGCGAGAGCGTCGTGAACATCGATGACGCGGCGAACCAGACCACCGCCCAGCCGGCGAACCCCAGCGGCAGGACCATCGCCGCATAGGCGGCCGTCACGCCCGCCGACAGCAGCACCAGCGCCGTGCGCCGCAGCCGGAAGCTGTCCGCCCAGACCGCCAGCAGCGGGGCGGTGAAGGCCCGCGCCAGCATCGGCAGCGACAGGATCAGCCCGATCCGCCCGCCGTTCAGGCCGTGGTGGGCGAACCAGACCGGCAGGTAGGGCGAACTCACCCCGGTGCCGATGAAGATCGCCCCGTAGACGAGGCCAAGGCGCACGGTGAGCGGCATGGTCACCCGCCCTTACACGGAGTCGGCCATCCGGGATCGCTTCCGCTCCTGGTCTAGGTGGACGCCGCCGCGCCGGCGCGTAATGTCTGATCGTCGATCAGGGAGACGCCCATGCCCCTCAGCAACAGCCGCGACCGGGAGCTGCGAGACCGAGCCGAGGCCGTAATCCCCGGCGGCATGTACGGCCACCAGTCCACGGCGCTCCTGCCCGACGACTATCCGCAGTTCTTCGAGCGCGGCGAAGGCGCCCACATCTGGGACGTCGACGGCCGCCGCTACCTGGACCTGATGTGCGCCTACGGCCCGAACCTCTTCGGTTATGCGAACCCGCAGATCGACGCGGCCTTCGTGCGCCAGCTTGGCCTGGGCGATACGCTGACGGGGCCCACCGCCCTGATGGTCGAACTGGCCGAGGCCATGGTGGCCATGGTCAGCCACGCCGACTGGGCGATGTTCTGCAAGAACGGCACGGACGCCACCACCATGGCGCTCACCGCCGCCCGCGCCCACACCCGGCGCAAAACCGTGGTGCGCGCCAAGGGCGCCTATCACGGCGCGGCCCCCTGGTGCGTGCCGCGCCCGACCGGCACGCTGGACACCGACCGCGCCTACCAGATCCTCTGCGACTACAACGACGTGGCCAGCCTGGAGGCGGCCGTGGCCCAGGCCGGCGACGACCTCGCCTGCATCTTCGCCGCACCGTTCAAGCACGACGCCTTCATCGACCAGGCCGAGCCGGACCCGGCCTATGCGCGCCGCGCCCGCGAGCTCTGCGACCGGACCGGCGCGCTGCTGATCGTCGACGACGTGCGCGCGGGCCTGCGCCTGGCGCGCGACTGCTCCTGGTCGAAGATCGGGGTGCAGCCGGACCTTTCCACCTGGGGCAAGTGCATCGCCAACGGCCACGGGCTGTCGGCCCTGTTGGGCGCCGACAAGGCCCGCAAGGCCGCCGCCTCGATCTTCGTCACCGGCTCCTTCTGGTTCCAGGCCGCGCCCATGGCCGCGGCGCTGGAGACCCTGGGCCTGGTCAGGGAGACCGACTACCTCGAGCGCATCACCGCGCTTGGCGAGCGCCTGCGCAGCGGCTTGGCCGAGCGCGCCTCGGCGGCGGGGTTCTCGTTCCGCCAGACGGGGCCGGCCACCATGCCGCTGTTCCTGTTCGACGACGATCCGGACCTGCGCAAGGGCTTCTGCTTCTCCAGCGCCATGCTGGAGCGCGGGGTCTATGCGCACCCCTGGCACAACATGTTCCTCTGCGCGGCCATGACCGAGGCCGACATCGAGGCCGCGCTCGACGCCGCCGAGGGCGCCTTCGGCGAGTTGAAGCGCCAGTCGCCCACCCTGCAGCCGGTCCCCAAGCTGGCCTTCCTGACCGCCGGCGGCGCGAGGTAGGCGCATGGAGATGCCCGACTATTCGGACTATGACGGCCTGGGCCTGGCGGAGCTGGTCGCCAAGCGGGCCGTGACGCCGCTGGAGTTGGTGGAAGCCGCCATCGAGCGGATCGAGCGGCACAATCCGGTGCTGAACGCGGTGGTCTACAAGGGCTATGACGACGCCCGCGCCTGGGCCAGGGGAGACCTGCCGGACGGGCCGTTCAAGGGCGTGCCGTTCCTGATCAAGGACCTGCCCCTGCCGGTCGCCGGCTGGCCTCGCAGCTTCGGCAGCAGGTTCGCCAAAGGCCTGATCGACGACGAGGACTGCGGCCTGACGCGGCGCTATCGCGCCTCGGGCGTCGTCCTGGTCGGCAAGACCAACACGCCGGAGTACGGCATTACCGGGACCACCGAGAGCGCTGCGCTGGGCCCGTGCCGCAACCCCTTCAATCCCAACCACATCGCCGGCGGCTCGTCCGGCGGCGCGGCCTCCGCCGTGGCGGCGGGCATCGTGCCCCTGGCGCACGCCTCCGACGGCCTGGGCTCGATCCGCATCCCCGCCGCCTGCTGCGGCCTGGTGGGGCTTAAGGTCACCCGCGACCGGGTGCCGAACCTCCCGGACGGCTACGACTACGCCCTGGGCAACGTGGTCGACCACGTGGTCAGCCGCACGGTCCGCGACAGCGCCGCCATGCTGGACGCGACCGACCATCCGGAGCCCGGCTCGCCCTACCCGTCCCCGCCCAAGGCCCGCCCCTATCTGGAGGAGGTGGAGGCGAGCCCCGGCAGGCTGCGCATCGCCTGGTCCTCGGAGACTCCGTCCGGGCGGCCGATCGATCCGGAGATCCAGGCCGCGCTGGAGCGCACCGCCGCCCTGCTGAAAGGCCTCGGCCACGAGGTGATCGAGAGGGGGCTGGGCATCGACTACCGCGCCCTCTACGCCTCGCGCGGGCCGGCCGCCGCGGCCAACTTCGCCGCCGGAATGGCCCGGCTGATCGAGCGGGTGGGGCGCGAGCCGGAGGCCGACGAACTGGAGCCGCTGACCTGGGCCTCGCTGAAGGCCGGCCGGCGGCAGACCGGCGCCGACGTCATGCGCTCGCTGCAGGAAACCCGGATGCTGAACCGGGCGACCCTGGCCTTCTTCGAGGACGTCGATATCTACCTCTGCCCCGTGCTCGGCACGCCCGTGCCGGAGATCGGCTTCATCGATCCGGTGAACCTGGAGCCGCGGGAGGTCAGCCGCCGCCAGGGCCGCGCCTTCCCGTTCACGCCGCCGTTCAACTACTCCGGGCAGCCGTCGCTTTCCCTGCCGCTGGAGACGGACGCCAACGGCCTGCCGATCGGCATGATGTTCACCGCTAAATACGCCGACGAGGCGACCCTCTTCCGCCTGGCGGCGCAGCTTGAGAAGGAAGCGCCTTGGAAGGCCCGTCGACCGCAGGTCTGGGGTTGATGGGCCTCTGGAGTCGCCGGAACTGGATGACCCTGGCGGCGGCGGGCGGCTTTGTCGCCGTGGCGGTCGGGGCCTTCGCCGCCCACGGCATGGAAGGCGATCCCCGGGCGCAGGAGCTGCTCAGGACCGGGGCCATGTACGGCTTCATGCACACCATGGCCACCTTCGCCTGCGCGACTTTCATGCAGGTGGGCGCGCGGCGGGCGCGGTTCGCCCCGGCCTTCTTCCTGAGCGGCGTGGTGCTGTTCTCCGGCTCGCTCTACGCCCTGGCCTTCGGCGCGCCCCGCTGGGTGGGCGCGGTGACGCCGATCGGCGGCCTATCGTTCCTGGCCGGCTGGGCGGTCCTGGCCTGGGCCGCGCGCGGGGTGGATCCCATCTAGGCCGGGAGCTTGGCCGCCTTCTTCGGCAGCGCCAGCAGGCGCAGGCAGAGCACGGAGCCCACCAGCGCCGCCAGCATCACCACCGCCATGGGCCGCGGCGTGCCGTCGTGCAGCACGCCGGCGGCCGCCGAGGCCACCGCGCCGGCGCCGAACGAGACCGCCCCCATCATCGCCGAGATGGCGCCGGCCCTGCGCGGGTCGACGTTGAGGGCGCCGGCCATGGTGTTGCCCTGCATGAATCCGTAGCTGGAGAGCAGCAGGAAGAGCAGCGGAAGCACGCTCCACCGCTCGCCGATCCCGGTGACCGCGGCGATCATCAGCAGCACCGAGAAGCCCACCGCCACCAGGCTCGCCTTGGCCAGCACCTGGTCGGGGGTGCGCCGCCGCAGCAGGAAGCGGTTCACCTGGTTCGAGCCGATGATCCCCACGGCGTTGAGGCCGAACACCCAGCCGAAGGCCGAGGCGGGAATGCCGTAGGTCTTGATCA
>Ga0210400_10002602_pt1 | contig 16559 bp, 11 predicted proteins | sample IncBWH26MmetaG_FD_155456 | JGI IMG/M metagenome (GOLD analysis project Ga0210400, IMG submission 155456) | Forest soil microbial communities from Barre Woods Harvard Forest LTER site, Petersham, Massachusetts, United States - Inc-BW-H-26-M | ecosystem: Environmental > Terrestrial > Soil >... | reverse complement strand
ATCGCATGGAAGAGGCCGGATGGCTAAGTTCCTTTTGGGGTGAGTCGGAGAATAACCGGCGGGCCAAATTCTACCGCCGAACCAGGGCGGGCGAGCGTCAACTCGGGATCGAAGCACAGGAATGGGCAACAATTGCGCGAGCCATAGGAAGTGCACTAAAGGCAACATAGGAGGTGAGGTATGGGATTCTGGCTACGGATCACAGCGGCCAGCTCGAATCTCCTTCACAAGGACAAGCTCGAGTCCGATCTGGATGAAGAGCTTCGCGAATACGTTGATGCTCTCGCCGAAGAGAAAATCGCTGCCGGAATGTGTTTTGAGAGTTTTCAGGCAGTTCTCAATACCCGCTACGGCGTGGCATTCGCCATGGCACTTACGACCGGACTTCGCCCCAGCGAATTGCTTGCGCGCCGCTGGTCTCATGTGAAGTGGCTCGAACAAACAATCACCGTCGCGCGGACGCTCGAGAAGGAAACGGATGCCATGGTTCGCCAAACCAATGCGAGCAAAGACAACGAAAATGGGCATGGTCTACGACTACGTGACTGGTCCGCGCTTTCGCGCTCACGTTCAGGCGATCCGGTTTTACGTCCAGGTGGATTGGATTTGTCACTGATCCGGGCCATACGGCCGGACGGTAATTGGCTGCAAACAAAGGCTGCAATGAATATGCCTTAGTAGACAACGGCTCCTCAAGCATCTAGCTCTGTCCATAGCCTCTTTCAATAATCCTCTGTAAGTACGAAGGTATTGCCGTCGGGATCATCGATAAAGGCGACCCGCTTCTTACGTCTCACCGCAAACCCCTCTTCCCGTGCCTGGTGGGCAGCCTCATCGGCATTGGACACGAGCATCCAGAATTCAGTTGGACGAGTAGCATTCCCATCGTCGAGTTCGATCCACTGATGAGTCGCGCTGGAGATATGCATCCGAATCCCGGATTTCACATGTTGCTCGTCAAATCCGAGCCGGGATTTGTAAAACCTCTCCGATAGAGCCACGTGCGGAGTGGGAATGCGAATTCCAATCAACTCGTTCGAGATTCGATGCAAACCCAGATGTTTTCCACGGTCCACGAAATGAAGAGACCCCGGCATGTATTGCGTAAACTCGACAACCCGATCCTCTGGGTCTTTGAGAGAGAAGATCAGATTGCCGGCTCCGGCCTTGACCACGGGTGAGGGCGTCAACCCGCGCGTAACATACGATGAATTCAGATCGTTCAGCGAATCTGATTCAAAGCAGACGTGCATCCATCCCAATGGCTGTTGGTCGTCGACTCGCGGATATAGTTCGATGAACTGACGATCGTTGATCTTCACAAAGACTTCTTTCGTTCTTCCACCGCCGACGAGAGAAAACGACTCTTCGAAACCGAGACGGCGAAAGAAGTTTCGCGAGCTGTCGAGGTTTGACACGCGAAGTGCTATATGGGCGATACCGTCGACTTCCGGAGTCTGTGGGAAGCAATCGAGCGCTTTGAAGATTAGGACGACAATTACCAGTTTAGTTATCCATCTTCCTATCATAGCGATCGCTCAACTCTCTGGCGTCGATACACGTAACCACGAACTAGCGCAGCAGAGCGTCCGCTGCCCATAGGATCGGGGCCTGCCCGTGATAGTCGCCGGTTCTGCGCATGCGGTTCAGATAATACTCGAGATCGTTCTGCTTCGAGGTGCCTTCACACACGCTCGTTACATCGCTATTCTGGTCGATGTATCCGGTAACGGCGATCCACGCTTTTCTAGCGGCAGGACCGTACGTGTGAGGATCGAGCCATCCATTCTTCACACCGGTAATCAAGGCAAAGGTAAACATCGCCGATCCGGAACTCTCCGGCCACGCATCATCGTGATCGATCAACTGTCTCCACATGCCATCCTTTCCCTGGTAGTTGAGCAGAGCGGCCATCATCGTTTTGTAACCGCGCAAGATTCGCGCCCGCTGCGGATGGTCAGCGGGAAGATCACGCAGCATTTCTGCCATTCCCGCTGCCACCCAACCATCGCCCCGAGCCCAGAAAAACGGCACGTCGGGCGCGTGATAGAAAAGCCCATTCGGCTGCTGCAGTTTGTCGAGATAAGCGACCATCTCCTGCGCATCCCGGTCCAGATATCTCTTCTCTCCCGTGGCCCGATAGGCTTCCAGTTGGAGGATGGTCAACATATACATGTCGTCAATCCAATATCGGGTTTCCGATGAAAGACCGTCTGGCTGAGGGTTTTCCCATTGACGGTCGGCATTCTGCTTGCCGTAGTCGAGATACTTCTGGTCTTTGGTCTGGATACCGATTTCCATGGGGACGATGCCGAATATTTCGTCATCGACGTGTCTGCGTGGGCCGATCATACTGGTCTCGGATCCACCCGGAAGCAATGGGTCGAAGCGCTGGATGAGCCTGTCTCTCAAATCGGTGTCGGAAGTCAATTTCGCGAACGTCAGCGCCCCATACCAGGTGCCGACCTCTCCGTAGAAAATTGTCTGATGCTGATGGGGACTCGTGATGAAGTGTTCCGCAAGTTTCTTCCCAACTTCCTGCGGAGATCTTCCTGCCGGCCAGTTGCTGAAGTAGTCCTGTTGTGCACACGCAACGACGGACCAAGCGGACATCAGCAATACAACCGCCGTGAACTTCATTCGATAACTCATCCTGTCGGCTCCTCATCCTCTTATTAAGGCCTAATGCAGTCTCTGCTGAGAATTGCGCTGTGCTTCAGACTTGCGCCATCTGTCTTACAGAACCTTGTCATCGATGCTGCTCAGGCTTGTATCGGCGGCGGCCCTGCTCCACCCGATGCGCAAGTCCTTGACGCCGTGTAATGCGAAGGCACCTTCAGTCCCGCGCGGAGCCGAGATGGCGAAGAAATCGGCGCGGTCGACATCGTTCAAATAGAACGCTGGCCGTGCGTCCGGAGCCGTGTTCGCAATCTCCACATGACTCATTTCCACGTTGCGCACATGGCGGAGGAAGAATCCCGTGGCCGGGATCACGCCGAAGCGTCCGGGATCGGGATAGTTGTCTTCCTGCTCGGTGGGCTGCGCCTTCGCGTCGTCGGCTGTTCCACCCCCCGCGGTCTCTATATAGATGTTGGAGAACTTCACGTCCTCGATGCTATGGCCGGGGATGCCGGTGACGATCGAGCCCTGGCGCTGTGGTGCGTTGAAGCAGACAAGGTTGCTGACCAAGATGCGCTTGAGCGTACCGACTTTGGTGCTCTCTTTAGGCCCGCGGAGGCGCGCGCCGAGGCGGATGAAAAAGGGAGGCGCCGCCAGATCGCGCATAGTGGTGTTGGTAATGGCAAAATCTTCGAGGAGCGCACCATCAACTGACTCGAGTGCATATCCGCAGCAACCCTCGAAGACGCAGTTCGAAATCGCTACATTGATGAAGCCGCCGTTGGACTCGGTCCCGCATTTGATGCGGCCCGTGCGAGGAACGCGAAAGTCCGGTGCGAATTTCTTGAAGGTTCCATCGAGGACCGAGCCAAGCTCGTAGTAGCCCGTAACCCAGCAGTTTGTAATGGTGAGGTTGCGCGTCGGGCGCGCATAGCCCAGGGCATAGCTTGATTTGGGGCAGATGCCGTCGTCCCAGGGCGAATTGACGGTGCAGTTTGAGACGCGCACGTTCTGGCAGCAATCGATGTCGATACCGTCGCGATCGGTGTCGATCTTGAGGTTGTCGATGGTGAGATTGTCGACGCCGGTCAACAGCAAACCGAAGTGGCCACCTTTGAGAATGGAAAAATCGCGCAGCAACACGTTGCGGCAGTTTTTGAGTGCGATGGCCTTGTTGCCTACGCCCGCCTGCTCGGCAACATAGACGGGGTAAATGCCGCGGGCGTTGCGGTTCGCGCCGAAACTCAGGCCCTTGCCGTAGATCAGGCCGGGGCCGGTGATGCTGAAGTCGTGCAGGTCTTCACCCCATAGCAGCGAATTGTGCCAATGATTATGACCGTAGTCCTGAAAGGCGTCCCACTGTGTATTTGGCTCGGCGGAATCATAAGCGCCGCCGTTGTAGCCTGTCTGTTGGCTCGGCAATGGCGAATCAGCAGCCACGATGGTGCTTCCCTGATCCAGAACCAGGTGGACCTGGCTCTTCAAATGGATTGAAAAGCAGAGATAGGTTCCGGATGGAAATAACACGACTCCGCCACCTGCCGTTGCTGCGGCTTCAATCGAGCGATTGACGGCATCGGTATCGAGCGTCTTGCCGTCTCCTTTAGCGCCGTACTTGCGCACATCAAATATTCCGGAGGATCCCGGGGCAAAGCCCGCTCCCTCCTGAGCCGAGGCCGCAAATAAAGCCATGGGCATCGCAGCGGCTGCGACTCCCATGCCTCCGGTACGAAGAAAATCCCGGCGCAACGAGTTGAAACGCTCCATCCGCTATCTCCCTTGAATGAATTGGTGCTCGCTACTTGTACTCGGCTGCGAAGGTATCCGCTTCGCGATTTAACTCGTCCACTCCCGCATCGCGCGAATACAGGATTACCCGGTAACGGAAAATGGCGGTCTGATTCTTCTCGATGGTGAAGCTAAATGCGGGCTGCTTTGGATCGAAGATGCTACGCCCCAGCGGATTGGCGGCGAACAGTCCATAGCCCCGCGCGTGCCAGAAGGTTGGGTAGCCTGGATTATTCGGGCTGTCGAATATTGCAATGGTCACCGTGTGGTTCCCGGTGTGTCCAGTAAGAGAGCACCATCGACCGCGAGTCGCCCAAGCCGCTTCTCCCTTGACGCCCTCGCTGGTCAGGTACACGCCGGTAGCATCCGTTGTGTTGGCAGCTTCTACTTTGGTGGGCCGCCCATCTGCATCCATGAAAACGCCGCCCTTTTCGTCGGGCGATTCAAGCCAGTGGGCGACGCGCATGCCAAAGAGGCCCTCCTTGTCGTCGTGAAAGACAACACGATCGAGAGCCTTGAGACTGACTACTTGGTCGATTGCACGGGCGTGAGTGCGGCGCGAAAAAATGTAATGCGTTGTTTGCTCAAGGATCGGCTGGTTCTCCCCAGTAATCCATGTTGACTCGACGAGCAATTCACCAGTATCGGGGCCACTCCTGGTCGACAGAATTTTCTTAAAGACAACGGTACCCATTTTGGCGCGATTTTCCGGCTTGATGGCATCGGAATTGTTCCAGAAGTCGAAGCCGTTGGCATTGCCATAGTTGAACCACAATCCTGCGTGGTGCGGGTGGTCAACACGCTCTCCTGGCTGCGGATCGAGCGGAAAGCCGCGAGTGACGGTGATCCCTTCGTCGGAGACGAGCGGAAAGAGAACTGGTTTTTTGAGTGAAACGGGCCAGATGTAGGAGGTGAAGGGCTGGCCGTCGATGGTGACGTCGACGCGACGATGGGCTTCGTCTGCGACCACTTGTACGCCGCTGGCGGGTGTGGGGGGGAAGATCGAAGCTGTGAGTAGCATTGTGGTGGCGACAAGTACCAACACTGCCGTGCTACGCATAAACCTTGCCTCCCACCATCACTTGCTGGGTCTTGTCGTCGAAGGTGACCTTCTGGCCGGTCTGGATTGCGGCGACATTCATACACAATGCGATGGAATGACTGTATCCAGCCTCGATGGGCGCATTGGGAGTTTTGCGAGAACGGACGCACTCCATCCAGTTGCGCATGTTGGCCGAGGTTTGTGGATCGCTGTGCGTGTCAGCATCGGTCGAGATGGACTCGGCCTTCTCGACAAGCGAAAAGGTGGATAGCAGGTTGGGTTTCATTCCCATCTCGGCGGCAGAGCGAGCCGTCAGGCCGCCGGCTGAAGTCACCGTTTGCTTGTCCATGTCGATCATGCCGCCGTTGGAATAGTAAAGCTCCTTGACGCCGCCGGCGGAGTTTGTGAATCGCGAGGTATATTGCACCTGGAAACCTCGCGTGGGATCGTCGAGCGGACCATAGTCGAACACAGCGGTCATCGTATCCCAGTTATGCCGGCCGTCCTTCCAAAGATAGATACCGCCATTTGCGACCACACTGCGCGGATGGGGCAGGCCCGTGAACCAATGCACAGTGTCGATCTGGTGGACAAGCCACTGATCCGGGATACCGGATGAGAACGGCCAGAAGAGCCGGAACTCGAGATATTTTCGCGCATCGAATGGCTCATACGGACGGTTGAGCAGATATCGTTTCCAGTCAGTGTCCTGTTCCTTCAGAAGCGGTACGACATCTGGACGGCGCCATCGGCCTGGCTGATTAACGTTCCATGTCATTTCGACCATCACGATGTCGCCAAACTGTCCGGACTTAATATACTCGGCAGCTTTTTGATAGCTCGGCGTGCTGCGGCGCTGGGTTCCGACCTGAACGATTTTTCCGGTCCTTTTGACGGCGGCAAGGAACTTGCGAGCGTCGTCCATCGTGTGAGCGGTCGGCTTTTCAACATAGGCATCGCGACCGGCGTTTACGGCTTCAACACCATGCAGCGCATGCTGGAAGTCAGCAGTGGCAACGAGCACGGCATCGACATCCTTGCGCGCGTAAAGTTCGTCGTTGTTGCGAACCGCGTCCACAGGGCTTCCGCTGAGCTTCTGGATGTACGCTGCGCCTTCTTCTCGGCGACGACTCCAAATGTCCGAGACGGCGACGAACTCGAAGTTCATTTCTTTGGAGTGTTGAAGGAAGGCGGGAATCAACGCGCTCTTCATGCGATCGCCGCAGCCGACTACACCAACCCTCACGCGATCATTTGCGCCGAGGATCGCGGCGTAGCTGGAGGCATTCCGCGAAAGGGCGGTTGCAGCTATGGCCGCGGTTCCCGTCTTCAGAAAGTCTCTGCGATTTGTTGCACCCTGATCCATTGTTCTCCTCGGAATGTTCGTTAGCTATTCTTGTGTTCCGGAAAATGCTATCGCACCGAGGCGCCGACGCTCGCGCTGCCCAAGGCGAGCGCTAAAGGTTCGCGTTATGAGGTTCGCTGTTGCGGCACCTTGGTCTTAAATCTACGCGCGTCCGGGAAATCCAGAGGACTTCCCGGAACTACGTGCTGTGATGACCCGCGACCTGCCAAAGGTCCGCGAGGCGTTCAAACGAACTAGAACACGATTTTTACGCTGCCCTGGAACACGCGGGCGCTGAAGGTGGGATTGGGTGGGTCTGTGGACGAAGTGGACGCGGTTGTCGAAAGCTGGCCAAAGGTGCTGGACGTAAGGGCTTGTGTCGCGCTGCTGAATGCAAAGTTCGGATGGTTGAGCACGTTGAACGCTTCCAGCCGAAAAACTGTCTTGAAACGCTCGCGAATCGGAACGGTGCGCGAGATCTGGGCGTCGAACTGGAAGAAGGACGGGGTTCTAAAGGCATTCCTGCTTACGTTTCCGTATGTCCCGGCCTCGGCGCAGCCGGCGGTCACGTTGTTGGGACATATCTGGGTGAAGGCTGCCGGGTTAAGGTAGCCACGGTTGGCCACGCCAGTGGGGCTCTTGATTTTTGTGTGGAGATAAGGGTCGACTCCGGGCACGCGGTTGGGCCGATCGTTGCCGATGTCGGTGAGGGAGTTATCAGCGCCAGAGGTCACATTGACCGGGGCACCGCTCTGAATGTGGATCAAGGGCGCGATCTCCCAGCCGTTGATCAAGAGCCGCTCGAAGTGGTTGAAATGCGAGTTGAAAGCGCTTGTCGCCACCATCGAAACGTTTTCGATGTTGCGATAATCGGAGCCGCAGGGGCCATAGTCCAACGCCAGGTTGTTGGGATTCTCGATGTTCGTCCCAGCATAATCGCCTGACGCGTCCTGAATGTTCAGGCATTTGGACCAGGTCCAGTTCGCCAGAAGGTTGAACGTGGAAGAGAGACGATGCTGAAGTGTGGTGACGAGCCCGTTGTAATTGGCGGTAGCGGAGTCTCCCACGATGTTTGATCCTGCGCCGCCACCCTGGATCTGGTTCCCCTGGGCTGGATTGGCGATGGTGAGTGCGAACCGCGAATTCTGGTTCTTCGTGGTTGAGCAAGGCGTTCCGGCCGCACCAGGCTTGACCGCGGCGGGGCCGGTGATCGCGATTCCCGTGCAGCCCGTACCGTTTGGCCCCCAGTTTCCAGGGATATAGATGGCCGGGTCGAAAGTGTAGCCGATGGGATCGTGGCGCGTGCCATTGCCGATGTAGTCCAACTGAAACTGCCAGCCTCGGCCGAACTGTTGCTGCAAGCTCGCTGTCCATTGGATAGTGTAAGCCGGGTGGAACTGGGGCGGCATCACGATGTACTGGGATTGAGCGAAGTACTCTGCTTCAGAAGGAGTAGGAATGACCGGCTGCGGGAAGGGATTGGTGGTGACGGAGCCGGAGGACCAGGGCTCGCTGAAGATCACCGGTCCGGACTTCGAGGACTGGGTGTTGCTGATGGCAGTGGCGAATGGCGGATTCTGCTGATTGCGTTGCGCGGTGAAGAAGTTAGGATTGTCGTACATGAGCGCTGCGCCGGCACGAATGACGGTCTTGCCCATGCCGGTTGGATCGAAGGAGACACCGAAATTGGGAGAAAACTGCCAGGGCGAGTTCTTGGTGAACTGCCTGGAGACACCTTTGTCGCCGTAATAGAGGATGCCGGCGGGCGCATTGGGATAGACAGTGCTAACCGTGTTGGAGAGGAAATCGGCCATATTGAACTCGACACCGCGATTGAAGTAATCGACTGGCATGAAGTTGGGACCCCAGCGCAGGCCACCGACCAGGGTCAGTCGATTGGTGGCGTGATAGGTGTCCTGGATGTAGAGGCTCGGAATCGGACCGCGGAGCGCATTCTGCTGCTCCTTGCTCTGCTGGAAAGGAACCCCGGTCCCGCTTGCGCCCAGCGTGCCCATCAGGAAATCGAGATTCTGATCGCCGATGGTGCTGCCGCCGTTTGGACCGCTCCCACTGTACTGGCCGTTGAAGGTGAAGATGCCATTGCCCTCGTAGACGTTGCCGATATTGAGCTGGTTCTGAACCCACTCACCGCCGAACATGATCTGGTGTTTGCCGCGCACCCAGGTGACGTCGTCGTCGACGGAGAGGGTGTTGTCATTGAAGTGCGCAACGGAGTTAGTGCCACCGCCGATGGTGAACTTGCCTTCACTGACCTGCAAGCCGTTCGGCGCCGTTTGATACACATTGATTCCGAGCGTCGTGGCGTTGATGTCGTTGGGGGCGTATCCGCGGTTGTTCACCCGACGAAGGATAGAGATGTGGGCTGCGTTCACAAAGCTGGGGCTGAATGTATAGGCGTCGCCGAGCGTAAAAGTCTGCACCCGTTGGATATTGCCCGATTGGGTGGTGATGAGAATGTTGTTTCGGTCATAGTATGCCGGGAACTGGTACCCGTCGATGAAGTAGCGGCCGTAGATGTTCTGTTTCGGGCTGACGGTGTAATCGACTCGAGTCACGAACTGGTTGTCAGTTAGCGCATAAGGGATGGCGTAGGACACAAACCCGCAATTGTTCGTGTCGTACGAAGGATTGATTGCGGGCAGGTAGGTCTGCAGTTGGATCGCAGCGGGGTCGTAGGTGGGGGGAGTCGCGTATTTGTTTCCAACCAGCTTGGCTCCAGTGAGCGGATCGACCAACTGAATGGGCGCGTGCGTTGAGTTGCATGGGTTACTGCCGGGAACGCCGGGAATGCCATCGGTCGCAGAATAGTCGCCGTTCAAGTTCGCAGCGGTCGGCACGGTGGCCTGAGTGCTGGCCTGGCTCTGGTCGGCCTCGGTGCGCTGGTAGGCCGCGAAGGCAAACATCTTATTGCGCTTGATGGGGCCGCCGAATGTTCCCCCGAACTGATTCTGGTGCAGCGTGTCCTTTGCCGAGCAAGTAGTTGCAGGCGGGACTGGCGTGCAGGTGGAAAAAAAATTCGTGGCGTCGATGTAGTTGTTGCGGATGAACTCGAAGGCTTCGCCGTGGTATCCGTTCGTTCCCGAACGGGTGACGACGTTGACCAGGCCGCCTACATGCCCGCCATCCTGCGCACCCAGGCTTGTCGATTCGACGCTGAACTCGCTGACTGCGTCCGGGAACGGATAGGGCAGGTTGCCGTTGCCCATGTAGTCCTGGTTATCGCCGCCGTCCAGGCGCCAGAGCGTAGTGTTGCCACCACCCCCAGCAATAGAGACGGCGATGGTCTGGTAGGAATACTTGCTGCCGGTAAAGTCGCCGGCGGGAGCCGCGCTGGAACCTCCGGAGAGGGTGATCAGCGCAGTCATCTGGCGGCCGTTGAGCGGCATCTGCGATACGGCCTGCTGGTCAATGGTCTGCTTGAAAGTGGGATCCTCGGTCTGCAGCGAAAGACCCTCGGCTTGGACCTCGACTCTGGTTTCCGTAGTGCCCACGGAGAGAATCGCATTGATTGCGATGCTGCTGCCGACCTCGAGAACGATGCCGTTCGTCACATGGGTCTTAAAGCCGGGAGCGGAGACTGCCAGGTCATAGGTGCCGATGGAGACCCCGGGAAATACATAGACGCCGGCATTGTCACTGAAGCTGCTGCGCACCACGTGAGTCGACCTATTTGTGAGACTTACCGCCGCCTTCGCAACGACGGCACCAGACGTATCCGTGACCGTCCCTTGAATGTTTCCGGTTCCGGCGATCTGCGAATTAGCCTCAGTGGCGAACAGAACAACGGCTGCGAAGCCCAGGAGGATGACACGGCGAAACTTCACCTGATGAGCTTTTGAGCACATGCGTTGCATTGAAGCCTCCAGAATTACTTCGCTTTTTCGGTTCCTGGGGAAACCTGATGTCGGAGAGTGGTCCGACCACTCATGTCCGAAAAATATTTGCAGGTACATTGAAGGCTTGTCAAGATTTAAATGAAAGTGAAACCTGGCACGATTGCCCAGCTCGGAGGGAGCCATCTGCGAACATCTTGCAAACGCAATGGTTCGGAAGCGTCGACCAGAAATGCGGGCTTTCACGTTTCACGAATCGTTCCAGCTCTTTCATGGAAGTGGTTGACCACTTGAAGGTTGAGGAGTATCAATGCATCGTGACGGTCGAGCCTATTTTCAGAGTTCTTTGTAAATTGCTTTCGATTATCCCCCTTGTTGTGTTTGCTGTCGCACAGAAATCCGAGTCATTCATGCGCAACCTTGAGCCGGGCGCCAAGGCGGACAAGCCGGTGCTCATGGCCTCGCGGTCCGATGAAGGTAATGGATCTGATCCCGCTTTTGGCCGCTTCTCTAAGAAGGATTTCCAGGTAACTCCGACAGGTCAAGTGTCGACAAGCTACCCGAGTTCTGAAACTGTGTTCACCCTCAATCGCGAGCGCGCCGCAAAGCTCACTTCTGCGAGACCGCGGGCCCTAAGTAGCAAAGAACTGGCCCAAGCCATTCGGAAAGTGACCGCGGCAGATGCGAAGCCCGGTACATCAACGTTCGATGCTGAGTTGCTGGCCGCTAGGTCTGGACATTTCGTGCTTCCGTCCAGTGACGGGATTGAGTTGCAAGGCGACATCGCTATTCCTGCGAATGCGGGTCGTCATTCGGCGTTCATTCTTCTCGTGCCCGACTCAATTCACGGAGACAGCCTGATTGCTCGCGCTAACAAGTCTGAATTTGATGCGCTGGCCTCCGCCGGCAATGTTGTGGTGGCAATCACTCCTCGGCCTTCGCCTCCCGGCTTCGACGACATGAAATCGCCGCAACTTGGCCTCTTCTATTTGTTGAGTCTGCGGGCCGAACTGGTCGGGCGCACATTGATTGGAATGCGCATCGACGACGTTATTCGTACCGTCGACTACCTTTCCCGTCGCCCGGACATCAATCCTGCACGTGTCTCCGCGATAGCAAGTGGGCATTTGGGCCTGGTCGTGATGCATGCCGCAGTTCTCGATCCCCGACTCACGCACATAGAAGTTGATCACGTCCTGGTAAGCTACCGCAGCCTGTTGGATGCGCCGCTGACAATTGGAGCGCCCGAAGATGTAATTCCGGGAGTCCTGCTCCGCTACGACATTCCCGATTTGGCGAAGGCTCTTGGACCACGACTAAGAGTGACATTCCCGCTCAAAGGTACAGACGATCTGAGTCAGGACTCAACTTCGATCAATGTTTTGAGTGATACGAAACGTTAAGAAAAAACTTGCGCATCGTCGCAGTCAAACCAGCGAGGGTTGCTGGGTCAAAAACTGGCTTTCAGTCGCGCTGGTCTGCTTCGCGGAGCACTCGCACCTGCTTTTCGGTCAGTTGGGCGCTCCGCGCCTTGAGCAGTTTGTGCCAAACGCAGGTGTTCTTCCATCAGCCTTCGAGCTTCAAGGGGATTTCGTGCACGAATTGCGCGGTAAATCTCCCGATGCATTTCCGCCGATTCGCGCAGGTCGGTCGCGCGCTCCACGGTCTTGCGTCGCTTATCGTACATCGACGATGTCACTGTCTCCATGATGGCTGCGAGGATCGGATTACCCGATGCCTGGGCAATGATTCGATGAAAAAGCACATCGTGGATAAGGTAGTCGGCAGGACTGGCCAGGGCGGCAAACATTTCTGCCACCTCTTCGGCGAGCGCAGCATGGTGCTCGTCTTTCCCGCGTTCCGCTGCAAGGGCGGAAAGATTGCATTCAAGAATGATGCGGGCTTCAAACATCTGCCAGGTCTGGAAGCCGTGAAGAGCCCCCATCCAACTGAGAGAGGCCTTACCGAAATCCGGTGGCCCATCGGCAACAAAGGTTCCAACTCCGTGCCGGATCTTCATCACTCCCATGGCTGCGAGATACCCAATACCGGTGCGGAGACTGGCGCGGCTGATCTTGAGCGAACGAGCAAATTCGCGCTCCGGTGGGATTTTGTCGCCCGGTTGCAGCACTCCTTTTTCAATCAGAGAACGAACGTGGTTGACCACTTCCATCGTTCGGTGGTTGTTGGGCGAATCGTGGAGGATGGGCGGCATATCGTGCAGAAACCCTCTTAAAACCTGATAAATCGACGCAATATGAGCTTAGCACCAACGCCAACCGTCCGATTGAGAAATCGGAAAACTCGCTGGAAGGACGTTTGCAGAATAGAGTATATTCTTGTGGTCTGACCTCTGACATGTGATGTCAGCTCCATGTTCGGACTTGAGGTTGCCACCATGCTGATCAACAAAGATCGCCTCTTTCCCGCCGATTCATCGACACGATTGATTGCACGCGGACTCTATGAAGGGGTGCGAAACCTGCCCATCGTCAGCCCGCACGGGCATACACAGGCCGAATGGTTTGCCACGAACGCTCCATTTCCCGACCCCGCAAAACTGTTTGTGCAACCCGACCATTACGTTTACCGGATGCTGTACAGCCAGGGAATCTCCTTGGAGGATCTCGAAATTGGGCGGCCTCAGATCAGGGATCCCAGGAAAGTCTGGCGGATTTTCGCGAGCCATTATTTCCTGTTCCGTGGGACTCCGACGCGAATGTGGCTCGATTATGCCTTCCAGGAACTATTTGGATTGGAGGATCTGCTGTCAGAGAAGACTGCCGACTTTTACTTCGACACGATTTCAGAGAAACTCACGACGCCCGAGTTTTTGCCGCGCGCTCTCTATGAACGCTTTGGCCTGGAAGTTCTGGCAACAACCGATTCGCCTTTGGATTCGCTCGCGTACCACAAGAAAATTCGAGAATCCGGTTGGAAGGCCCGGATTGTGCCGAACTTCAGGCCCGACCCCGTGGTCGATCCAGAGTTCCCGGGGTTTGCCGAAGCCATTGCCAGGCTTGGAGAACAGACAGGCGAATCCACTACGTCGTGGACAGGTTACTTGAATGCCTTGCAGAAAGCGCGCGATCGCTTTCGTGAGTTGGGCTGCACCGCCACTGATCATGGGCACCCCACTGCCCAAACCGCTGACCTTTCCAACGCAGAGGCGGCTCGGTTATTCGATTGTCTGCTTGCAGGCAGGTCTGATGCGCGCCAGCAGGAGCTCTTTCGAGCTCAGATGCTGACTGAGATGGCGCGAATGAGCTTGGACGACGGTCTCGTAATGCAAATCCACCCTGGCTCAGTTCGAAACCATAACCGCGAGATCTATGAGCGGTATGGCCGCGACACGGGTGCAGACATCCCCCGGATGACGAATTATGTTGATGCGCTTCGTCCGCTGCTGGACCGCTTCGGCAATGAGAGCAACCTCTCGATCATTCTCTTCACTCTTGACGAATCAGCCTTCAGCCGTGAGTTAGCGCCTCTCGCCGGACATTATCCGTGCCTGCGCCTGGGACCACCGTGGTGGTTTCTTGATAGCCCCGAAGGCATGATGCGCTTTCGCGAATTGGCAACTGAGACGGCGGGTTTCTACAACACCGTCGGTTTCAACGATGACACACGTGCCTTCCTCTCTATCCCTGCACGTCACGACGTGGCACGCCGAGTCGATTGCTCTTTCCTGGCGAGACTGGTCGCAGAGCATAGGCTTCGCGAGGACGAAGCCGTCGAGGTTGCCTGCGATCTGGCTTACGGTTTGGTCAAGAAAGCATACCGGTTGTAGCAGCACAAGATGGTCGGCTGTAATCCGAAAGCGGCGATGTGCAAGAGGCTCGTGCCAAGAGGCCGCTGATACAAAGGGGCAGACATGGAACATCGAGGTTTGAAACTAAACAAGTATTCCATCGGAACCGGAGACAGGTTTGCGCACCAGGCAAAGGCGCAGTTGCAGGCTTGCATCATGGCTCTGAAAAGCGGACTCGAAGTCATTCCAGTTTGGAACAAGTCAAATCGCGAACACACCATCATTGGCTCCAAACCGACGTCCGTGCGTGAAGCCGCCGATGCGGCGGTTAGGGCGCTTGGCTGGAAACTTCCATATTTCTGCGATGCCGACCACATCACGTTGCAGACGGTCAGCCCATTCCTTGATGCGTGCGACTTCTACACCATCGATGTGGCAGACTCAATTGGTCAACCTGCATTGGCAGACGAAATTGAGCAATTCGTCGAGCGGCATCCTGAATTCGCAGGCCGTATCCAGTTCGAAAAGGTCGGCGAAGCCTTTGAGATCACTCCGCAGACGCTGCGCCACACGGCCCAGAAGTACCTGGCGGCGGTGAAGAAAGCCGGTCAGGTCTACCGAGCGATTGCGGATGCCAAAGGTAAGGGCAACTTCGTCCCCGAGATTTCGATGGACGAGACTGATAGCGCGCAAACCCCTGTCGAATTGCTCATCATTCTCGCCGCTATCGCAGACGAAGACATTCCTGTGCAGACCATCGCGCCCAAATTCAGCGGGCGCTTCAACAAGGGTGTGGATTACGTGGGCGATGTCGAGCGATTTGAGCGCGAGTTTGCGCTAGATGTCGCGGCCATCAGCTATGCGGTTGCTCACTTTGGGCTTCCAGCTAATTTGAAGCTGAGCGTGCACTCGGGCAGCGACAAGTTCTCCATCTATCCGGCGATCCATGCAACGATGCAACGTTTGGACGCAGGCGTGCACCTGAAGACAGCCGGAACCACGTGGTTGGAGGAGTTAATTGGCCTGGCAGAATCCGGGGGAGACGGTCTTGCATTGGCGAAGGATATCTACTCCGAAGCCTATGCTCACCGTGAAGAACTTTGCGTTCCGTATGCCAGCGTCATCGACATCGATGTCTCCAGGCTCCCCTCTCCCGCCGAGGTGGGCGGGTGGACATCCAAGCAATACACTTCAGCGTTGCGCCATGATCCAGGCGCAGCGGCCTTCAACAGCAGTGTTCGCCAGTTGCTGCATGTCGGCTTCAAGGTTGCGGCCCGGGAGGGGCAGCGCTACATCGACCTGATCGAAGCCAATCAAGACGTCATCGCAAAGAACGTGACCGCGAATCTTTATGACCGGCACATAGCTCCGGTTTTTCTGGGCCGAAGCAATACGTCGCGTCACCTTTAACCGTTTTCGAGAAGATGGATATAGCGGTTGGGGCAGCGCCTCAACGAAGAGAGACCTTCGCGCCCGCAAGCTTCGTGATCTCCTCGCCTTCTGGGGCTTGCACGACCAAGCCGTCGCCCGATACGTCGGCATATCCGATTGTCAGCCCTTTGCGGGCGCTGATCTTCACGTTGTGCATAGTCACGCTGGCAATCGGCGCTTCTGGCAAGCCTATGATCACCCCAGCTGATTCGCCGCCGCTCGCAGTCACGTTCTCGAGCGTGATGTTGTGGAAGTGTGGCGTCAATCGAGTGATCGGCTGCGCCGCTTCTCCCTCGGGTGGCAGAACCTTGGGGTAGTATTCGCTTATGATCAAGGCGTTCTTCACGTCTTTCATCTCTATATCGCGAAAGAACAGGTTGCCGACATCATTGCCGCGATCTCGATTCGCCTTGATCCGAATGCCGTTGTCGGTGCCTTCAAAATGAATGCGCTCAGCTCGAATGTTGCGGGCGCCACCGGCAATCTCACTGCCGATCGAAAGTCCGTGTCCATGCAGGAACGTGCAATCGGTAATCGTGATATCCCGGCTCGGATCGTCCGGCCCTGGTGAGTTGATTGGGCCCGACTTGATTGCGATATCGTCATCGCCGACGTCGGCAAACAGATGATCAATGCGTACATTCGAAGACGAAAAGGGATCGACGGCATCCGTATTCGGTGATCGCGGCGGTGCCAGAACTCTTATATTCCGAATCGTCACAAATCGGA
>Ga0210400_10002601_pt1 | contig 16563 bp, 13 predicted proteins | sample IncBWH26MmetaG_FD_155456 | JGI IMG/M metagenome (GOLD analysis project Ga0210400, IMG submission 155456) | Forest soil microbial communities from Barre Woods Harvard Forest LTER site, Petersham, Massachusetts, United States - Inc-BW-H-26-M | ecosystem: Environmental > Terrestrial > Soil >... | reverse complement strand
GGGTTTCTGTCCGGAGCGGTGCTCGGCTTTTCCCACACTGTCGGCAACTTCGGCGTGGTGCTGATGATCGGCGGAAACATCCCCGGCCGCACCCGGGTCATGTCTACCGCGATCTTCGATTATGTTGAGACCATGCGGTGGCAGGAAGCCAACATCCTCGCCGGCGGCATGGTGGTTTTCGCCTTCGTCGTGATCCTCTCGATGATTCTGATCGAGAAGCGCTTCGCGGGAGCTCGGGTATGAGCGAAGCGAACAGGATCCGCGCCGAGTTCCACAACGTGCTCGGCAACTTCACCCTCAACGCTGCGTTCGAGGTTCCGGCCAGAGGCATCACCGCCCTGTTTGGTCCTTCCGGCTGTGGCAAGACCACGGTTCTTCGCTGCATTGCAGGGCTGATCCGGGTCAAGGACGGCTATTTCGACATCGACGGCGAGATTTGGCAGGACCCGGATCAGACCTTCATCCCGACCTACCGGCGGCCACTCGGCTATGTCTTTCAGGAGGCGAGCCTGTTTCCGCATCTTTCGGTGCGGCGCAATCTCCTGTTCGGCGCCCCACCGGAAAAACCCGCCGACCGCCCGGCGATTGACTTTGACGAGGTGGTCGACCTGCTCGGCATCCGGCCGCTGCTTGATCGCTCGCCGCGCAATCTTTCAGGCGGCGAGCGTCAGCGGGTCGGCATCGGCCGCGCGTTGCTTACGCAACCGAAGCTGTTGCTGATGGACGAGCCTTTGTCCGCGCTCGACCGGAAAACCAAAGGCGAGATCCTGCCGTTCATCGAGGAGCTGCGCGATCATTTCTCGCTGCCGATTTTTTACATCACGCACGACATCGCCGAGATCGAGCGGCTCGCGGACAATATGGTGCTGCTCGATAAGGGGCATCTCGTCGCCTGTGCCAGGCTTTCCGAACTGCAGAGCGATCCATCCTCGCCGCTCGCGACCTCGCGCGAAGCCGCCGTGACATTGCGCGGCGTTGTCACTGCCTGCGATCCCAAATTTGGCCTCTCGAGCGTATCCGTTCCCGGCGCGGTGCTGATTGCGCCGCCGCCGCCGGCGACGGGCGCGATCGGCGAGCCGCGCCGTCTTCGAGTACTCGCCAGCGACGTCAGTTTGGCGCGCGAAAAACCGGCGCGCAGTTCGATCCTCAACGTGTTGCCGGCGCGGGTTGTGGCCATGAAGGCGCTGGACGGCTATGAGGTGTTGGCGGTTGTTGCGCTAGGCGAGCAAGGCGACGGCGCGCGTCTGCTTTCTCGCATGACGCTGAAATCCTGGACGGAGCTTGGGCTGGCCGAAGGCCAAAACGTTTTTGCCCAGGTCAAATACGTCTCGCTCAACGCGGGGCGCGGTACGGACACACCAACTCATCCCGTGAAATGAGATTGGCTATAGTGGTACCGATTGGATTTGGTTGCACGCGAGAGCGCAGAGCTCTCCACAGCACCGGCCTGCGCGTTGCGGCAGGCGATTACGTGCACCCATCGGCAAGCACCAGTTTGCTCGTCGTCGTAGCGTGGCGCACCTTGAACAGGTCTTGAATCTCGGGGTCACTTAGAAATGCCTCTGCCTTTTCGCGTTCCGGAAATTCGATGATGACCATGCGTTCGGGTTTCCAATCACCCTCGATTGTCGTTGGCTGAACCCCTTGAACTATGTATTTTCCTGAATGTTTGGCGATGAACGCAGGGATTTCAGCGATGTATTTTCTGAAACCACCGAAGTCATTCACCGACAAGTCGAGCACCAAATACGCTTTCATGCCTTACCTCGCGAACCTTCTGCAGCCAATTCGCGGTCCGGATCGAGCGAGCAGAATAAGACCGCATGCTTCAAAGGCAAGAAGGCCGCTCTCCACCCAAGGCTGGCGTCGCAAGCCTTTCGCAGTTGCCCCCTTGCCATCGGTCGTGCCATGACGCGCGTAACAGGAGCGTGATATGACTGTTCTTATCGCGGGCGGCGGCATCGGTGGGCTGACGCTGGCGCTCAGCCTGCATCAGATCGGCGTTCCCTGCCGGATCTTCGAAAGCGTGGCCGAGCTGAAGCCGCTCGGCGTCGGCATCAATGTGCTGCCGCATGCCGTCCGCGAATTGATCGAACTCGGCCTGCTCGACCAGCTCGACGCCGCCGGCGTGCGCACCGGCGAGCTTGCGTATTTTTCCAAGCACGGCAAGCCGATCTGGAGCGAACCGCGCGGGATCGATGCCGGATACAGATGGCCGCAATTCTCGATCCATCGCGGCACGTTGCAGCAGATCCTGCTCGATGCGGCGACGCAGCGGCTGGGCCGTGAAAACATCCTCACCAGCCATCATCTCAACGACTGGACCGAGACGTCAGATGGTGTCCGCGCTGATTTCATCGACAAGGCGACCGGCAAATCCGCCGGCAGCCATGACGGCCGGCTGCTGATCGCGGCCGACGGCATTCATTCCGCGATCCGCGAAAAACTTTATCCGCACGAAGGCCCGCCGATCTGGAACGGACGTATTCTCTGGCGCGGCATCACCGAATCGGATGCATTTCTCTCGGGCCGCACCATGATCATGGCCGGACACGAGATCCTGAAATTCGTCTGCTACCCGATTTCAAAGCGGGCCGATAGCGACGGCAAATTCGCGATCAACTGGATCGCCGAGCGGCACATGCCGCCGACCTATCAGTGGCGCCGCGAGGATTACAACCGCGCCGCCAACCTCGATGAATTTCTGCCGTGGTTCAAGGATTGGCGCTTCGACTGGCTCGATGTGCCCGGCCTGATCCGCCATTGCCCGCACGCCTATGAATATCCGCTGGTCGACCGCGATCCGATTCCGCAATGGACGTTCGGTCGCACCACCCTGATGGGCGACGCCGCGCATCCGATGTACCCGATCGGCTCCAACGGCGCGTCGCAGGCGATCCTCGACGCCCGGGTTCTCACCCGCGAGATTCTCGCGCATGGTGCGACCAGCACAGCCCTTACGGCCTATGAGGCGGAGCGCCGGCCCGCGACAAGCGACCTCGTCATGCTCAATCGGCGCAACGGGCCGGAGCAGGTGATGCAGCTGGTCGAGGAACGCGCGCCTGACGGATACGATGTCGTCACCGACGTGCTTTCGATCGAGGAATTGCACGACATCGCCGCCAACTACAAGCGCGTCGCCGGCTTTCAGGTCGAAGGCCTCAACGCCAGGCCGCCGATCGTGACGGTGCCTGCATCAGACCAACGCACGAGCACCGGCTAGTCCTACTCACCGAGCAGCTTTATTCGCCAAATCCGTGCGCGATCACCTTGCGCATGACATTCGGCAGCGCCTCATCCCGCAGCGTCGCAATCGCCACCCAGCGCATTCCCTCCGGCGCGCGGGTACGCGCAGGAACGTTCGCGGTGTAGACGATTAATTGCAGCGGAAAATGCGTAAATACATGCGTGACGACGCCGGCCTTGCGGTGCCAGCGCGCAACGCCCTTCAGCACCGGCGCCTGCGTCAAGGCGGCCTTGTCCTCCTGCGCGGCGAGCCAGCTTGAATTGGGCACTTCGGTCATGCCACCGAGCAGGCCCTTTTCCGGGCGGGTGCGGACCAGCAGTTCGCCGCCGCGAGTCACCACGAACGCCGCGCCGCAGCGCAGTTCGCCCGATTTCTTCGGCGCCTTGCGCGGAAAGACTTCCTGATCTCCCCGCATCCTCGCCGCGCAGCCATCGTTCAGCGGGCAGAGCGCGCAGGCCGGCTTCTTCGGGGTGCAGATCGAGGAGCCCAGATCCATCAATGCCTGAGCACTATCGCCGGCGCGTGACTTCACGTCGCCGCCGCGGGTCGGGCCAAGCAAGGTCGCCGCCAGTTGCTGGATCAGCGGCTTGGCTTGCGGCAGCGGTTCCTCGACGGCGAACAGTCGCGACACCACACGCTCGATGTTGCCGTCGACCGGCATGGTCCGGCGGCCAAAGGCAATCGCGGCGATGGCGGCGGCCGTGTAGGGCCCGACCCCCGGTAGCGCGCGCAAGCCTTCCTCGGTATCGGGAAACACCCCGCCATGATCGCGCCGCACCGCCACCGCGCAGGCATGAAGGTTGCGCGCGCGCGAATAGTAACCGAGCCCGGCCCACATCCGCAGCACGTCGTCGAGCGACGCGCAACCAAGCGCCTCGACATCCGGCCAGCGCGCCAGGAATTTCTCGAAATAGGGACCAACCGTCTTGACGCCGGTCTGCTGCAACATGATTTCCGACAGCCAGACGCAATAGGGATCGGCGCGCTCGCCCGCCAGCGGCCGCCACGGCAGCCGCCGGCGATGGCGATCGTACCAGTCGAGCAGAAGCGCGGGACGGACGGCTGTGGCTTCTTCGTGCTCGAAGGAAGAGGCTTTCTTTCGCTTGCTGGCCGCGCCTGATAGAGTCATGCGGCCATGTAACGTCATTCCGGGATGGACCGAAGGTCCAGACCCGGATTCTCAAGAGGAAAACTTCGAGATTCCGGGGTCGCGCATGTCAGGCGCGCAATGATTGAGACACAAAGACATCCATGTCCAAACTTTCCAAACCCGGTCCGATCAGCGCCAAGCCGCTCTCCGTCCTGCTCAGCGACGTATTTTCCGATGCCTATGCCCGGCAGGGGTTCGCGGCGCGCGAACTGGTGACGCGCTGGGCGGAAATCGCCGGCCCCGAAATTGCCGTTCATGCCGAGCCCCTGAAAATCCAGTGGCCCCGGCCGGTCGAGGGACAACCGCAGGAACCGGCCACACTGGTGCTTCGGGTGGACGGCCCGATGGCGCTGGAGATCCAGCACAGTTCCGACGTCATCCTGCAGCGCGTCAACCGCTTTCTCGGATGGAATGCGGTCGGACGGCTGGCCCTGCGGCAAGCGCCACTGTCGCGCCGGAACAGGCCAAAGGCGTCCCTCGCGCCGGATGCCAAGGCGGTGGCGGAAGTCGAAAAGACCCTGACACTGGTCGAGGACCCGGATCTGCGGGCGGCGCTGGCGCGGCTCGGCGCCTCGATCAAGCGAAATTGAGCCTGCCGCCGCGACCGCCGGCCATGGCCTCCCATTGCCACAATTGTGGTTTCAAGCTAGCGAACAGCATTGCAAACAGTATCCTTGGGTTCTTTGCGCGTGAGCGCGCCAGTTCGGGAGCAGACTTTGATCATTACGCGCCGCGCCTTCACCGCCGTCCTGTCGTTGACCGGGCTTAGCCTGCTTGCCGGGTTCTCGCCACTGCGCCTGATTGCCGACGCGATGGCGCAGGACGCGGCTGATGTCGCCAAGCCGGTATCGCTGCCGGACATGGCGCTCGGCCCCGCCAATGCCCCGGTAACGATCACCGAATACGCGTCGATGACCTGTCCGCATTGCGCCGCTTTCAACGCCGACGTGTTCCCGAAAATCAAGTCGACTTACGTCGACACCGGCAAGATCCGTTACGTGTTCCGCGAATTCCCGCTCGATATCAAGGCCGCGGCGGGCTCAATGCTGTCACGCTGCATCGCCAAGGACGATCCCGGAAAATACTTCGCGGTCACCGACATGCTGTTCAAGCAGCAGAGCGACTGGGTGATGAAGAACACCACCGAAACCCTGACCCGGATCGGCAAGCAGGCCGGCCTCAGCCAGCAGGCTGTCGATGATTGCCTCAAGGATCAGTCGCTGCTCGACAAGATCGTCGCCGACCAGAAGTTCGCCAACGAGGTACTGAAGGTCAACTCGACGCCGACCTTTTTCATCAACGGCGAGATGATCAAGGGCGAGACCTCGTTCGAGGAATTCGACAAGAGGATCAAGTCGCTGCTCAAGAGCTAATTGGCCTGCTTGCATTGATTCGTTCCGGCGGACGCCGGAACTTCAGTGAGAGTGATTGCGATTCGATGGTGCTGCGGATTTTCGATTTGGCTGTCTGAATATATTCAAGCGGACGCCGGTGATTGTGGTTCCCCGGTGTTCGTCGCAACGAGAGTTGGGGATAACCTCAACAAATCCCTCTATAAAAGCCTTGGGAAAAGCCCCGGGCGACGGTTGCCCTCCGGCCCCGGCCTCGCCATTGTCGCTCTCATGAGCCGCACGGAGCGACTCGCCCACACACCGACATTGCCTTCCATGGTATTGTCCCGGCAGCGAGATTCGTGTCCTGCCAACAGAGCATCGTGTCCATGAAACTCACGCGCCTTCGTCTTCACGGTTTCAAATCGTTCGTTGAACCCACCGACTTCGTGATCGAACCCGGCCTCACCGGGGTGGTCGGACCGAACGGCTGCGGCAAATCCAATCTGGTTGAGGCGCTGCGCTGGGCGATGGGCGAAACCTCGCACAAATCATTGCGCGCCGCCGACATGGACGCGGTGATTTTTGCCGGTTCCGGCAATCGTCCTTCGCGCAACCACGCCGAAGTGGTGATGACGATCGACAATTCCGACCGCTCCGCGCCGGCCGCGATGAACGACCGGGAAATTCTGGAAATCTCGCGCCGTATCGAACGCGAGGCCGGCTCGGTCTATCGCATCAACGGCCGCGACGTTCGCGCCCGCGACGTGCAGATCCTGTTTGCCGACGCCGCCACCGGCGCGCGTTCACCGGCGCTGGTGCACCAGGGCAAGATCGGCGAAATCATTCAGGCCAAACCGGAGCAGCGACGTCGCGTGCTGGAAGACGCCGCCGGCGTCGCGGGGCTTCACGCGCGCCGTCACGAGGCCGAATTGCGCCTCAAGGCCGCCGAAACCAACCTCACCCGTGTCGAGGATGTGATCGGGCAACTGGCCGGACAGATCGATGGCCTGAAGAAGCAGGCGCGGCAGGCGATCCGCTACCGCGAAGTCGCGAGCCGGGTGCGCAAGGCCGAGGCCACGCTGTTCCATCTGCGCTGGCTGGGGGCTCATGCCGACGTGGCGGAAGCCGCCCAGGTTCATGACCTCAGCGTTCGCGAAATGGCGGAGCGCACCCGCGAACAGGCCGAAGCGGCAAGAATCCAGGCGATCCGCGCCTCCGAACTGCCGGCGCTGCGCGAGTCTGAAGCCCGTGCCGCAGCCGGACTACAGCGCCTCACCAATGCGCGCGAAATGCTCGACCGCGAGGAAGAGCGCGCCAGGGAACGCGTCGCGGAACTCGATCGCCGGCTGACACAGTTTTCGGCCGACGTCGCGCGCGAGCAGCAGCAGAGCGCCGACGCTGATGTCGCGTTGCAGCGGCTCGATACCGAAGACGGAGAATTGAAGGAAGAGATCAAGTCGCGCGTCGAAAAACGCAGCGGCGTCGATGAGCGGGTGTCCGAAGCCGAAGCGACTTTGGCCTCCGCCGAACGGCTGTTCTCCGAATTGACCACCGTGCTCGCCGATCTTACCGCCAGGCGCGGCCAGCTCGAGGGCAATGTGCGCACCCATCGCGACCGGCTGGCGCGGCTCGACCAGGAGATCGCCAACGTCCAGAGCGAAGAGCAGAAGCTGGCGCAGGAAACCAGCGGTCACGGCGATCTCGCGATGCTGGCCGGGGCGATGGAATCTGCGCAGGAAAATCTGGCGCAATCCGAAGCCGCGTCACAGGCCAGCGAAGCCGCTCACATTGACGCCCGATCGAGGCTGGAAGCCGCTCGCGCGCCGCTGAACGAAGCCGACAAGCGCGTGCAGCGGCTCGAGACCGAAGCGCGCACGATCTCAAAACTCGTCAATGGCGAGACCAAGAATCTGTGGCCGCCGATCATCGACGGCGTCACGGTCTCCAAGGGATATGAGAAGGCGATCGGCGCCGCGCTTGGCGACGATCTCGATGCCCCGGTCGATCCCTCGGCGCCGATGCGCTGGACCAATGCCGGCGTGACCGAGGGCGATCCTGCACTGCCTGAGGGCGTCGAGGTCCTCGCGGCCCATGTCGAGGCGCCGCCGGAACTGGCGCGGCGCCTCGCGCAAATCGGCGTCGTCGCCAAGGAGCGCGGCGCGGAACTGGTTTCGCAGCTCAAGACCGGCCAGCGGCTGGTGTCGCTGGAAGGCGACGTCTGGCGCTGGGACGGTTTTGTCGCGGCGGCACATGCACCGACCGGTGCGGCCCGCCGTCTGGCCGAGCGCGCGCGGCTGGTCGATATCGAAAACGAACTCGAACAGGCCCGCATCGAGGCCGCCGCCAGGCGTCAGGCGTTGGAAACGGCCGAATCCGAACTTAAAGTCGCGTCCGCCGCAGAAACCTCGGCGCGCGATGCGTGGCGTGCCGCCCAGCGCGAGGCCGATGCCGCGCGCGAGCGCCATGCCTCTACCGAGCGCGAGATCAACCGTCACGCCGCGCGGAAGTCGGCGCTGACCGAGGCCCACAGCCGCCTCGCCGCCGACCGCAGCGAAGCCGAGGGCGCGCATGAGAGCGCCGCCGTGGCGCTGGCGGAATTGCCGCCGAGCCTTGAGACGGAGACCCGGCTCGCCGCCGTTCGCACCGATATCGAGGGTCATCGCCGCATGGCCGCGCAGGTGCGGGCGGAAGCCCAGGCGCTGGCGCGCGAGGCCGAACTGGCGGATCGCCGGCTACAGGCGATCACGGCCGAACGCAACGAATGGCAGCACCGCAAACAGAGCGCGGCCTCGCAGATATCGACCATCGAAGCCCGGGTCACGGAAGTCAGAGCCGAGCGCGCCGAACTCGACAATGCGCCGGCTCTGTTCGCGGAAAAGCGCCGCGCCCTGATCGGCGAGATCGAATCCGCCGAGCACGCCCGCCGGGTCGCCGCCGATGCGCTGGCAGCGGCCGAGAGCGCGATGGCGGAAACCGATCGCGCCGCAAAAATCTCGCTCGAGGCGCTGTCGGGCGCGCGCGAGGCCTGCGCCCGCGCCGAGGAACGCATGGATGGCGCCAAGCGGCGGTTGATCGACATTGAACGCGAAATCCACGACATGCTGGAAATCGAACCGCAGGCCGTGGCGGGGCTCGCCGAGATCGAGCCGGGCGCGGAGTTGCCGCCGCTCGCGGAGATCGAGGAAAATCTGGAAAAGCTGCGCCGCGACCGCGAGCGGCTCGGCGCGGTCAACCTGCGCGCCGAAGAGGAACTGCGCGAGGTCGAAACCCAGCATACCTCACTGACCACCGAACGCGACGATCTGGTGGAAGCCATCAAGCGGTTGCGCCAGGGCATCCAGAGCCTCAACCGCGAGGCACGCGAGCGGCTGTTGACGTCGTTTGAAACCGTCAACGGCCATTTCAAGCGGATGTTCGTGGAACTGTTCGGCGGCGGCGAAGCGGCACTGCATCTGATCGAGAGCGACGATCCCCTCGAGGCCGGCCTCGAAATCATCGCCAAGCCGCCCGGCAAGAAGCCGCAAACGCTGTCGCTGTTGTCCGGCGGCGAGCAGGCGCTGACCGCCCTGGCGCTGATCTTCGCGGTGTTCCTCACCAACCCGTCGCCGATCTGCGTGCTGGACGAAGTCGACGCGCCGCTCGACGATCATAACGTGGAACGGTACTGCAACCTGCTGCACGAGATGACCTCCACCACCGAAACGCGCTTCATCATCATCACGCATAATCCGATCACGATGGCGCGGATGAACCGGCTGTTCGGTGTAACCATGGCCGAGCGCGGCGTGTCGCAACTGGTCTCGGTCGCGCTCGAAGAAGCGGTGAAGATTCTCGATCAGCACGTGGCGTGATCAAGCCTCATCCGGAGGAGCCGCGCTTGCGCGGCGCCTCGAGGGATGGCCGCGCATGAGGCCGTCACCCGTCGAGGCTCGCAAGAGCTCGTACCTCAGGATGACGGCAAGCGATGACCGCTCCCGACCTGCCCGCCGAACTGAAAGCCGCGCTCGACGCGAAGCTGCACGGCGTCTCGCGCAATGACGCGGCTGAACGCGCCGCGCTGATCTCAAGGACCTACCGCGACGGCGGCAATTCCGGCGCCATCAGGTCCGAGACCGACGCGCTGGCCTATGCGCTGGCGCGAATGCCCGCGACCTATGCCGCGGTGACGGCAAGCCTGAACGCCCTGCAAGAGATCAATCCCCGGTTTGCGCCGACAAGCCTGCTCGATGTCGGCGCCGGGCCGGGAACGGCGAGCTGGGCCGCGGCGGAGGCGTTTTCAACGCTGAACGGTTTTACCCTGCTGGATGCCAACAGTGCCCTGCGCACGCTGGCCCTCGATCTAAGCCACGGCAGCGCGCGCCTGAGCGGGATGACCTATCAACGCGGCGAAGCCCGCGCCGCGCTGGCCGCTGCCGAATCCGCAGATCTTGTGGTGGCGAGCTATGTGATCGGCGAGCTCAGCGAAATGGAACGAAGCGCGCTCGCCGAGCTGATGTGGGCGAAAACCCGCGATACGCTCCTGATCGTCGAACCGGGCACGCCCGCTGGCTATGCGCGGGTCATCGCCCTGCGCGCACACCTGATTGCGTTGGGCGCGCATGTCGCGGCCCCCTGCCCCCACGAGGGCCAATGTCCGCTCGCGTCCCCCGACTGGTGTCATTTCACCCAACGCCTGCCCCGCCTGCGCGCGCACAAGCAAATCAAGGGCGCGGAGCTTCCGTTCGAAGACGAGAAGTTCAGCTATGTCGCGCTGACACGCGCGCCGGTGGAGCAGCATCCCGCGCGCGTGTTGACGCAGCCTGTGGTCGGCAAGGTCGAAGTAACCGCGAAACTCTGCACGTCAGATGGTCTCGCGGTGACAAGGGTGCCCAGCCGCGCCAAAGCAGAGTACGCCCGCGCCCGGCGCTGGCGCTGGGGCGACGCAGTCGTGGGAGGCTAGATTCCTCATGGTGAGGCGGCGCATTTGCGCCGTCTCGATCCATGAGACGAAATGGCTTCATCCTTCAAGACGCGGCCAAAAGATCGCTCCTCCAGCGATAACGGCGAAGCCGTTACGCCGGGATGAGGTCTTATATTGAACTAAACCCGCCTTGCGTCCGACCAAGGGATACCCACGTCGCGGCGGGCCGCCGCGCGGATGCGTTCGGGTGGTTTTCGGTATCGCGCGCGTTCTGATCGCAAAACCAGTATCCACTTTTGCGAAACACGCGCTAGGTTACTCGCATTGATTGTCTCACCAGGAGTTGTCTGCCATGTCGACCGGCTGGATCGTTATCGGCGTCATCGTTATTCTCGTTCTGTTCGCGATCGGCGCGTATAACCGCCTGGTTGCGCTCGGTCAGCGCGTTAGTCAGGCTTTTGCCGACATCGACGTGCAGCTCAAGCAGCGCCACGATCTGATCCCCAATCTGCTGGAAACCGTAAAGGGCTATGCCGCGCATGAGCGCGGCACGCTTGACGACGTGGTGAAGGCCCGCAACGCGGCCATGTCGGCGCAGGGACCGGGCCAGGTCGCCGCCGCCGAAAACCAGTTGAGCGGCGCGCTCGGCAAGCTGATCGCGCTGTCCGAGGCCTATCCCGACCTCAAGGCCAACGCCAACTTCCAGCAACTGGCGAACGAGCTGTCCGACCTGGAAAACAAGATCGCGGCCAGCCGCCGTTTCTTCAACAATGCGGTTCAGGAATACAACACCGGCATCCAGCAGATGCCCGCCGCGCTGTTCGCCGGCATGTTCGGCTTTACCCGCAAGGATTTCTTCGATCTCGGCGCCACTAGGGCCGAAGTCGAGGCGGTGCCGACGGTCAAATTCTGATCCGCCAGGACATCCGGCAGAGCAGCGCATCATGGCCGCGTATGGTCTTTACACGCACATCGCATCGAACAAATTTCGTTCGATGCTGCTGCTCGCCGGGCTGTTCGTCCTGGTCTACGTCATGGTCTATGCGGGTGCGCTGATCGCAGAGGTCATGATCAATAGCGGTGCCCCGGTCGACTATTATCTGGCGGCGGCGGCACGCGACCTGATCAAGGCTCTTCCCTATGCCTCGGGCGGGGCCGCGCTGTGGATCGTGATCGCCTATTTCTTTCATCAATCGATCGTCGATGCCGTAACCGGCGGCGAGGACGTGACGCGGCAGCAACAGCCGCGGCTCTATAATCTCCTGGAAAATCTCTGCATTTCCCGCGGCATCCCGATGCCGAAGCTGAAGATTATCGACAGCGACGCGCTGAACGCGTTCGCGACCGGGCTCAACCAGCGGCAATACGCGATCACCGTCACCACAGGGCTGTTGAAGGCGCTCAACGATCAGGAAATCGAGGCGGTGCTCGGCCACGAGCTCACCCACATCCGCAACGGCGACGTGCAGATGATGGTGATCGCGGTGATCATCGCCGGCGTGGTCGGCTTCGTCGCCGAATTGTTTTTCCGCAGTTTTACCAATTTTGGCTATTACGGCGGCGGTTGGTGGTCTTCTTCATCATCGTCGTCATCCTCATCCTCCTCGTCTTCCTCCGGCAGCGACAGGAAAAGCTCCGGCGGCGCGGCGATCATTGTCATCATCATCGCGGTCGTGCTGATCGCGCTGGCCTGGCTGTTGTCACAGCTTGTGCGGCTGGCCCTGTCGCGATCGCGCGAACTGCTCGCCGATGCCGGATCCGTCGAACTGACGAAAAATCCCGACGCCATGATCTCGGCACTGCGCAAGATCGAGAACCGGGGCGAGCTTCCCGGCGCAACCTCGGCGGTCATGGAACTATGCCTCGACAACCCGCGCGAGGGTTTTTCCGACCTGTTTGCGACCCATCCGTCGGTGGAGTCGCGGGTCAAGGCGCTGGTGAAATTCGCCGGCGGACACGATCCCGGACCGCTGGCTCTGCCATCGGACACACCGGCTGCGCCGGATGATCGGCCGCCGCTACCGACAGACGGTCAAACCACGCCGCCACTGCCATCGGGTCCATGGGGCAACGCCACGGACCCCAGCACCGCGTCGCAAGGCGCCTCACAGGGACCTTGGGTCGATCCCGCCGGTCCCTGGGGCCGCCATTAGAACTTCTCCACACGGGGCGTGCTGGCAAAATCCCACACGAAGTTAACGACATCGGCAGGATTAACCCCGACCGCCGTCTAATGAATTGAATTCTCCCTTGTTTCTGCCATGTTCCGGCCTAAAGCAGGCAGAGGGACATTCTGATCGCATCGTGTATAGCCGCACGGTCAGGGCATCATGTTGCGGGCAAGGGAAATTCATGGCGAAGCCAGTAGTGATTGTGGTAGGCGCTGACAAGGGCGGGGTCGGCAAGACGACGGTCTCGCGAACCCTGCTGGACTATTTCAGCGCCAATAACGTAGCCACCCGCGCCTTCGATACCGAAGCCCCGCGCGGCACGTTGAAGCGCTTTCACCCCGACATCACCGAGATCGTCGACATGACGACGACGTCGGACCAGATGAAGATCTTCGATACGCTGAATGCCGTCAGCCCCTCGGTCACCGTGATCGACGTCCGCGCCGGCCTGCTCTCGCCCGCCCTGGCCTCGCTGCGCGACATCGGTTTTCTCGATGCGGCGAAGACCGGGCAGATCACGTTTGCCGTGTTCCACATTCTCGGCCCCTCGATCGCCTCGCTGGACGAGATCGCGGAAACCGCGAATTTCATGCTAGGCGCGAAATATTTCCTGGTGAAGAATTTCATCAACAACACCAGCTTCTTCGAATGGGATCAATCGACCTACAATTCCTATTTCCACCGCATCAAGGACGCCACTGAGCTTACGATCCCGAAGCTCAACGAAATGGCCTATGAGCAGGTCGAGGTTGCCTCCGTGCCGTTCCTCAAATTCGTGGCCAACAAGGGCACCAGCGACGAGGCCGCGAACTATTCGTTCGTGCTGCGTGGCTATGTCCGCCACTGGCTGGCCAATGTCTGGAGCGAGTTCGACCGCATCAAGCTGACCGACCTGGTCGGATCCAACAAATCCGGCGCGCGCGGCGGCGAAAAATAATTGCGGCGGTTGATATAATTTGGCTGGATTAGGCCCACAATTCGCCTGATATAGCCTTGATGAGCACCACGCCCGTCTACATCATCTGCTCGCCCCGCCCGCTGGTCGGCAAGACGCTGCTGGCGCGGCTATTGAGCGAGTTCCTGCTGCTGAAAAACGGCACCGTCGCGGCCTTCGACGTCAACCTGAAGGAACCGTCGCTGCTCGAATACCTTCCGCAGATCACCGAGACCGCCGAGGTCGACGATACCTTCGGGAAGATGGCGTTGATGGACCGGCTGATCGTCGACGACGGCATTGCCAAGGTGATCGACCTCGGCTTTCACGCCTTCGACGAATTCTTCAAGATGTCCGAGGAAATCGGGTTCATGAAGGAAGCGGCGCGGCGCAGCGTGTCGCCGATCGTCCTGTTCGTCGCGGATACCGACCGGGCCTCGGCGCGCGGCTATCCGATGTTGCAGCAACAAATCCCCGCCTCCGCGCTCGTGACCATCGACAATGAACACGTGGTGCGCGGCGAACTGCCCGTGGCCATGGCCCATGGCAGAGTCCTGCATATCGCCGCCCTGCCGGTGTTCCTGAAGACCTATATCGACCGGCTGACGTTCTCGTTCACCGAATATCTGCGTCACGAGAAGGATTCATCCACCGAACTGCATCAGTGGATCCGCAAGAATTATTTCAGTTTCCGCGAACTTGAGCTGAATCTGATTTTGCAGCGGTCGTGATTCTCAGGCGTCGTCCCGGCCTTGAGCCGGGACGACGCCTGAGTTTGTGCACCACTAACGCGCTCGCGTTCAAACCATCAATGCCCGTCGAACGCCATCAGCGTTCGCACCGGCACATCCATCGCCCGCAATTTCGCGGCGCCCCCGAGATCCGGCAGATCGATGATGAAACAGGCCGCCACCACGTTGGCGCCGATCTGGCGCATCAGCTTGACCGCGCCCTCCGCGGTGCCGCCGGTGGCGATCAGGTCGTCGACCAGGATCACGCGTTCGCCGGGAAGAATGGCGTCGGCGTGCATTTCCATCTCGTCGAGCCCGTATTCCAGCGAGTAGGCGATGCGCACGGTGGTATGCGGCAGCTTGCCCCGCTTGCGGATCGGCACAAAGCCGGCGGAGACCTGATGCGCCACCGCGCCACCGAGAATGAAGCCCCGCGCCTCGATGCCGGCCACCTTGTCGATCTTGTTGCCCGCCCAAGGCTGCACCAGTTCATCGACCGCCTGGCGGAAGGCGCGCGCGTCGCCGAGCAGCGTAGTGATATCGCGAAACAGGATACCCGGTTTCGGATAGTCCGGAATGGTGCGGACGCTGGCCTTCAAATCATATTCAAACGTCATCGGTTTCTCTTTCAGATCTCTGTCGCCATCTTCAATTGCGATCTTCAATTCATTTGCACACCGAGCCGGAATGCGTTCTCGACGATGCGCAGGCCGACCTCGCCGCCGAGCGACATCAGCGATTCCGGGTGAAACTGCACGCCGCCGACCGGCAAGCTCTTGTGCTCGATCGCCATCGCGACGCCGTCCTCGGTGCTCGCCGTGACCTCGAGCACGTCGGGCATGCTGTCGCGCTCGACAAAGAGCGAATGATAACGGCCGATCACGATTTCATTGGGCAGGTTCTGCATCAGCCGCCCGCCGCGGACCTGGACCCGCGACGGCCGTCCATGCGCGGGCTGGCCGAGCTGGCCGAGCTGGCCGCCGAAATATTCCCCGATCGCCTGCACGCCGAGGCAGACGCCGAAGATCGGCAGCTTCCTGTCGAGTGCAGCCCCAATGGTTTTGGAAATCCCGAAATCTTGCGGCCTCCCCGGCCCTGGCGACAGCACCAGCAGATCATAGCTTTGGCTGCTCAGCATCTGCTGTGCGTGAATATAGCGTACCACGGTCACGGTGGCGCCGACCTGGCGAAAATAATCCGCCAGCATGTGCACGAAGCTGTCGTCATGGTCGATCAGCAGTACCCGCTTGCCCGAGCCGGTGGCATCCGGCGCGAATGCCGACAACGGCTTCGGCGGATCGCCGCGCAGCGCCTGAAACAGCGCCGCCGCCTTGACCTGGCACTCGCGGTCCTCGGCGGCGGGGTCTGAATCGAACAGGCAGGTGGCGCCAACCCGCACTTCGGCCAGGCCGTCCTTCATCCGGATGGTGCGAATGGTCAGCCCGGTATTGATGCTGCCATCGAAATTCACGGCGCCGATCGCGCCGGCGTACCAGCGTCGCGGCGAGCGCTCATTGTCCTCGACGAACTGCATCGCCCACAGTTTTGGGGCGCCGGTCACCGTCACCGCCCAGGCGTGGGTGAGGAACGCATCGAGCGAATCGAAGCCCGGCCGCAGGATGCCTTCGACATGATCGACGGTATGGAACAGCTTCGAGTAGGTCTCGATCTGCCGCCGCGCCAGAACCTTGATCGAGCCGGGCACGCAGACCCGCGCCTTGTCGTTGCGGTCGACGTCGGTGCACATGTTGAGTTCGAATTCGTCTTTCTCCGAATTAAGCAATTGCCGGATCTGCTCGGCATCGCCGATCGCATCGACGCCGCGCGCGATGGTGCCGGAAATCGGGCAGGTCTCGATCCGCCTGCCATCGGAGCGCACGAACATTTCCGGCGAGGCCGCCACCAGAAATTCACCGTCGCCGAGATTCATCAGCGCGCCATAGGGCGACGGATTGATCCGGCACAGCCGCTGGAACACTTCCGCCGGCGAGCGCTCGCAGGGCTCGGCAAACAATTGCCCCGGCACCGCCTCGAACAGATCGCCGCGGGCGAAGGCGGCACGCGCGGTTTCGACCGTGGCCTGGTATTCGCCGGGC
>Ga0210400_10002600_pt1 | contig 16566 bp, 25 predicted proteins | sample IncBWH26MmetaG_FD_155456 | JGI IMG/M metagenome (GOLD analysis project Ga0210400, IMG submission 155456) | Forest soil microbial communities from Barre Woods Harvard Forest LTER site, Petersham, Massachusetts, United States - Inc-BW-H-26-M | ecosystem: Environmental > Terrestrial > Soil >... | reverse complement strand
CTTCGCACTGGTCGGTTTCCCGGCTCGGACGCTCGCAAGCTACCAAGTTCAACCAACAACCTCCTTGGGTGGGTCCTTCCCCCACTGGTGATCTGCGCTGTTGAGGCGCACCCGATATCCCCGTTTTTCGTTCGTGATCGCTTGAAAAGGGCTATAATTACAGCTTGGCCTCATCTGGTTGTGAACTGAATCAGATCTTCGGGGATCTCGCCGCCCGTGTGCCAGACGGCCCCCCAGGTTACCCGGATTTTGTTTTTCATGCCGGCGTGTTGCCCACACCGCCCACTGCGCTCGCTACCGACCGCATTTTGATCCGAAAGACGACGAGCCAATACAACTCCTGCTATCGAGCCGATTTGTTGTACATGAATCTCGGCCCGCGAAAGTGCCGCGAGCTTGGCGTCTTCCTGCTCGCTTGTGGCTTCCACGGCCCTGCGGAAACTACGACCCTTTCAATCAGTCACCCTGAGTCCGACATTCGCCGTATCATCATTCCCGGAAACAGGGTCGATCTCTCTGACTTGCCTGTCGGTCTATCGACAAAGCCCTTCGCATTGCGCTATTTCCCAGCAGAAACGGAAAGGCATCCGTGGCTACACGACTGCTGCACGCACGATCTTCCACGCTTCGCACTAAGCAACGCAGAAGACTGCGTCGCTACGGAGGAGGACTGGCGTGCGCGCGACTCGATCTGGGTCGATGCGTCGAGCCCAGGGGCGTTCCGATTTGCGGAACTCCTACTCAACGCCGGATGTTCGTGGAACACGGTGCGCGAGTACGCCCTTGAAGGAGACGCCGGTTATCGCGGCGTGGCCCCGATGAGTGCTGAATTGCGGATCCTTCTTCCGGGTAGTGATTTGTGGATCTACGAAGGCGAGGATGTGCCGGTGGTAGTAGTTTCCGAGAAGCGGTCTTGAAGTGGGGTTAGCGGAAACTGCCTGTGCGGTCTCCGATCGCGGGAAAGCTATCCTGTGACGCGGCATATTGCCAGGCGTCCAGTTCTCCAGCGTCTCCGGCACGCGCTCCGCGACCACGTCATCGATCGCGAACGTAAGGGTATGCGGCGTGATGAGCACGCGGCACTGATCGGCTCGGGCGGGCGATCCAGGTTTCGTACGGCGCGCGACCCCGGCCCCTCAATGCGCTCGCGCCGAGTGCCATGGGCATAGAAAACGGTGAACTTACTCCAAGTTTGGTCTGACGCTGGATACGAGCGCGTCCAGATACGACGCGGAAGTTGGATCACCCTCCTTGGGGGCCCACGACGCAAAGTCCTTATCATTCGCCGCCGAGTACGGGCCGGGTTTTACCTCAAAGCAGACTGCGTGCGGCGTCAGAACCGCCAGCGAATGCCAGACACCCGGCTGAATGTCGATCCCGATCGCGTTCCGGCCCAAGATGTGAGTGCTGATGACCTGCCCGACATCGTCGAAAGTGAAGAACGCAAGCTCGCCCTCCAGCACGATGAACGTCTCCGACTTCGGGGGATCACGGTGCCGATGCGGGGCGATGTACGTCCCCTGGACCATTACGTTCAGGAACCGATGGGGATTGTCTTCCATGCTCGTGTGGAAGTTGTGATTCGTCCGCAGGCGCGGCGACTGGCGCGCGCGCTCAATCAACGACGCTATCAGTGCCGAGTCGAGAAGCTGTAGCGATGACATTGATACCAGGATGCAGGGCTTGCAGCGGGCCCGCAAGTGCCGTTAGTCGTCCAGTGTCTCGCGCACGCGCTCCGCGATTACGCCCGGATCTTTGTCCAGCGGGAACGTCACCGTGCGCTGGAATCCGTGCGGGCCCGTGATGAGCACCTTGACGCCACCCCGAAACGCGTCGGACGAGATCCAGCCCTCGTACGCGCCGCTTGTGTGCCTGCCGCGCGCGACCGGATAACCGTCATTGAACGCGACGGCGTGCGCGGGTTTCGATCGTGATGCGACCCGGCGATACGGTGCAGAATGGGCAGGAGTCCAAACGTCGGCTTTATCACCGGCGCACTTCTGATTGGAGTGTTCGGCACATCGAGGCGGGTTCGTGGCGCGGTATAACGTGGATCGCGGGGAGGTTAAGCATGGCTCGGTGTGAAGTGTGCGGCAATGATTATGACAAGAGCTTCGATGTCGTTGCGGCCGGAGCCCGCCATACGTTCGACAGCTTTGAATGTGCCATTCAGGCAATGGCCCCGATATGCGAACACTGCAATTGCAAGGTCATCGGGCATGGAGTCGAGGTCAGCGGCAGGTTCTTCTGTTGCGCAAATTGCGCCCGATTGTCCACCGGTGCGGAAGTCAAAGACCGGGCGTAGCGCGTACACCGGCTCAGTCTTCCAGCGTCTCCCGCACGCGCTCGGCGATCGCGGCCGGATCGTCATCGATCGCGAACGTGGCAGTACGCTCGAATCCCTGCGGACCCTTGATGAGCACGCGGAACCCGCCCTTGAACGGATCGGCTGCCATCCACGTTTCGTACGGCGCCTTGACGTGGTTGCCGCCCGCGACCACGGCGGCCTGCGATGCGTTCGCGCGGGTAGCCGGGGATTCTTTGATGGCGAACGCCATGTCTCACCGGTTTGATATTCGTCTTTTGTTCGCCTATGATGAAGACGTGCCGATTCGCCGTTGCCGAGTATCCTTTATCGATACGAACGGCATCACTCACATGGCGAACGTGACCGGCGAGAGCTTGTACGAAGCCGCCGTTGCCGCGCTCGCCGAGTTCGAGCGGTGCGGCTTCACGGACGTGATCGCCGGGCCCGCTACTCGACTTCGCATCGCTGTGGAATCGCCGGGTACCGAGCACGAGCTATCTGTCGGTAAGATTCAGGCTTGGCTCGAAGGCAGCGGCAAGAGCCCGAACGAAGAGGCACTGAGGGTTCGGCTTCGCGAACTGCCCGCAGGTTAGTACCGCTCGCACAAACATTCTACTCCTCCATTTCGGCTCGGGCCTGCTCATCTATGAATTTCTCGATTTCCTTGATCTGGTACGAATTGAGCGAGAACTTTGTAGGCGTCTGAGAGAACTTTTTGCGGTACTCCTGATCCTCCCGAAACTTGGCAAGACGCTTACCTTCAACTTTGAAGACCTTGATCGAGGCGTTCCGCACATTGGCACTGTGATGCGTCCATGCCTTCGTCTTCTGACTCTGCCTGAAGATTGCGGGTTCGTCACCTTTGAGACGCTCGAAACCACATACCTTCCGCACCGGGTATTCAAAAAGGATGTGAGCACAGTGAGGCTTGATTGTTTTTACCCTGAACGGAAAGTGTCCACGTATAAGTCCGGGCCACTTCTCATAAACGGCGAGATAGACCTCCTCCTCCCGCATATCTTGAAGATCAACGGGCACCAACGTCTCGCGCTTGTTTGTGTTCGCCATTCTTGTTGAGTGTACCTGGATTCTGCCGTTTGCTGGATTAGCCGTCGAGCGTCTCGCGCACTCGCTCCGCGATCACGCCCGGATCTTCGTCCAGCGGAAAACTGACCGTCCGCTCGGCAGCAGGCGTTGAAAGTGCGCCTGCGGGAGGTCAATGGCCACCAACCGTAACCCCGTTGCGCGGTAGTGGTCAGACACTCGCTTCATTTAAAAACTGGCCGTGATAGTTCGACGTGGCACGTCAACGCTGCATGGTCGGAGATAGCGTTCGACGTACCCGCCAACACAAAGCCCCCTATTTCCTGAACGCATGTCGCTTCACTCAGAATGCAATGGCTTGTTGCAAGGACATGATCGATCTCAGTCTTCTTTCCTCTATGGCCGAAGAAGGTATTTGCACCCTCTCGTGCAGCCCGTTGCCAACCACTCGCAACAATGCGGCGAAAATGATTGCCTGCCCGAGAAGGCCGTGACATGCTAACGTTCAGGTCGCCAATAACAACGGAAGGACTGCTGCTGAGGGAGGCTGCCGTGACCTCAAGCCACTCCCAGGCGTGAGAAAGCAAGTGGGCTGATTTGCCCGAGTATGCGGGTACTCGCACACTCAGAACGGAGATCCCCAAAGAAGGAAATCTAACGCCGAGCAGGTTGGCCGGGAACTGCTGGTCAAACGTTGGGAGGTCAATACTCAGCGGTGCCAGCGGCAGCTTTGAAGCCACAAGTATTCGATTCGCGACCTCCTTCGGCTGCGCTGACATGATTTGCTGGCTCCAACCCGCATTGTCGAGTGTGGTGCGAAACCGGCTTTCAAACTGCTGCGGGAAGAATTCGGTGAAGACGAGGACGTCTGCGTCTAAGGCGATTGCAGCATGGGCTGCTTCGAGACGAAAACGTACCTTGCCAACGCGATTGTTAAGGTTCCATGTAGCAATACGCAAGAAGTACCCCTGGGGAGATGGGATTGTAGCAGCTATGTGCGGGTTATCGGAAGGCGCAGTCCTCGATCACCGCAGGGCCCGGCATGTCCCTCAATCCTCCAGCGTCACCGCACGCGCCCGGCGATCACGGCCGGATTCTTCGTCGAGCGGGAAGCTGACCGTCCGCTCGAACCCATACGGGCCTGTGATGAGCACCTTCCGAAACGCGTCGGCGGCGATCCATCCCTCGCACGCGCCGCTCGTGTGGTTGCCACCTGCGACCACCGCCACCTCAATGCGTTCGCGCCGGTTGCCTGGAATTCCTTTCACGTCGAAGACGGTCAGCGGCATACCGCATAATTGTAACGATCATGTCAGCGCGCATCACCCTCAACGCTGTGAACCACGAACTAGCCCGGCTCGGGCTCCGCGACCGACTGGATCGATCGCACGGTGCACGTGCCGAAGATCAGCGACCTGACGCTGAAGGAGTGGGTTGAGCGGTTCAGGGGGCTGAAGAAGGTGAATGCGGAGATCATGCGGGCGGGCGGCAAGGTCGCGCGGGCGCGATCAAGCGCACCGCACAGGTCGTAACTAGGCGATCGAATGCTTGCACCCTGCTACACCAGGGCCGGAAGTGATAGTCCTTGAGCGGCGGTACATTCCTTGATCGCCGACCATGCCCCAAGAACGGCTGCACTTTCGGCCAGAGACAAGTCTCGACACCCCTACTCAGTCGCGTTCCGCATCTCCGTGATGGTGCACATACAGGCCGCAATATGACGGGGAATAGCCTCCGTTCGCGATAGGTTGTTAATCCGTGCGCCTCATGCTGCAAATCGAAGCCTATCGATGCAGAGGTCAACGAACGATGCTATTGCGCCGTTGCCGTGCTGGCTGCCGGGGTGTCCCCCAGGGACCTTTGATTCTTTGCGTAGAGCACAGCCTCCATGAAGCTCAGAGCACGGTCGTACTGGTCGCCATTCAGATCAATGGCTATTTCCCCCGCCGCAGCCCGAAATGTCAGGTACTGCCGCTTGCTGCGCTGGTACATCCCATAAAGGATCGCGGTGATCACGCCACCCCGACCAAGATCGTAATCGAATCCCGCTGGCTAAGTGCCGCCGCAACTATGGACGCCACTGCGGTTAGAGCCGCATATCCGAGGCACATGGTGTTCGCCTCATGCATCACGCTGGAGTAACAGAGATCTGTCAGCATTATTGCTTTGGCGATTTTGAAGCTACCTGAATGCACCTCGAACCAAAGCCGATGCGTAGTCAACCTGGGGAACTCGCTTGTGGCTTCCGCGATGATGCTCTCTCCTGCGAACAAATACATCTGTGCTCTCCCGATTCTGCGTTCGAAAAGTTAACGGCCACAAAGATAACACAGGTCATCGACATATTATCAAGTGAAGTGAGGTTAGCAGGCGGCTGCTGACCGAAGAATCAAGAGCATAGTGCCTGAGGTTAGCGTTGGTGAGGTGATTGATAGTAGCTGAAGCGTTAGTTGACAAACGTCGCACCGTTCAAAGCCAGCTGCGCTCGCACCCAGTCCCGCACCTGCACCTCCATCGGCCGGCCCTACTCTGCCGTTTTGGCGGAAGCCTCGCCCGTCACCTCACTCAAATCGCGCAGCAACCGCTCGAACGTCTTGGCGTACACGTCGTGGTCCTTCCAGTTGCTGAAGTCCGGGATGAAGTACTCGCGGATCTCGCGCGCGCTATCGATCCCGGTATCAGCATCAGCTTCCACGAGCGGATGCGGTCGAAAAGAACGACGCTGATGGGAAACAGCATCTGCCGCCTTCTGCTACGCCTCCTTCGCGCGAGCGTTCGCGATCTCAGTCTTGACCCAATTGCTGTTCATGCTGTGATCGGACAAGATCAACAGAAGCTTGTCGTAGACGCGGATCGCTTCGTCGATCTGTTCGTGAAGTTTCCGGCCGCCTTGGACGTCGTGCGGTGCGAACCAGCAGCGGACGCCCTTCGCTTGCAGGTCAGCGTGCAGCCGGTCGGCGAAGTCCTGGTCCTTGGTCGAGTATGAGATGAAGACCGAGTAGAACTCGAAGGCGGACCCGGTCAGCGATTTCATGTATGCGACAGAGTCCTCAGGCACACCGGCCCCGCGCAAGAAGGACTCGGAGATCTTGCCGTGGTCGGCGTCGTCCTGGTTGGGATCATGGAGGGCCTGCTCGGGTTGGAGTGTGCGGAGGCCACGTGCCCGTACTGCGGGAAGATGAACGTGCTCCCCGGCCTTGTTGAGGTCGCCAGATACGTCTGTGAGGTATGCGGCAAGAGCGTCGCGGGGTGATTTACGTGCGGCCCAACTTATGCAGACGGGGCCGTTGCTCGTGCCTGTCACGACCGAGACGTAGGTGCCGGGGGCGGCGGTGATTTCGGTGGCTTGACCGTACCCCACCTACCTGCCGAACACAGCTACGATATCGACGACCACCTGCGTTCTTGGGCTGTATACGACCGCGTACCCGTTAATGTACCCCCTGCTATAGCCGCTGGGCACGGGTACCAGTTGCGGCTCCACAGCGATCGGCAGCGGCTCAATCTTGTTCTGCCATCCGGGCGGCAGGTGGCCGTTACGGTAGAGCTTCTTCTGCAAACCTGGGGGCAATGCGCGGTATCGTGGCGCGTAATACTCGGTCACGATCCGCGCGTCGCGCGGCTGGAAGTAGCAGTTCTTTGCGCTGTGGTTACGGTGATCGTAGCCGCGATCATCCTGATCCTTATGGTTTCCGTGCTCTTTCCAATGCTTCTCATCTTCGTGCCAATGTTTGGCAATCACGGAGCCGCTCGCCAAGATACCGAAGGTTATTAGGGATTTGCCAATCGCATTTGTTCGTCCGTACTCGCCAGTCCAGGTATGCAGTTTAACAGCCAAGAGGCCGTCGTACGCACCGGAGTCAGACTCGTTGAGCCTTGTGTCTGCCCAGAACGCATCCAACCCCGGTCGCTTTGCCTTCCGCAGCTATCTAATCCTCGTTACATGTGCGGCACGGCGCAACGTGCGCCGATCATCGCACTCCTTCAATTTGTGGATCGGAATTGAATGAATTGAGGGAATCGCCATTTGCCAAGGCGGATGTAACAGACCGCGTTCCCGCCGAGTCGCCCGTGTGGCCGTAGGCGCACTGCGGCATCGATGCGAATTGGGGACAAGCATCACCCGAGCCTGAAGTTAGCGTGCTCGGCCCCCGCATGAGAGTGTGCCGTCTTTTTCTCGTGCGGAAAGTCCTGCCGTGTACAAACGACCGATTGAGTTCTATTTGGGCACGGGAAGAGTCGATTATCGAGTAAGCGAGCCCGTGCTGCGGGACGGCAAACGGATTCCCTGGATTTTTGTGAGTTCGCCGTTTGCGAAGGATGCGGCGAGGGCGTCGGGTTAACCGTCGATGCGGATCAGAATTACCTGGCGGCGGTCCATTGCACGTTCAATCAGCGGGGCTCAGCGGGGACGACTACTTCACCCGCTTCACGTCGAGCTTGGCTTTCGCACTGTCATGCTCATCGGACATGTTCGCCTCGCCGGTGATGCGATCCGTGTCGAGCTTGAGATCGAACTTGATCGTGTGTTCGTGATCCTGGACTTCCAGCGTGATCTTGTCGCCGTCGATCTTGCCCTTCAGGATCGGGAACTGCTCACCTTCGTCTGGGCCCACCGTCCCGGTAATCTCGGTGCCGGTCTGCTTGAGCTTCAACAGGGCGGTGGAATCCTTGGTCTCGCCGTTCGACCGGGTAACATCGAAACTACCCGACCAATTGCCGGTGGCGTTCACGTCGGCGATTGCGACGCCTGCGAAGGCGGCCATCACAACAAGGCATAGTAGCGTTCTCATTGTCCCTCCATACCAGGCATAGACGGCGAAATCCTGCGAATGTTCCAGTCATTTTTTGCGTGGGCCCTGGGCAGTTCGGCCTTGTGGTAGGAATTGGGCATGGGCGACCCCAGCATCGACATCACCGGCCGGATGCCCATCGTGCCGCACGAGACGGCACCGGGCGTGGACTGCTGCGGCTGCATCATCGCCGCCGTGGACGGCACCAACGTCGAGCTGCGCTGCAACGAGTGCGGCGCGGTGCTAGGCGTCGTGCAGGTGGACATCCTCAAGAGCTTGCTTGGAATCGATGCTGCAAGCGCAATGTGCCCCCCATTGCGGCGAAGAGAACACGTTCCCCGGCTTCACGACCATGAAGGCGTACGTATGCCACAAGTGCGGCAATGCCGTCGAAGTCGAGCCGGAGATGCAGTGGGTCGAAGTCAAGGACGACACCTGCATCTGGTACGAGATCGATGACGGACGCCAGCCGATCGCGGTTATGCCGTCAGCCCCATCGTACTTTCTGCAACTTACAGAAAATAAAGCCCGGCCTGTCATATGGCATACTGATCGAAGTCATGAAAGCATGGGAGGCGCTTCTGTTCGTGAGCCTGCTCGCGCCGCCGCGCAGCGCGGCGCAATCGGCATGGCCGAAGAACGGCGGCGATCTTGGGAACAGGAACTACTCGCCATTGACGCAGATCCATCGCGACAACGTCGCCGGACTGAAAGGAGTCTGGCACGTACGGCTGGACGGCTCCGGTGCCGCGGACAAATACTCGGGCGAGGCGCAGCCGGTATATCAGGAGGGGATCGTCTACGTCGTCACCGGCGCCGACGATGTGTTCGCCGTCAGCGTCCGCACCGGGCGGGTCGTGTGGAAACATCAGGCCCGCCTCCCCGTCGAGATCACAGCACTCTGTTGTGGCTGGATTAGCCGGGGAGTGGCGCTGGGTGAAGGAAAGGTATTCGTCGGACAGGTCGATGGACGGCTCCTGGCACTGGATCAGAAGACCGGCGATGTGGTCTGGTCGGTTCAGGCGGAGCGCTGGCAGGAAGGATACAGCATCACTGCCGCTCCCCTCTATTACGACGGAATGGTGATCACCGGGTTTGCGGGCGGCGAGTTCGCCGCGCGAGGACGGGTGAAGGCTTTCAATGCGAGCGATGGACGGCTCATCTGGACCTTCTATACGATTCCCGGGCCAGGCGAGCGGGGGCACGAAACCTGGCTGGGGAACAATGACGCTTGGAAGCACGGCGGCGCAACGGTGTGGCAGACGCCCGCGGTGGATCCGGATCTGGGGTTGCTGTACTTCAGCACGGGTAACCCGGCGCCGGCTTTCAACGGACATCTCCGCGCGGGGGACAATCTGTTTTCGGCCTCGATAGTCGCGGTGGAGGTCAAAACGGGCCGCTACCGCTGGCACTTCCAACAGGTCCACCATGATCTCTGGGACTACGATGCGCCGAACCCGGTGGTCCTGGTGGAAGTGAAGGTCAACGGCCGCATGCGCAAGGGCTTGGCCGAGGCGGGCAAGACGGGGTGGGTCTACCTCCTCGACCGCGCGACTGGAAAGCCGTTGCTCGGGATCGACGAGAAACGGGTCCCGCAAGACGCGCGACAGCACACGTCCCCGACACAGCCTTATCCGCGCGGCGACTCGTTCGTCGGACAGCAGGTCGAGATCGCGCCGGAGGGAACGGACCCCGTCAACCAGGGTCGGATCTTTACGCCGTTCTGGACTGCGGCGGTAGCGCTCAAGCCTTCGGCTTTGGGCGGGGCCAATTGGCCGCCGAGTTCTTACGATCCTGCCACAAACTACCTGTACGTGTGCGCGAATGACGGGGTCCAGTTGCTGCGGAGCGGAGGCGACGACACCAGAATCGTGGCAGAGGGACAGAGCTACTCGGGCAGCACGTTCGGCGACATCCCGCTGGGCCTATCCGGGATCTTCGCGGCGGTCGATCTGCGGACCAACCGGCTAGCCTGGCGGCAGGCATGGCCTGCACCGTGTTTCAGCGGGTCGGTGGCCACGGCTGGCGGGCTGGTGTTCGTGGGCCGCAACAACGGGCGGCTGACTGCACTCGACTCGTCGAGCGGGAAACGTCTCTGGGAATTCCAGACCGGGGCGGGAGTAAATGCTCCAGCGAGTGTGTTCGAATTCGAGGGGGTAGAACATGTGGCGGCATATGCCGCGGGTAACGCGTTGATCGGCTCCAGGCACGGCGACAGCCTGTGGCTGTTTTCGCTCCGTGGGACGCTGCGGCCAGCGGACTCGGAGCTTGTAACCGTACCTTCCGAGAGCGCCGCCTCAGGGGCGGCCAATCCAGAACGGGGTCGAAAGGTCTTCGCCGACTCCTGCTCAGCATGCCACGGCGCGTCGGGCGAAGGTGGCCATGCGCCTGCCCTCTCGGGGTTGCGCGATCTGGAGCGGATCGCGCAAGCGGTCCGGAATGGCGGGTCGCAGATGCCGGCGTTCGCGTCGCGGCTCAGCGAGCAGCAGATCCGGGATGTCGCCGCCTATGTGCGGGACAACGTGGGGCGGTAAGGATCGCGCCATCCGGAGGACGTCGTTCAGACCAACAAGTTGACGGCTGCTCCGGTTCTTGAAGTCGGCATCTGCGCATTACGGCGAGCGAGTGACGCGCCAATCGGAGAAAGCTGTTCGCGTCAATCCTTTCTCCGACCCTCTCCGAGTAGCCGACAATCCTGGAACTGTCAGCAAACACTGCGGCGTTCTCGCGATCTGGCATCTTTCAGAGCGGGGCGATCCCGATGCGCTTGCTGCAGGCCGGCTCACTGCTGGGTTAGTCTGAATCCCAATGGAACAAAAGTTCATGCTGCCAGGATGTGATGGCGAACTCGACCCCTCGACCAACATTTGGTCGAAAGGCGTCGTCTTCACGACTTGGGCAGACATGTTGCGGCCAGCCGTGCAACCGGGGTATCGCGTTTCTGTCGGGTTCAAACGAGGCGTATCGGCACTGGATCCTCCGACCGACTTTCACGCTTTGTACCAGAGGGTGGCGTCCGTGGCGACTCAGCGGATATCTGAGTTGGTCTCGCGCGATCCGGGCCCAGTGGTGTCAATCTTGAGCCATGGCTGGAGACTCCTGGGAGAAACTGGGAACGTAGCCACTGCCTTCATCACCCTCGCCCTTCGGTCTCCCGAAGAAGTAGCTAACGGCATTGACAGCGCGCGGCCACCGTCGGCAGAGGAACTTCGCACTCCGGGTGGAACGAGTCTTGAGGACTTGGCTCGGTTGGCGCAGCAGCGTCCGGAAGAACTCTATAGTGAGTTCGATTTCACCGACGACTCGGTCCCCGGTTCTGATCTAATTACGGTTAGCTACGCCGAGAGTATTCCGTCGATTCCAGAAAGCGATCCATTCGACTTCAACCCCTGTGTGGAGCGCGCTGAGACATTTGCGAAGTCGTACCATAGGATGCTTGAGCGCTTCGGAGAAGTTGGCTCGCCATTTCGAGCCACACGACGTGAATGGTTTCTCGTTGATCGCAAATTGGTCACGATCCACATCTGCTTCAGCCGTTAGCCCCGCGCGGCCTGTCCGAAGGATAGGTGCCATCCGCCCGTCCGACAACCTGCCTCGGTCCGGATTCCGAGCTACGATAGTCCCATGCGATGGATCCTGTGTGCGCCCGTCATGCTCTGTACTGCGGTCCTTCTCTCTGCTCAAGAGGCCGGCCGCGGAGGCCCTCCCGCCGCCCCTGCGCCCCGGGCGATGACCCTAGCCATTCCCGGATTTCCGGACGGGGGGCAGATTCCCGTTAAGTTCAGTCAGGCCGCCGCGGGTGTTGCCCCGGGTGAGGGTACATCGCCTGCGATGACCTGGGCCAACGTGCCAGCGGGCACCCAGAGCTTCTTCCTCCACATGCATGACCTGGATCTTGCGCGCAGCAAGACGACTGACGATCAAGCGCACTGGGTCCTGTGGAACATTCCGGCAACCGCGACGGGCTTGCCGGAAGGCGTACCCAAGGGGTCGCAACTGCCCGACGGCAGCTTTCAGATCAGCGCCACAGGTCCCATGTACCGCGGACCGGGAGCCGCCGCAAACGGCCCGTTGCACCATTATGTCTTTGAACTCTACGCCCTCGATACCAAGCTGGAAGTGAAACCATCGTCCGACGCGTTCGAGACGCGCGCTAACGTGATGAAAGCGATCCAGGGTCACATACTGGCAAAGGCAGTCTACGGCGGCCTGTTCCGCCGGCCACAGTAGTGACGCTTCCGAAACGCGGACTTCTGGACCCTTGCCGGCATTATTTTTCCAGATACCTCGAATTGAGCGACACAAGCCGACTCCCAAGGAACCATTACACGTTCGCGGCCGGGATGACCTGAAAGCCTAGTTGGGCCGCATGTTTCTTTAGCCGAAGTTCAGCACGTTTGTGAGCCTCTTCTTCGCACCGCATGAATACGCTCTCGCTGTAAGCCTCCTTCGTGCTCAGCAGATGGAACACGATGCGCGCCAATTTGTGAGCAGTGGCCGTGATCGCCTGTGGCTTGCCCAATCTTCTGGCGATTCGTCGAAAGAACTCGCCGAGATAGCCATCGGCATGATGCAGTGAATTGGCCGCCATTCTCAAGGCGAGCGCCACTCTACTCCTTACCCGACGACTCTTGGTGAACAGCACCCTGCCACCGCTGATTTGTCTTTCCGGGCATAGGCCTAACCACGAGGCGAATGCCGACGCATTGCGGAACTGCGATATCTCCGGACCGATCTCGCACAGGATCGTGTGGGCAGTCACCCCGCTGATGCCAGGCACATCCGTGAGATCGACTCCGAAGATAGAAGCAGCAGATTGAAGAACTTCATTTCTTTACGCTCCTCTAATAAGTCCGACCAGAGATGCTCCGAGAATCAGGAATGGCTCTGGTATTTTCTTGAGTTTGAGCAACACGAAAAGGACTGTGCACCCGAATAAACCGTCGCACCGCGACCGTTGAAGCAGCGGAGAGCCAGCGGAGGAAACGAGCTGATGCACCGGGTCCGCGGTGGGATCGGCAGCATGTGCAGAAAACATATGTTTTCTGCACAGCTCCAAGAGCTGAGATATCGGACAGAGCTTGCTTCAGGGTCTGAAGTCAGCGGACTAGCTGGGTTCGCACCCCGAAGCATCCTTAAGTATCATAACCATCAAGCATTTAACTGAACTCTTGAAACGATCGCCTCCCCCTCCCGCGGCGCAAAACTCTGCAAAACCCTTATTCGTCGGTTCGATTCCGACCCGCGCCTCCATTCCTGTTCAACAACTTGCGCGGATTCTGTCATACCCGCTGAAGAGGGGCTTGTTACAAACCTTGGTACAAACCCGTTCACAACACACCCAGCCAGCTCGAAATAATAGGGGTGGGCGCCATTCTGCCCCAAGTGCGAATACCGTTCCGTCGTCGTAATGCTCTTGTGCCCGAGGAGTTCCTGGATTCGCCGCAAGCTCACGCCGGCGATCGCCAGCCAGCTAGCGAACGTATGCCGGAGCGAATGCGGCGTCAGACGCTGCGGCGCTTCGTTTTTTTGCAGGCCCGCGCCAACCACGAGATCCTCGATGGAAACGCCGATGTTGCCCCACGGTGGGCCATCGGGGCGGTGAAAGACGAAATCCGAATCCGCGTGCTTCTTGGAGAGTTGGGCTTGTACGGCTTGGCGCACTAGCCTGGATTCCCATGCTAAGCGCCTGACCTAACAAAAAGGATCTGGTCATCCGAAAACCAGGTGAAGTCGCTTGCCGTCTAGCCATGGAATCGGTAGGTTCGTCTTGTCGAAGCCGGCTGCCAGTAGCAACGGGTTGTGGGCACGTTTCTGAAAGCGGACTTCGATTTCTTTATCGGTGATCGTCACTTGGGCTGTGGCGTCCACTAAATCGCGAAACAGGTGCCGGCTCTTGGCGGTTTCATAGCCGTTCCCGATACGGTGCCCAAGCAGGCGATAGAGGCTGCTGGCCATCAGAGTGAGTTGCAGGTCGCAGTCCACCTTCATGGCCACGGCCGAAGAGAGCGCGTCCATATGGAAGAAGTCGATGCCGTCGGCGATGCTGTTCTCGATGACCATCCGCTGGGCGTAACGGCGGAGCAGGTCACGAGCCGAGCGCGTCAATTGGTTGGTCAATAGCAGGGTAGGCTCCTCATGACCAAGGTCGGTGATGGTCAGTTGCCGGATCGGACCTGCGTAGTCATCAAGGGTAATTCTTCGGTCCAGGATGCGTGGGGTGCGGTAGGTGCGGGAGACTCCTTCGATCTCAATCTGCCGCCAGGCCGAAATTGGCTCAGCGGCGATCTCGGCCATCATTTTGGGGCTGCGGCGCCGGAGAGTCATGAAGCGCACCCCTATCTCGTTCAGGCGCCCCAGGTTGGCGTAGGTGGTGAGTTTGCTATCGAAGATGAGTTCTTCCGGCAGTCGGCCGGTACGCTGCTTCCAGAAATCGACAAACGCCAGGATCTCGTCGTTCTGCTTCTGCTTCCGGACTCCGGCGTTGGCGTAGCAGAACACCCGCGTGTCGGCGTCCTGGGCCACGAAAACCAATACCCCTTTCTGGCGTCGGCTGCGTTTGGAGACGTAATGCTTCTCCATCAAAGCATCCTGGCCGTGGAAGGGCACCGTGTGGAAGTCCAGGTCGAAGCTGTCGCCGCGGGCCAGTCCTATTTTGCTCATCGCGTCGAACCACAGCCGCATCAACTTTCGATGGGCCTCGGGCGCCACGCGACAACTGTATTCGGTCAGGAAGCTTCGCTTGGGCACGACGTTGAGCCCGGCGAACAGCGCCAGTCCCTCATCGAAAACATAGCTCATGACGTGGCTGTGGCGCGCGCTGCCGAACAACTTCAGTCCCAGCAGACTGCGCATGGCGTGCGCTGCCGGAACCATTTTGCTGCCGGGGAAACCGGCTTGTGGGAGCATGCGCTCCAGGTGGGCCGGCACCAGCGCAGGCAAGAACAGGAACAAGCCACCGAAGCGGGTACGGAACTTGCGCGGGCTCAGATCCAGTGCGGAGACATTGGCCACGGCCGCGGCATCGGGGCGGGTGGCAGGAGGCCGTTCCTCATCCTGGCGCCGGGGCAGCCGAGCAAAACCCTCTTCCTTGAGGATCAGCGAGACCGCCACCGGACTCAACGGTTCCACTTCCCGATTGAGGGTCTGGCTGATCTCGTAGATTGACAGATTCTGCTTGCGCAAGGCGATGACCTTTTCGCGGAGGCGCTCGGTCTTGGGGGCAGTTTTTGGGCCCTTGGCCGGCGGGAGGAAAAACTGCCGTTGAGGGTTTTGGCGGAACTGATGGACCAGGACGCGAAAACTTCCCGCGGTGTAACCGCCGCGGCGGGCGGCTTCGGCGGAAGAGATTCCCTCGACGAAATAGGCGCGCAGGGCTTCGTATTGGCGGTGAGTGGAGTTCTGAGGCTGGAGGAAGGTGCGGGTGAGGTCTGTTAACGATTCTGCTGAATCATTAAACATATGTCCACTATGTCATATTAAAACGGTCGTAGGCAATAGGAAAGAGAACATTTCGCTACCAATATGTTTTTTGGCATGTCGGAGGGTTGTGTTCATCTCCCCCACTCGGCCATTCTGGTAGAGATAAGAATGTGGAAGTCAGTTTATAGTATTCCCAAATCCATAACGCTTCACGGACTCACCTGCCTGAAATCGGGCATGTCCGCGGGGAACCGGGATCCGCTGGTTAGCTCGCTATCTATCCATGGGAATCCAGGCTAGTGCCCGCTCAACCAGCTTTTCCAGGTCCCTAATCTTTACGACGCTCCCCTGAATCGTTGCCTTCTGGTCATCCGTTAGGGATGTGTGCTCACTGCGCAACGACAAGAGCGCCCGCTTTAGGGCGGAATAGCGGTCCGGCAATATCCTCCATGCCCCTTCGCGATGGAGCCGCCTGATTTCCTCCATGGTAGCCATAGCCGATGCGAACTCCACCAGAGCATTCGCCGTCACAATGCTTCGCTTGGCCGATACTGCGGCGGATGTTGCCTGTTCCGCAGCATTCTTTGCCCGTCGCACGCCAAAGATGGTAACCCAAAAGCCCAGCACCGAAACGCCAAGCCCCACGGCACTGCATATGTCTCCCCAGTGCTCTGATAAATAAGAACTGTCCATGGTCGGAGATTGCTAAGGTGCGATTATAGCCCACGTCAAGGATGGGGCCGGGTGGCCCGTAGAATTGCCCCGCAATCCTTATAACGGCAGGGTACGCCTGTTTGTTTTGGGGGGGTCACGCCTAAGCCCGCCGAAAGCAAGGCGTTCCCGGAAATGAGCTGCAAACCGTCCACAAAACCATGGAAACGGACACGGAAACCATACAGAAAACCATCTGTTCGTTGCTTCGCCGCCGCGTTCGTGGATCGGATTATCTTCAACTCTTCGGTGTTGGTGAGCAGCTCGCTCAACCGGCCAACCGGAATC
>Ga0210400_10002599_pt1 | contig 16580 bp, 12 predicted proteins | sample IncBWH26MmetaG_FD_155456 | JGI IMG/M metagenome (GOLD analysis project Ga0210400, IMG submission 155456) | Forest soil microbial communities from Barre Woods Harvard Forest LTER site, Petersham, Massachusetts, United States - Inc-BW-H-26-M | ecosystem: Environmental > Terrestrial > Soil >... | reverse complement strand
CCCGATACCGACCTGATGTCTTTCGCTTTGCTCTTTGGCTCGCGCGCGACGGCGCAATAGCGGAGGACGTCGTTCAGGAGACATTCCTGCGCGCGTGGCGTGCGATAGACTCCCTTGCTGATCCGGGAGCGGCACGGTCTTGGCTACTCGCCATCGCGCGCCGTGAGCATGCTCGGCTGTATCAGCGCAAGCGTCATACCACCGTCCCTTTGGATGACCTTATCGCCAACGACGATCCTGCGCTCGCCTCTGTGCCGAGCGAGGACCACTCCGACATCGGTGCCGCCATCTCTTCATTGGAGATCAATTACCGCGAACCCTTAGTGCTGCAAGCCCTGATGGGCTACTCGACGGAGGAGATCGCCCGGCAGATGGGGCTCACTCCAAATGCGGTGTTGAGCCGTGTACATCGTGCGCGACTGAAGTTGCGCGTGGCCCTCGGCACGACCGACGTCGCGGACGGAACTTCAACCGTGAGGACGATCAAAGCGACGCCTCAGAGTCGCGCAGCATGAAACGGTTCCATTGCATTAACAGGCACAATTCCGGCGGCGGCACAGGCATTCTTTCGCAAGGCTCGATCGACGAGTTTGCCGAAATGGCCGCGCAAGATTTGCCTCGGCGCCCCAAGGCGGCTAAGGTTATCCGTATGAAGCGCCGGTTCATAGCTCTCATCATGATGCTCGCCATCGGTCTGCAGAGTTCCGTGATCGCGTTCGCGGGGATTGCCCCAGTCATGTCAACCGACTGCCAAACCGCTGCGATTTCGCACACCGATACATCTCAGGATTCGTGCTGCCCGGAAGGTCGGCGCTCGATGAGCTGCTGCCTCGATGATTGCGTGACAACTGCGGCCGTTGCTCTCACGATGACACCGCAAGCCTTGATTTGGCATGGGCATGTAGCGCCTCCCGCGCAGTTCCGTACGACCCATTTTTCCTCTCGCGGCGATTCGCCGCTCATTCGCCCTCCCATTCCCTAAAGCCGCTCTAGCTCCGTCTTAGCAACGGAAACGGCGACTTCACTAGTCGCTCCGCGATGGCCTTTGGACCATCTTGGGCTCGATCAAGCTTTGGAGAGTAGACATGTCTCGTTCTTTCGTGGGCGCCTGGGCGCCATGGCCGCGCTGTCGGCAACAGCGAGCCGTTTGTGGGTCGGGCCTCGCATTCGCTTTGATGTGCATTCTCGCGGCCGCCACTGCGCAGGCGGGCTCTGATCCTCCGGCCCCCCGCGCTTATTTGAATCACGCAGACGCCGTCTCGACGGAAACGGCTGCGCCATTGACGATGCAGGAGGCGGCGCGCCTTGCCGCGGTGGATCAACCTTTGCTGACCGGGCGGCAGGCGAAGATTCAAGCAGAGGAGCAGCAAGCCATCGCTGCCGCGCAGCTTCCTGATCCCCAGATGTCAGGTGGACTCAAGGAGCTGCCCATCGACACACCGGAGGCCTTCAGCACCCGCCGCGACAACTTTACCGAGTTCACCATCGGTTTGAGTCAGGAGTTTCCGCGTGCCGAGAAGCGCCGGCTGCAAGGTGCTCGCAAGCAACTCGACGCGGATGCCGACCGCGCAGCTCTCGATAACGAGGAGCGGATGGTTCGCCGTGATGCGTCGCTTGCGTGGCTCGACTTATACGAGACGGAACAGGGCTTGAAGCTTACTCAACGGCTGGCGGATGAGGCGGCGCTGCAAGTCCAGTCGCTCGAGAAAGATTACAGCAACGGCAAGGCGTCTCAGGCCGACTGGTTTGCCGCGAAAACTGATGCCGGCTTGGCTGCGGACAAGGTACACGACTGGTTACACCATGAGCTTCGCATGCGCGAGGGGCTTGCGCGTTGGATCGGCGATGATGCCAGGCGGTCGATCGCCGAGTCTCTTCCGATGCCCGAAACTCTCGCACCGCTGCCGGGCCTGATCGCCGGCGCCGACCATCATCCGGTCATTGCCAATCTGGATAAGCAGATCGAAGCCTCGGCGACTGAGGTTGCTTTGGCGAGGCAGTCGTACAAGCCGGACTATTCAGTCGAAGTCTATTACGCCTATCGGCGTGACTTCGCGGATTTCGTCGGCATCCAGTTCAAGGTGGGATTGCCGTACTTTACCAAAAACCGTCAAGACCGCGGCGTAGCGGCTGCTCTTGAGCAATCGCACGCCAGTGAGGACCGCAAGCGCGATCTATTGCGCGAGCTTCACACGCAGATAAGCCAGGACTATGTAGATCGACGGCACTTTCAGGAGCGCGTCGCCGACTTCGATGCGTCAATCATTCCCGACGCACAGCACCGAGTCGATGCGGCGCGAAACGCATATCAGAGTGGTCGAGGCAGCTTTGACGGCGTGCTGCTGGCACGGCGCAGCTTACTCGATGTGCTGCTCCAACGACTCGCGCTTGCGGTGGAATCGGCGCGTGCGCAAGTCCGTCTCGAATATTGGAGCGCTTCGCAAACATCTTCCGGAGAATCGCCATGAGGCCGAGTCTAAAAGTCGCCCTGCTCGTGTGTCTGGGTGTTGTGATGGCAGCCATCGGGCTCGTCATTTTTCGTCATCGCGATGCTGCGGTTGTGCGGCAAGACGCTTGCGGACAAGCGGCGCCCAGTTATTGGTACGACCCGATGCGCCCGAGCGAGCATTTCGACAAACCCGGTAAGTCTCCGTTCATGGACATGCAATTGATGCCGAAATGTTCCGAGACCCAAGGTGGGGCCTCCACGGCGGAGGCGGTCGCCGCAACCGCCGAGAGCAAACCGCAGTACTGGTACGACCCGATGCGCCCGGCCGAGCATTTCGACAAACCGGGCAAATCACCGTTCATGGACATGCAGCTGGTTCCCAAGTACGCCAAGGACGCGGCGCCGGGCAGCATCGCGGTCGACTCGCGCGTCGTTCAAAACCTCGGTCTTCGTCTTGCGAAGGTAGAGCAGGGTAGTTTCGCACGCGTTGTCGATACCGTCGGCTCGGTGGGCGTTGATGAACACCGCATTCAGGCCGTGCAAGTGCGCCAGCCAGGATGGATTGAAAGACTTGATGTACGCGCGGCCGGCGATTCGGTGCGCCGTGGTCAGCTACTTGCCGGCATCTATTCGCCGGATCTTCTCGCCACTCAGCAGGAACTGCTGATCGCCCTGGGCGCGAATGATCCGCAGCTGATCGAGGCGGCCCGGCGTCGACTCGCACTCTTTGGGTTGTCGGAAACGCAGATCGCGCGCGTTGAAAAAACTCAACAGGTCGAGCGACGAGTGGACTACTACGCACCGTTCGACGGGTATGTGATGGACCTCGGCGCTCGCCAAGGCGCGGAAGTTCAGCCCGGCACCATGCTGTTCCAGCTCGCCGACTTGAACGGCGTGTGGGTCACTGCAGAAGTACCGGAAACGCAGGCCGCGTGGCTTAAACCGGGTGATCGTGCCGAAGTTGAGGTCCCGGCGCTGCCCGGAGAGCGCTTTGAGGGTCAGGTTGACTATCTGTACCCGGAACTGACGCAAGCGACGCGTACGCTAAAAGTGCGAGTCGTCGTGAAGAACCCGTACAAGCATTTGCGCCCGGGCATGTTTGCGGCAACACATTTTCAGAGCATGACCCAAGACCTTGCACTTACCGTCCCGAGTGAGTCAGTCATCAAGACTGGCGTGCGCAGTTTCGTGATCGTCGCCGATGATGACACCCACTTTCGTCCCACCCGAGTGCGAGTGGGTGCCGAGCAAGGGGGCCGCTCGGAAATCCTGGAGGGGCTTACCTTGGGGCAAAACGTCGTCGCGTCGGGTCAATTCCTAATTGACTCCGAAGCAAGTCTTCGCGGTGCCTTTGACAACCTTGTGGGCTCCACTGAATCGAAGAGCGAGGCCGCGAAGCCGATGATGATGCCCGCGCCTTCGATGAAATCCCCGATTGGGAGCCACTAGAGATGCTGGCATCATTTATCCGCTGGTCGATCCACAACCGTTTCTTGGTGCTGATGGGGACTCTGCTACTGGTAGCCTGGGGTGTGCACGCGACGCTATCGACACCGCTCGACGCCTTACCGGATCTCTCCGATACGCAAGTCATCATTCGCACGGAATTTCCGGGCCAAGCACCGCAGGTGGTCGAGGACCAGGTCACCTATCCATTAACCACGACGATGCTATCGGTACCCGGCGCGCGCACCGTGCGCGGCTATTCCTTTTTCGGGGATTCCTACGTCTACATCATCTTTGATGATAAGACCGACCTCTATTGGGCGCGCTCGCGGGTGCTCGAATACCTAAGCCAGGTCACCGGCCGATTGCCGCCTGCGGCAAAGCCGACCCTCGGACCTGATGGGACCGGCGTTGGTTGGATTTACGAGTACGCCTTGGTCGACCACAGCGGCCAGTACGACATTTCTCAATTGCGCTCCCTGCAAGATTGGTTCTTACGGTATGAGCTCAAGAGCGTGCCGAATGTCGCCGAAGTCGCCAGCGTCGGCGGTCTCGTCAAACAATACCAGGTGGTGCTTGATCCCGATCGAATGCGAGCCCTCGGCATCACTATCGACAAGGTGAAGACGGCGCTACGCGATTCAAACAACGAGACCGGTGGCTCGGTACTGGAACTCGGCGAGGCCGAATACGCGGTGCGGGCGACCGGGTATCTGAAAAATCTCGATGATTTTCGCAACGTGCCGGTTGGGCTAGGGGCGGGCGGCACACCGATTCTCCTGGGCGAGGTGGCTCGGATCCAGATCGGCCCCGAGATCCGCCGCGGAATTTCGGAGTTGGACGGTAGGGGTGAGGCGGTGGGCGGTATCATCGTCATGCGCGCCGGAAAGAACGCGCTGGAGACGATTGACGGCATCAAGGCGAAGATTGCGAGCCTGCAGCAAGGACTGCCGAGAGGCGTCGCGATCATTCCCACCTATGATCGTTCAGAGCTCATTCATAAATCGGTTGCGACGCTTCGGGACCGACTGATGGAAGAGTTCATCGTGGTTACTTTGGTTTGCGCCCTGTTCTTATTCCACCTGCGTTCAGCATTCGTGGCGATTGTCAGTCTCCCGCTCGGTGTTCTCGCTGCCTTCACCGTCATGGACTGGCAGGGAGTGAACGCCAACATCATGTCCTTAGGTGGTATCGCGATCGCGATCGGCGCAATGGTGGACGCCGCAGTGGTGATGATCGAGAACGCCCACAAGCATATCGAGGCCTGGAATCACGAGAATGCGGACCGGCGGCCCACGGCCACGGAGCAGGCCCGGCTGATCACCGAAGCCGCGGCCGAAGTCGGCCCGGCCTTGTTTTTCAGCTTGCTGATCATCACGTTGAGCTTCGTGCCGGTATTCACGCTCGAGGCCCAGGAAGGTAAGTTGTTCGGGCCCCTCGCATTCACCAAGACGTATTCGATGGCCGCCGCGGCCGGGCTCTCGGTTACTCTGATTCCGGTGTTGATGTACTACTTGATCCGCGGTCGGATCCCCGATGAGCGCAGCAATCCCTTGAACCGGCTCTTGATCTTCTTGTACCGGCCGCTGCTCGATTTTGTGCTCCGACATCCGAAGACGATTCTTGTCGTGTCGGCGCTCACAATTGTGGTGACCATTGTTCCGCTGACCCAGCTGGGCAGTGAATTCATGCCGCCCCTGGTCGAGGGCGATCTCTTGTTCATGCCCTCCGCGTTACCGGGCTTATCCGCCGACAAAGCGTCCCAATTGCTGCAGCAGACCGACAAGGTGCTGATGCAGTTTCCGGAGGTCGAGCGGGTTTTCGGCAAGGTCGGTCGGGCCGAGACCGCCACCGACCCTGCTGGGCTGGAAATGTTTGAGACAACGGTCCGCTTCAAGCCTCGCTCGCAGTGGCCGAGCGGCAAGACCGAGGATGAACTCATCGAGGAAATGAACGCCGCGCTGCAGATTCCCGGGCTGTCAAACCTCTGGGTGCAACCGATCCGCAATCGCATCGACATGCTCTCGACAGGCATCAAGAGTCCGGTCGGCATCAAAATCGCTGGTCCGGATTTGAAGGTAATCGAAAGGCTCGGCCAGGAGGTCGAGGCGACCGTGAAGCAAGTGCCTGGTACTCGGTCCGCATACGCCGAACGAGTGCAGGGTGGGCGCTACATCGAAGTCCGGATAGATCGTGTGCGGGCAGCTCGCTTCGGATTGAGCCTTGCCGATGTGCAGCAGGTGGTGGCACTCGCCATCGGGGGCGAAAATGTCGGTGAGACGGTGGAAGGTTTGCAACGCTTCCCGATCAACATGCGCTATCCGCGCGAGCTGCGAGATTCAGTTGAAAAACTCAACATTTTGCCAATCGTCACCGCAGCTGGCGCGACAACAACGCTGGGCGCCGTCGCCGATCTCGTCGTTACCGACGGCCCGCCCCAGATTCGAAGCGAGAACGCCCGGCTCAATGGCTGGGTGTACGTGGACATCAGCGGACGCGATCTGGGGCGGTATGTGGTGCAGGCGCAGAAGCTGGTGACGGAGCGCGTAGCATTGCCGCCCGGATACTCAATTGTCTGGTCGGGGCAGTTCGAGTATCTGGAGCGCGCGACGCAAAAGCTGAAACTCGTGGTGCCGTTCACCCTAGTCATAATTTTCGTGCTGCTGTACTTGGCATTCCGCAATTTCGCTTCTGCCGTATTGATCATGGGTACGCTGCCGTTCGCGCTCGTCGGCGCCTTGTGGCTGCTATACGTCCTCGGTTATAACCTCTCGATCGCCTCTGCCATTGGCTTCATTGCCTTGGCCGGCGTTTCTGCGGAGTTCGGCATCGTCATGCTGATCTATCTCGATCACGCTATCGCCAAGCGACGAGCCGCAAATCAGTTTACGACCGAACACGATCTGATCGAAGCGATCGAAGAGGGGGCTGTGCTTCGAGTGCGGCCAAAGGCGATGACGGTCGCAGTCATCGTCGCAGGTCTTTTGCCTATCATGGTAGGCAGCGGCACTGGCTCTGAGGTCATGCGCCGAATCGCGGCACCCATGGTTGGCGGCATGATCACTGCGCCGCTTCTATCGATGCTGGTGTTACCGGCAGCCTATTTGTTGTTGCATCGGCGCGAGGTACGGCAGACTTCCAAGGCATCATAGGTATAAGCTCAGCCCAGTTCGCCTGATTAATCCTTCGACAAGCTGACGGTATTCGCGCCGACCCATCCGGCGGCGCCTTATTTTTTGCATCCAACCTCAGCACAAGGTACTTGTGCACGGGCGGGAAGCCACGGTGCAAGGAGTGCATCAAGCTGGGCTCATCTTCAAAAATACTAGAAGGGGGTGACAGTCGCCAGCATCTGCCGCCTGGAGTGCAGCGATGTAGCGCGCGCGCAGCTCGTTTGCAGCTACCAGCGAGCCGCGTCCCCATTCGAACCGCCGGCCTGCGAGTTCAGTGAGGAGCAAGTCCGCCATAAGGCGGGAAGCGCTCATCCAGTGGGTGGCCGCGGCGCCGCGCGAACAACCATGCGGCCGCCTCGAGAATGTTTGATTCCTCGTACTCGTTGAGCTCGCGCTGCAGTGTGAGATGAGCGGGGATAAGCCCTTTGGCCTCATCCGGATCGATGGGCGTGGTGCCGGGCGCATACTCAAATCTCATTGCCAGAGGCGTGAACGTTTGCCTTCCATGAGCTTCCGACGCAGCTCCGCAATTTCGCGCTCTAAGTGCTCCTGACCGGTTGACTGATCTTCCAGTGCCATGGAGTGTTTCACGCGCGAGACCTCGTCGCGCGCGATTCGCTCAGCCCGCTCCTCCACTACTTCCTGAAGCGGACGTTTGGGTACCAGCGCATAGGTCAATTCGCAACCGAGCGCCGCGGCGTATCGTTGCAATGTCGTGAGGGTGATATTGCCTTTGGCTTCGGTCCGCTCGGCGTCCACGACTGCGGCTTGGGTGACCCCCACGGCCTTGGCCAGTTGGCGGGTGGTCATGCCCAATGCCTGTCGTATCGCGCGAAGCCAGCCGCCGCTCGACCGGGAGCGTGGCAGAGAGCGCCAAGGGTTGAGCGTCTTATCTAGGTGCTGTAGGGGTAAGGAACGTAACATGGCATTGCCAGAGTAGCTATGGCTTCTCAAGAGAACAATAAATGAGTAGTTATAACTTGTCAATAACCTAAAAGATTAAGAGCTATAGCCCGTCATCCGGGCCCAGTCGAGAACGGCTTATTGCGGTGATCGAATAGACCTTCGAGTACAAGGCTCTATCATCGCCGTCGAGTGAGTGCTTGATCGTCGCGCGCACCGCACGGCGCTCTGCGCGATGCTCACCAACCTTGAATGGCTTGTCGCTTGGGGCGGTAGTCATTCCAATCAGCCAAGCCGCTGCGGAAAGGGGGGCGGAGTTATCGTGAGCGAACCCTGCGCGTCCATAACGCCGCACCTCCTCCGGTTTTCTGGACGCACCTGCCCGCGAAAGGGGTATATAACGATGGGGCAGATCCACTAGACAGGGACGAGATATTCCTTTTCCCCGACCCTGTCCAAGACCAACGGACGGCATGCATGCCCGAGATTAGCGACTTTGTTGGCGCACCACCATCGGCAAATCTCCCTCACGATGTGGCGCTGGTTCAGGCGATGCTGAAGGTAACGCCAAATCGCAAAGGGCATCCTTATTTCACCGATAAATACAACGGAGTCTGCGGCAGGACTACGATCGAGGCCATCGAGGCATTTCAATTGGATCAAGGAACCGCGACGCCCCCCAATCGCGCCGCGCTCACCCGTTCCCTCGGCGCATTGTATACGCTGCGCGCACCTGTCCAGACTGGATTGATGGGCGCACCGAGGCTCACCAGATTGATCGCCAATGGTCCGTCGAGTATCCCAGAGACGATGATGAAACTCGGCACCCCGTCACTCACGGTGCGAGACACTTTCGGTGTCCTGCGTTCCGGCTGGCCCACCATGCGTACTCTCAGCGATAAACTGCCGGGCGCGTACGCCGGCATGCGCACGGCCCGAGGCGCTCATCTTGTGTACTGGGCGGGCTCTGCGCAGGCTGCGGCTGATTCGGCAGCGTTAATTGCCGCCGACACCGGAATGGACGAGACCTTCAGAAACACGGTTGCAGAGGTTGTGCGGAAGATGTTCGACCAATACGAACTGGTCGTGGCCCCCGCTCCAGGTTCGAACGCTCTTCGCTCATTTCAAAAACAATATGAGATACGAAGAGACACGCCCGGTGCAACGGAAGCGGGCCCCGGCGAGAGCAACCACAACTACGGTCAGGCAATTGACATTGGGTTTGTCAGCCTGAAATGGATGAAGCCCACCGGTGAAATTGAGACAGAAGGTGCCGGGGTATTGGACATGAAGAAACTGAGTCATGTTAATGACAGGTGGCGCAATGAAATGTGGGCGCTGCGTGCCGAGATTGCGTATAACCAATTGGGGCTTTTCCCCACCAAAAAGCGGAACGATCAAGAGCATATCCAGGCATACGATGATCATCACGTCCACACCAGAACCTCGCTCGCCACACTATTAACTCTGGTCGGTGAGATGAACTGGGAAGCTGTTGGGGACCGTAATTATAAGTGCGATCTTGGATTCAACGCGATGCATAACGTCGGCGAGGCAATGCAAATCTGGGCGAAGAACGGTCCCATGCAGAAGTCTTGGATCGCTGCAGGACGACACGTAGCTGCTGCTCAAGTCACAGATGCTCAAGTTAATGCAATGCGCGACGCACTGAAGGCGGATTTCCAAGCCGCTGAACGCAAACGCGACCAATGGGTTCCGATCCCTTAGATTTGCGCTGGGTATTAGAAGTAAAAATGGGCATCAAATGAGCAGCCGTCATCCTACGTAGCGGTCAGGTATGTGGCGCGCGATGTGGCTCTGCTCTCGAGTCACGGCATACCATCTGGCAACGATGTCTTCGAGGTAGACACCCCGCTGCGGGCATTTTATCAGTACCAACAATGAGATAGGCTCCCCGGCCTGTCGGTGTCGAATATTGCCATTCTCGCTCGTCGTTACAGTTTGGCGGATCAGTTGGATGGGAAGCGCAAAATGAGCAGATTTCACTATCGCTGGGTGATTGTTGCAGCCGGCGGCCTCTTGGGCTGCGTGGCAATAGGCGCCATGTTTTCATTGCCGGTTTTTCTTCGGCCCATCTCACGGGATACCGGATGGTCCATCACCGGCATATCCAGCGCCATGACCTTCGGCTTTCTCGCCATGGCATTGGGAAGCATCATCTGGGGAAACCTGTCCGACCGCTTCGGTCCGCGCCTGATAGTGCTGATCGGATCCAGTGTCTTGGCGACAGCTCTGGCGCTGGCGAGCCGGGCGACATCGCTTATCGAGTTTCAGCTGGTCTTCGGCCTGGTGGTCGGCGGCGCGACCGCGGCCATCTTCGCACCCATGATGGCTTGCGTGACAGGCTGGTTCGACACACATCGCAGCCTGGCTGTGTCTCTCGTTTCCGCCGGCATGGGAATGGCGCCAATGACCATGTCTCCATTGGCGGCGCAGCTCATTTCCAACCACGATTGGAGGACATCACTCCAAATCCTCGCCGCACTGGTCGCAGTCGTTATGATTCCGGTAGCGTTGCTGGTGCGTCGCCCGCCGGCGTTGAATGCCGAAAATGTCGTCCTTGCCACACACGAAGAGCCGCAATCAGGGATCACTCTGGGGCAGGCAATCAGATCGCCGCAATTCATCACGCTGCTGCTGACGAATTTTTTTTGTTGTGCCACGCATTCCGGTCCAATTGTCCATACGGTGAGCTACGCAATCAGTTGCGGGATCCCGCTGGTTGCTGCTGTTTCGATCTACAGCGTGGAGGGGCTGGCAGGCCTGGGCGGTCGTGTCGCGTTCGGTTTTCTAGGCGACCGGTTTGGAGCAAAACGGGTTCTGGTCTCAGGCCTGCTGCTGCAGGCCTTCGGCGCACTCGCTTATTTCTTCGTGCGTGAGTTGGGCGCGTTTTACGCGGTGGCGGCCCTGTTTGGTTTCATCTACGCCGGTGTCATGCCGCTTTACGCTGTACTCGCGCGCGAAAATTTCCCGCTGCGGATGATGGGGACGATCATCGGCGGAACCGCAATGGCGGGTAGTCTGGGCATGGCGACTGGTCCGCTGGCTGGAGGTTTGATCTACGACACGTTCGCCAGTTACGGATGGCTCTACATCGGTGCATGGGGCCTGGGTATTGGCGCCTTCTTGATCGCAGCAACCTTTAGACCCTACGCCGCCGAGCCAACGCCGGAACCGGCCCGCGCCGCGGGTTAGCGGCGCATATGCCGCCATTCCGCCGCGGCATCTTCAATTGTCATGATAGTCCGCTAACTTCGGTTCGTGCCTGGGGGTGCGGCGCATCTCGATAGGTCTGCCGTAACAACTTTCGTAAGCCTGCGCATAGTCCATGCCGCTGTCCCGGAATGGCGCGTGTACCAGGTTGTTGCCATAGATCGCCACCCGAATACGCTCACGCCGCTCGTCGACGTTCGAACCCCTTAGCAGTTCGCCGCCCACCGCGAACTCCCTGATGAAGTCCAGTTCCATCTCTCGATCAAGGCTCATGACCACGTTAGAAGTACAGGAATCGGCCATGGCGGTCTGTGCGTTGGACCACCGACGCGCGGCCGGGCTGTCAGCTCGCCGGCTCGAGCCGCAGCACGCGTCCGTCTTCTTCATCGGTACAGACATACAGGTAGCCGTCCGGTGCCGCCCGCACGTCGCGGATACGCCAGTTCAGATCGTTCAGCAGTTGTTCTTGTTCGACGACGTTTCCGCGCTCATCCAGATGGACGCGGCGCAAATGCTTGAACGCCAGCGCTCCGACGAAAAGATCACCCTGCCATGCTGGAAACTTATCACCGCGATACATCGCAAGTCCCGACGGTGCGATCGACGGCGTCCAATAGATCACCGGCTGCTCGAGCCCCGGGCGCTGCGTATAAGGAGAAACATAGGCACCGGAATAGTCCATGCCATAAGTGATCACCGGCCAACCATAGTTCCTGCGCGCGACGATGATGTTCAGTTCATCGCCGCCGCGCGGACCATGTTCTGTTTCGTAAAGCCGTCCGCTTGGTACGTCAAAAATCAAGCCCTGCTCGTTGCGATGGCCCCAGGTATAGATTTCCGGACGGACGGAGGCCTGTCCGACGAACGGGTTGTCCTGCGGCACGCTGCCGTCTTCGTTCAGCCGGACAATCTTCCCGAGATCGGAGGTCAAGTCCTGCGCTTTCTCGCGATACTCGAATCCTTCGCCGATCGTCAGTGCGAATGTCCCGTCGGGGAGGAACGCCATTCGCCCACCATAGTGGTTATCCGTATCCTTCAAAGGCATTGCCTTGAAGATCACCTGCAAATCCTGAAGCCTGCTGCCGTCGAAGCGCGCGCGCGCCACTTGCGTACCATTCGCTGCCTTGGTTCCCGCCGCATAGGTAAGATAGACCGTGTTGTTCTCGGCGAATTGCGGATGCAAAACGATGTCGAACAGTCCCGCTTGGCTACCGGTATGCACCTCTGGAACACCAGCGATCGGCTCAGGCCGCAACGAGCCGCCTTTGATCAGGCGCAACCGTACCACCCGCTCCGTCACCAACATCGAACCATCAGGCAAAAACGCCATGGACCAGGGATGATTCAGCCCCTTCGCGATCTCGGTGACCGTGTAACCGGTCTTGATCACTTTGGCCGGCTGTGGCGGAGGCGGAGGTCCGCGCACCGGCTCGGGTGCCACGTCGGCCGTCGCCCTTGCCCCATTCGCAGCCGCCAGCGCGACGATTAGAATTGACAGGCGTGTGCCAATCCCGTTAATGGAACGACCTATGATAGATACCTCCCCGTTGCAGGACTCAGCGATGGCACAGCCGTGGAAACTTAGAATGCTACGCCGGGTCGTTGCGTTTGTCGTTGCCGCTGCCGCGATGGTGCTGTTGGGCTCGGCCGCCCACTCGTATTTCGTTCAACAGGCCTGGTCCCGTGCGGCGGGCCAAGCCTATGGAACGGCGCCGGCTCCCATTCCATTCGCAGATCGCATCTCCTGGGCGGCCCATGATCTAGTCGGCATGATTGTGCCTTACTGCGCCGTGACCTCGATCGCCCTGCTTGTCGCATTTTTGATTGCGGGTGCACTGGCCCGTTTGACCGGTTATCGCGTGATGGTCTTCGCTCTCGCCGGCGCCTTGGCGCTCTTCGTGCTGTTTACGATCATGAGGAACGTGCTGGGAACCGTGGGCGTATTCGGCGCGCGCGGACCGGCGGGCCTCGCGGCGCAGATGGCAGTTGGCGCGATTGCCGGCGTGCTGTTCGCGCGGCTCACCCGGGCGGCATTCCGGGCACAGTGAATCGGAAGACGGTGCCGTGCGGTACGCCCGGCGACACCGAGATGCGCCCGCCATGGGCGCCGATGATCGAACGGCAGATCGAGAGTCCCATGCCCATGCCCTCGGACTTTGTCGTGAAGAAGGAGTCGAAGATCCGATCGGCTATCGCCGGATCAAACCCCGTACCGCTATCCTCGACCGCCACCTGCAGCCCGCCCGGTTCGATGGGCTCCGAGGTTATCGTCAGTATCTTCGGGCGGTCCGTGACCGTGCTCATGGACTCGACCGCGTTCACGATCAGGTTGAGCAGCACTTGCTGCAACTGAACCCGGTCACCGAAGGCCGGGCGATCGTCGGCGGACAGATTGGTGCGAGACACCACGCCATGCCGCTGTAGCTCGCAGCGCGTGAGCAACAGCACCTCCTGGATGGCGTCGTTGATGTCGAGCTTCGCCACCTGTGGCCCCGATTTTTTAGCGAGCGCCCGAAGACCGCGGATCACGCCGCTTGCGCGCTGGGCGTCCCGCATCATGTGCGAGAGCGCAACCCGCGCCTCGTCGAGGTCGGGCTCGTCCCGGTTCAACCACTGCAAACCAGCTTCGGCATTGGTCATGATCGCGGCGAGCGGCTGGTTTATCTCATGGGAGAGTGAGGCGGTGAGCTCGCCCATTGTCGTGAGCCGGGCGACGCGGGCGAGTTCCGCCTGGGTACTTCTCAGCGCCTCCTCCGCGTACCGGCGCTCGGTGACGTCCATGACCGTACCGACGAATTCCAGATCACCGGACTTAGAGACATCGGGCTGGCCCACACTCTGCAAGAGTTTTACCGACCCGTTCGGCAGAACAATCCGATACTCATGTTGGAACCGGCTTCGTTCGCGCACCGCCCGTTGTATGGCTTGTTCGAACGAGGGCCGATCCTCGGCGTGAACCCGCTCCATGAAGGTTGCATAGGAGGGCTGTGTTGTCGCCGGATCGAAACCAAAGATGCGGAAGTGCTCCGCGGACCACGAGACCCCACCGGAGCCGACCTTCCAGTGCCAGCTGCCGGTGTGGCTCAGAGTCTGCGCTTGAGCCAGGTAAGCCTCGCTCCGCCGCAAGGCCACTTCGGCCCGCCGCCGCTCGCCGTTCTCCTGCTGCAAGGAGGCTATCACCGTGAAGGCCAGAATGATGAACGTAACGCCGGCCACCACCAGAGCCAGATTGGTTTGATCGAGACCTGCGTTTCCCTGGGCCTGGAGAACCGGACCGTGGGCGGCAAATGTGGTCCCGAACATCGCCGAGTAGTGCATACCCGAAATGGCCAGGCCCATGACGATGGCGGCAGCGAGCTTTTGTCCCAGATCCGTGGTTCGGAATGCCAGCCAGAGTGCCGCCGTCGACGCGCCGATCGCGATGGCCAAGGAAAGCGCAACGAATAGGGAGTCGTAGTGGATCTCGGCATGCTGGCGCATTGCCGCCATGCCGATGTAATGCATGGCGGCAATCCCAAGACCCATGAAGATACTGCTGAATACGAGGGAAAACGGCGGGGCGCCCTGACGATTGATGAAATAAAAACCGGCGCCGGTTACGAAGATCGCCACCAAGAGCGAAAGCGCGGTGAGTCCGATGTCGTAGGACATCGGTATGGGCATCGTGAAGGCGAGCATGCCGATGAAGTGCATCGACCATATTCCGCCGCCCATTGCGATCGCAGCGGCCGCCAAATCCACGCGACGCGCAGCGCCTCGGGTGGCCGACATGCGCTCGCCGAGATCGAGGGCGGTGTAGGCCGCAAAGGCGGCGACCAGAATGGACAGCGCGACGAGATTCGGATTGTATGTCCCGGTAACGGCCATCGGTACGGTCCAATTTTTGGAACAGAGACCAGTGGACGACGCGCCCGCGGATTTGGCGGCCGAGGACACATCATACCAGTCTCCGCCGGCCGTCCACAGTTGGGCGCTTCCCGACGCTCGCCAACACGCGTGCAACGGCCGAAGTGCGCGATGCGCGAGTCTGCCGTATCCTTCGCTTACCCACAGAATTGCCTCGCAAGGACTGACGAATGAGAATTGGCTCCAATCGGCTGACAATGTTTCTATGCACTGCCGCGATCATGGTCGGATCACTGTCGGCCGCTGAAGGACGCACTCAAAAACCTGCCCTTCACGCCCAGCACTGGATGGCGGTCACCGGCAAGCCGCTGGCCGCGACGGCCGGGGCAATGATCTTTCAGAAGGGCGGCAACGCGGTGGATGCTGCATGCGCCATGATTGCCGCGACGTCCACCATGTGGGACACGCTCTCGTGGGGTGGCGAGACCCAGGCGCTGATCTACAACCCGAACACCGGCAAAGTCATCGGCATTAACGCACTCGGCGTCGCACCGACCGGCGCGACGCCGGAATTCTTCCACAAGCAGGGCATGAACTATCCGCCCGAGTTCGGCCCGCTCGCCGCCGTCACCCCGGGAACGCCGGGCGGCATCATGACCATGCTGGCGGAGTACGGCACCATGAGCCTCGCCGAGGTCCTGGCGCCCGCGATCCAGATGGCGGACGGCTATCCGATGGAGGCGGAACTGTCCAACACGATCGAACACTATAAGGACAAGATCGCGCAATGGCCTTATTCCAAGCGCACGATCCTCATCCACCCCGGCGAGCCGCGCGAGGGTCCGCAGCCCGGCGAAATCTTCCGTCAACCGGAACTCGCCGCGACCTTGCGCAAACTCGTGGAAGCAGAGCACAAGGCTCGAGCAGCCGGCAAGGACCGCAAGGCTGCGATATACGCGGCGTACGACCGCTTCTACAAGGGTGACATCGCGCAGGAGCTGGTGCGCGGTACGCGCGAGCAGGGCGGGCTGTTTACCATGGAGGACCTGGCGAAGTGGAAAGTGCACATTGAAGAGCCCGTGCACACGAACTACAAGGGAATCGAGGTCTACAAACTCACCACCTGGGTGCAAAGCCCGGTGATGCTCCAGGCGCTGAACATTCTGGAGGGCTTGGACCTGAAATCAATGGGCTACGACAGCGCCCGCTACATCCACACGCTGTATCAAGCCATGAACCTCGCCTACGCCGATCGCGATTTCTATTACGGCGATCCTTACTTCCCGCCCGAGTCGCCGATTCGGGGACTGTTGTCGAAGGACTATGCGCGCGAGCGCGCGAAGCTGATCCGGTCCGACCACAATGATCCGGACATCCGCCCCGGCGATCCGTATCCGTATCAGGGTGGCAAGAATCCCTTCACGGCAATCCTGCAGAAGTGGCACAGCAAGATGCCTGCATCCTCCGCTGCCAAATCGGAGTGGAGCCCGACGGCGCTGGTCGAGTACGACCGCACGTTTCGGCTGGGG
>Ga0210400_10002598_pt1 | contig 16584 bp, 11 predicted proteins | sample IncBWH26MmetaG_FD_155456 | JGI IMG/M metagenome (GOLD analysis project Ga0210400, IMG submission 155456) | Forest soil microbial communities from Barre Woods Harvard Forest LTER site, Petersham, Massachusetts, United States - Inc-BW-H-26-M | ecosystem: Environmental > Terrestrial > Soil >... | reverse complement strand
AGGTACTGGATGCATCGCTGGCATCGCGCAGGTTTTCGGCGAATTTGGTGGCGGGATTTGCGGGGGGGGCGCTCTTGCTGGCCTCGATCGGAATTTACGGCTTGCTGGCCTATATGGTTGGCCAAAGATCACGCGAGATTGGTCTGCGTTTGGCGTTGGGTGCCCAGCGAGCGGATGTCTTGCGACTTGTCCTGGGGAAAGGTGTAGTCCTGGCTGGCCTCGGAATTGTGGCCGGCGTAATATTTTCCGCTTCTACCGCCTCAATGATGGCAAGTTTGCTCTATGGCGTTCGCCCACATGATCCCGCCGTATTTCTGATGGTGCCTTTGCTTCTGCTCGTGGTTGCGATTGCCGCTAGCTACATTCCGGCTTGGCGAGCGACCAAGGTGGATCCGATTGTGGCGCTGCGGGAATCGTGAGTTCCTTGGGCATGGACGCGTCGAGTGATGTGGGAAAGGCCCTCGGCGGATCCCGGTCGTTCGCCAAAACTCTGTCCGCACTTGGAACCAGCAGCACAGCTCACTGAAGTGCCAGGAGACGCGCCTCTTGAACCTTCCGGCATCGATCTTGCCGCCTTCAATCTGTTTTTTAACCATCTCCATGGCGTTCGCATCGGTGAGTGAGGCTAGGCACGCCACAGCGTACTCTGGTCGACGCCTGGTGCTTGAGCGTGTGTACACCGCAGCCTGCCTCGTCGGGAGATGGAGACTGCGCTTGGAATGAAATACAGATTGTGATGCGGGTAGGTTTCGCCGATATCGAGGACCGGATCGAGCACGTTCTTGATGTCCGCGATGTACAGCTTCGGCTTTGCCGTCAGCGTATGCGTCACACGGTCGATGGTCTTATACCACCCGCGCAAATTCTTCGCAGCCGTGTGGCGTTTCTTGAGGGCGACCGCATGCTTCTCGAAATACGCCCGTAGCCGGGGGAATTTCTCCAGACTGACCAGCCCGTCGCTGTTCCAGGGATCTACGAGATAATGCCCCGACCACTCCATTTTTCCGTCGAAGATATCCCTGACCATAGCCAGCTTTAGCAGGCGGGAGGGTTCGACCAAATGTGCGTCTTTCGTGATAAACACGCTATCGTTGCCGGTCGCAACGCCGATGCCGACCTTCGCGTCAACCTCGAGTGCCGGAAAGCGCTCTTCCAGGCGGCGCAGCAGCGCGAGCTGTTCCGGCGTATGACACGGCCACGGGTCCGCGCCTTGGAACCAGCTATCAACGCGAGCGACCCGCAGTCCGTCAGCAACGACCATCGGTTTCGCATTCTTGGCCGCTTCCAGCGCTGCCGAGAGAGTTTTCGGAAGGAGATGCTCTACTTCCGGTCCGGCACTGGCCACAACGGCCGAGCCTTGTTTGTGGCGGCGGATAACGGTGATCGCCGGGTAGGCGTCCACTTCATCGTGGAAGGCGTCGGCATTGTGCATTTCGATGACGACATCCACCGAGTAGCCGGAGGTCACCACTTCGCGGAGGTCAGCTCCGTACTGGTTACGCATCCAGCGGTCTGCACAAATAAACGCGCATGTGCCGCCCTCTTTCAGTTGGCGCAGTGCGGCCTCAAAGAAAGCCACGTACAGATCAGCACGGCCCCGCATAGTCGGATACGCGTCGCGGTAATATGAGGCGATTTCTTCGGGAATATCCTCGAGACGCACATAGGGCGGATTGCCGATGACAAAATCCGATTCCACGGTCGTTGCATCGAAAAGATAATCGCCCGTCCTGACCCATGCCCCTGCGAGGCGCTCTGCTGCCGGCCGCTTCAGACCATCCTTCACCAGAATGTCTGCTGCCAGGCTCCGCGCGCGCTCAGCGCTTGCATCGTCGAGCTCGTAAGCAATCAGCGCACTCTTGCAGTCCGACAGTGGCCGGTTAAGCCTCTGACATGAATCAACGAGGCGCTCAATCATGGGGCCGAGAAAGGCCCCGTCCCCCGCTGCGGGTTCCACGGCAACAGAGTCCACGAGATTTGCTTCTGACTTGTAGCCCGCAAGGTCCAGCAGCAGCTCCACTACCCAGCGTTTGGTGTAAACGACGCCTTTGGACTCAAGCGCGGCGAACTGAGCGGCGCGTAGCGGCACCAATAGTGGCAACTGAATCGCTCGCGATGATCGCAACGCCGTCGGGTTCTGCCCCACTAGGACCTCAAAGTGTTATTGTTCCTTCTAGCCGATACGCCGCCGCTAATATTATTGCTGTTGGTATCCGGTAATCGGAATGGTTGCAACGTCCATCAGCCAAACGTAGCATGTGCCGGAATACAACTACTCGCCGGTGAGGAGAGCATCGGAGAAACTTCAGAGGAGTGCTGATGGCTCTGCCCCCAGAATTGCTGCAGGCCGTTTCCGCGCCGGGTGGTGGCAAGATCGCATTAGTAATTGGTGCGGGATGTTCTGTCGAGCAACCGACCAACATTCCGGTGTCGAGGGTTTGTTCGAACGAGATACACCGCCGCCTCATTGACGACGGGGTGCTCCAAGACGGTGATTGCGCTAACTCCGATGATCTATCGGCGTTGGCCGACGCTGTATTCAGTAAACGCAACTCACAGCGTGATGTGGTAGAGCGGCTGTGTGAAAAATATGGTTTGAAGCTTGCAACCCCCAATCAGGGGTATTGGATCGCAGCTGCATTGCTATGTGAAGGTGCCATTGCGTCCGTGGTGACGCTTAATTATGATCTTGCCCTATCGACCGCACTTAGCGCGCTTGGCGCGGACAAAATTGTTGGAGTTGTTGAACGTCCGGAAGACCTGCCGCACCAGAAGACCATAAACGTGTACTACCTTCACCGGAATGCAAATGCAACCGATCCGGAGTTGTGGGTTCTGCGCACTTCAGTTCTTACAGTCGAGTGGAAGGGTCACTGGGAGCCGATTGTTGCGGCCAAGGTGCTGGTGGCACCCGTCGTTGTTTTCGCAGGCCTCGGTACGCCAGTAGCGGTTCTGATCGAAAGCGCGAGACTGATACGCAATGCTCTACCCGGAACCACGAAGGTTTATCAGGCTGATCCAGGAGATATAGTCGACTCCAAGTTCTTCCAGGCTTTGTCACTCGATCCGTCCATGTACATCAAATTTGGATGGGGACAGTTAATGGAGGCGCTGTCCCAGCGCCTGTCAAAAGAGCAGATCGTTCAGTTGGAACAGGCGGCAAAGCGGAAGATTCGAGAGGATAACCTGACGAACGAAGACATCGCAGGCCTCTTAAGTGCCTTGCAAGCCCTGGGAATAGTCAAATTCGGGAAGCTCCGTGCCAATTGGTTGCTGCATGACAAGCCATACCGCCCATTTGAGGCCGATACCCATGGCTTGCTCGGTGACCTTCTTTTGGCACTCGCGACGATGGCCCGTGTGTCCGGAGCAGAGGCTGTAATCCTTGACGATGGGTCTGTCGAATTTCGCCGTGACGGTCGAGTGGCGGCATCATTTCTCATAGCTTCGGGTTGCGGCCATCGAGGCCGACAGGCAGTCGAGGCCGCTGTACAATCACGCCGGTCCGAGTACCGTAACTGCCCGGCTGTCTTAGTAGGCGGTACATCAGCTTCCTGGACGACTCCTCCAACACCACCGAAAGACATCGTTCAGGGCGACGTATCCAAGCAAGACATTCTAAGGGGCCCAATGTCTCTTCCGTTGCTTCATATTAGCGAACTTCGCGAAAATCACGATCTCATCCGTCAGGTGGTGCCATGAACAATTCTTCACTTGGGTTCACGTCGACTGATCTAATCGCCGCAGCGTCCCAAACGCTATTAGTTGGTGGATACCGCCAGATTCCGAGCAGATTCCGGGACTGGGATACGCCAACATCTCGCCTATTCGAGGACGAATACGGTGTCGTTGGGGTCGTGGTATTTGATACATGCGCTGAACTCCTCCGGACGTGGCCCGATCTGCAAGGATCGCTTATCGAGGTGATCTCCCGTCATGTAGGCAAGGAAGAAGCAAAATCCTGGGATGGGTATTTAGTCCTTTTGTCTCCAGGGATTGCTCCATCCGAGAGCACAGCAATCGACGAGGTCCGGTACAATACCACGCGATTGCGAAAACTTGTTGCGACCGCCGATGATCTAAAAAGCGCCACAGACGTAGAACGAGTGCTGCGTCCACTGCTTCCGCTGCCTCAAGAACGAACGAATCTAGGCCAGGAGTCGGCTCTCGACCTGCTCCCGCGACTCCTTGCCGCACAGAGAATTCCTGAGGGTGTAACGCGGGTACTTGTCGACGCATTCCGAGAACAATCACCGTTGTTGGAGCGCCTGCACCAGCAGGGGGGTGAGCAATGAGACTTCAATCTATTGAACTGAGTGGATTTCGCGGATTTGCGCAACGCCAAGAGTTTAATCTCGATGCTGACGCCGTTGTTGTGATCGGAGCAAATGGTCATGGGAAGACATCCCTGTTCGACGGAATTCTCTGGGCTCTCAGCGGGCGGATTCCTCGGCTGAAGGATGACGACTCAAGTTTCGTTTCAATGTATTCAGAAACGGGCCAGGCAAGAGTTGCCCTGCACTTCAAAGATGGCCCGAATGGTGATCATTTTGCAGTGACCCGCAGCTTTGATGGAAAAGAGCGACGAGTCACCTTTGAGACATCCAACGGATCCTACCAGGGACCCTCGGCGGAAGGAAAGCTGATTGACCTTGTCTGGCCAAACGCAGCGGCTGCTTCTGATCCCAGTGAAGCACTAGCTTCCGTTCTAACGCGCAGTATCTACCTTCAACAAGACTTGATCCGCCAATTCATAGATGCTGCATCGCCACAGGAGCGCTTCGCGGCAGTCAGTGAGCTGGTAGGCGCGGGCCGGGTCACGGAGCTTCAGGACAGTCTTGAGCGCTCGAAGAAGGCGTGGTCAACTGTCACCAATCAACGTCAAGATGAACTCCAACCACTTCGGGAGCGACTAGCGATAATTGAGTCGCGTCTGGCGGAATCAACGGAGCGTTCCTCTCAAGCATTACCCGCAATAACACCCGAGTCTTGGGCCGAGTGGTGGCAGAATTTAGCCAAGCTTGGCCTGAAAGTTGGCCAGATCGAGTCGGCGTCGCGCGAGGCTCCGTCCGCAATCAGTAATGCGATCAAAGAACTTGATGCTCAACGTCGTTCAACAGAGCGGAGACTCCAAACCCTCGCCGCTCTACGGGCGGAAAGTCGCAGCATCACTGACCGCCCGATGCCTGAGCTCCAGCCTCTCCGTGACAACATTACGAAACTGCAGAAGGAGGTTGAGGATCTAAAACGTGTCACAACAGAAGAACAGGCGCGCTTAGCAGAGTTACGGCGTCATCAAGCCGAATTGAAAGAGAAGAACGAGCAATTAAAAGCCCTGGCTGTCCTTGCGCTAAAACATCTTACGGAACACTGCCCGGTTTGTACTCAGACATACGACAAAGAGACCACGCGGCGGCGATTGGAGACCCTTGCCAAGGGTGGAACCAGCGACACGCAAGCTGCCTCATCACCTGACAAGCTAAACGAGCTTCTTAAGGCCTTGGCAGCTAAGGAGAAGGAAGTCTCAGCAGCTGAGCTTGTTGTGCGGTCGGCTGAGCAAGCCGCCAATGAACGGCAGATGACGCAACAAACCATCGTCAAGCGGCTGACTGAACTTGGCGTTGCCGCTGACGACAATCGCGAGACCGCGCTGGCACACGCAGTCGCAGAAGCCGAGACATTGATGAATCGGTTGGCTGAGCTGCAACAAATCGGAGAATCCCTTGCGTTGCGTTTGGCGCAATCTTCTGCGATGGCTGCCATCGACGAACTCCGCCGCGAAGCCAACACCCTTCGATCTGATGTTGCTGCTCGCGAGAGAAGCATTACTGCACGAAATCGGACAGGCGACTTGGCGCAGAATGTAATCGAAGCGTTACGAGAGGCCGCGTCAGCTGTCGTAGAAGAACGACTCCGCGAAATCAATCCTCTGCTTCAAAGTATTTGGGCAAGAATCGACCCGCACCCCGCTTTTCGATTGGTCTCATTTTTTTCTCAAGTCTTCAGAGGCAAAGGTCAGCTGTCCACTATCGTGAGCGATCCGATTGAGGACAAGAAGTGTGAGCTTCCCGCTACCATCCTGTCCAGTTCCCAAGTGAATGCACTTGCCGTCTCAGTGTTTCTCGCTCTCAACATCGGTATCCCCAAGCCTCCATTGCCTATCGCCATTTTAGATGATCCGCTACAGAGTCTTGACGACATCAATTTGCTCGGTTTGGTGGATCTTTTCCGACGCACGAAGGATCGCCGACAGTTTCTTGTATCCACGCACGATGCACATTTTGGCGGGTTGCTTTCCCGCAAACTTCGGCCTGCCGACGAGAACGGCAGGACGCTCGTCCTGGAGCTGAATACCTGGAGCCGTAGTGGTCCCGCAGTAGTAACTCGAGATGTGAAGTGTGATCCAGTGCGCCTTCGCCTTGTATCGTAAAGGGACCAGCGGTTATCTATGCTGATTGATTAGTGCGTTCACTCAAGCCATTTAGTAATGCTCGACAGCTCCGCGAACTAACGATGCTATCAAACGTACGAGGATGACCATGGCGGACTTGGATGCAGCATTGCAACAATTTGAGGCCACAGAAAGCAATCTCGAAAAACTCGAAAAATTGTGGGCGCAGATAGAAACCCACATAGGGGGCGGGCCTGCATTCGGGAGTCCTCCAGAATACGATGAACTCAGCCTCGCGTTCCGCCAGATTCTGCCAGCCTTGCCTGCTATTGACGGATTCAGAGTCGAAGATAAGCTTCACGACTATGACGCAATAGGCCAGATGCGGCTTGACGCACTCGAAGTCGGTGAAATCGAGGCCAAGGTTTCTGTAGAGAAATTCATCGAAGAGCAAGGGCGACTGCTGCGAGAATACCGATTCAAGCTCCAGGCCAAACGCCGCGAATTGGTCCGCGACCGCATGCTCCCGCTCATTGACGAAGTAGACGAGTTGTTGAGAAGCCTCGGACCAGCGGTCGAGGGCAAGGAGAAGAACGAATATGTTCGGAGCGTCTCTGAAGCCACCTGGACGAGTTTGGAAGAAGCTGTCGTTGAGATCCACACCTTGCTAGGTAGCGGTGAGAGGCCAACCCGCTGGGGAGATCTGCGGCGCCACCTGTCTTTCGGAATGGTGGGCGATCTCTTTGATATTCAGAAGCTCGACTGGCCTGCCGTCAAATCAGGGCTTCGCTCCGCGCTCTATGGTCAACATGATCCGGTCCCTGTTGCCGTGACAGACTTAGGCGACATAGTCGCCGCACGTCCCAAAGGCCGGGTACCAACCAAACTGAACTGGGCGGTGCTTTCAGACGAAGATTTTGAGCGCCTGATGTTTTTGCTTATTACTGGTGTCAAGGGGTACGAAAATCCTGAGTGGCTGCAGCATACCCATGCGCCTGACAGGGGAAGAGACCTTTCTGTGACAAAAGTTGATATCGACCCCCTCGCAGGTGTGCGGCGATATCGTGTCATTATCCAATGCAAGCACTGGCAGTCCAAAAGCATCGGCCCAACCGACGTGAGCGACGCGCGCAGCCAGATGGAACTGTGGCAGCCGCCGCGAGTCAATCAACTGATAATCGCAACAACAGGCAGATTCACCGTCGACGCGATTGCTCTAATAGAGCAACACAATCAGGCAGATCGGGCCTTGCATATCACTATGTGGCCGGACAGCCATCTTGAAACCCTTCTTGCGGCTCGCCCGCACCTTATTGGCCAGTTTATGTTGAAGCGTATCGGATGAGACACCGGAGTCTCACCGAAACACGTTGTGAGCGTGGTACTCCAGATTCACCAATGAAGGTTTCGCCCATGCTTCGTTTGGCTCTCGGAGCACCTGCCCCTGGAGTTTGTAGTAGTCCTTTCCGTTCTCGAATTCCTCTCTGATCCTTTTGCTCACGACAACACAGCGATCCTTCGGGTCCACGGTCAGATAGCCCTCGTCGAAGAGCCTGTGGAGGTCGCTCCTCATCAGGATACCGTTCGGGAGTTCATGGCGCTTCACCAGCGAGTAAGGCTTAATGTGTGCGGCTTCCAGGACTGGCAGCGTGCGCTCTCCGGTCATCGCACACCTTCGCGAATATGCATCGGTGACGAGAATGCGAAACAAGCCCTGACCGAGCCGGGGAAGGACGATTTGTGGTTTGCCGAATCCGTGGGTCTCAATTGCTGCAACCGTCGCCAATCCCGGCTCCAGAACTGTCGCAAGACTTTGGGTTAGTCGTTCCGACACTGCGTCCCAGAGCTCCTTGCCCGTTCCGGTTTCTGAATCGTACCCTTTGCCAGTGACAGTGTTCAGCTTGAAGTCTGTTGGGCAAGGAATCCAATCCGTCCGATTCCAAAAGAACGGTTCGGCCAGCATGATGCACCCAATCGTGGGGTTGTCCTTGGCCGCGATCGGGCTGCGTCGGTAGTGCGCGATTCGCTTCCGCATTTCGGATTGTGATCGGACGCCGTTCGCTTCACCGAACGTCTCCCACACCAGATTCACCGGAAGCTGAAGAAAACGTGTGAAGAAGCCGCCACCAGCGATGAAGTTATCCGGTGAGTGGAGCTTGAAAAGCAATAGTTCGCCCGGTTGTAGGGCCTTGAACGTGGCATCTGGCGATGGACGCCAAAAATTCACTTCCTCGACTTCGGGCTTCGAGGCGTGGAGAGCAAACCAGTCTCTGTCGGTAACGGCGACGTAAAGGCGCATTGGGAGCACACCAGAAAAACAGAAATATAGCACGCTAAGCGAAAATGACCACGCGTTGCTCCCGCGCATCACTCACGCAAGATTTAATCCGTCATCCCGACCGCCTCTTGCCGGCATCCTCAGCGCGTGAGCTTTTTCAGCCAATCCCGATTCTCCCGGAGTATGCCGCGCGCCGCTTTTTCTGTATTCGTCGCAACTTGGTGAGACTTCTCGGCCTTGGCAAGCACTATCAGCGGATGACGTGCTCCGTCCGCAAGACTTTTATGCAGCCGTTCGATCTCATCGGGTGTAATGACGCCGAGGTAGTTTTCTGGCGCATTCATAGAGTGCGTCCCTCAAGGAGCCATCGTGAATGATAACGTCCTTTATCATTCACTAGTTGGATTGGGCAAGCCCGCAACAGGTTTTGGTGGCATTCGTCAGAGGTGCCGGTTTTCGTCCAAGCGAAGCGAACACATTCGTAAACACTAGCCGACTTCACATTACTAATCGCGGTACGCGGGCCAGATCACTTCCGTGTGGCCGACCAACCAAGATTGGCCGTTGGCGGGGTGGGTGGCTCTGAGCTCCTCGAGTGAAATAGCCTTTTTTTGCTCCACGGAGCCTTTGCTCCGAAGTTCTACCGACAAGAAGATCGAACTCGGGCTCCGGTCTATCGGCTGATAGCGATGATGATCGGCACGGTGAGTACAAGCGACAGAGTTGAGAGGAGCAACGCCGAGGCAGATTCACCTTCCCTCCCACAAGTCCGCCGATGTTCATGGAAGGTTCCTTTCTGCGTTGCCTAGAACTCCACCTTCGTTCTGAAACCGAAGACGACGGCGCGATTCGTGCCTCCGCCTACGTTGGCGTAATACTGGATCACGGGCTGCAAGAGGAGCATCGGCAAAACGTCCAACAGAGTGTTGAACTCGACCCCCTGCTCGGTCTTGAAAGAAGACATTCCGGCAGGGAGGAAGTCTTTGCTCAGGCTGTTTCGGACATAGCCCAATGACATCGTGTTGTGAATGTGCAAGGGGAGTGGTTCGTTAAACCGCAGCCCTGCTGTCAGCAGTGTGTTATTGCGATTAATGCTTGGAGGACTCCAGTCGTAGGCAAACGTCGCATCCAAACCCTTTGCTTCTCTTGGGTCCACCCGCCAGAGAGCCTGGCTCGCCATCCAATACAAGAGATAGTTGCCCGAACGCGATGTCGCGCTCCTCGGCGACGTGAACTTAGCCGGATTATAGGAGGCGCCGAACTGATATAGGCCGGAATATCCTTTTCGATTCTCGACGTTGTCAAAGGCCCGCACCGACGACGCCTTTTTGCCCGGAGTAAACCCAATTTCCGAAACGGTCATTGGAGTTCCATTGAACTGCGGAACGAGGCCGGTTGGGTTTTGTGAAAAAGGCGAGCGGACCGCGGCCAGCACCATCGATTTGACATAAAGGTTGTGGACCGGTGCGACGCGGACTTCCATGGCCGGCGTCGAGGGAGGATCGAAAGACTCGAAGTCCGTGAATAAATTGCCTAAGGCATAGCCCATCGGCTCGAAGATGAAGGACGCAGCGTAGTGCTGGGCTCCGTAGAAATCTTGACCTGCGAACTGGCCCACGCGTGCAGTAATGCGTTCGTCCAGCCATCGCTTCTCGAACCACCACGAATCGAGGCGACATGTATTCGCGCTGGACATCCCGCTGGGACTGGTCAGGAGACCCAGATATGCTCCGAGATTGCCCCCTCCTTGCCAGAGAGCTGTCGCATGAAAAAACAATCCGTGCAGGCCGCTCAGCGTACCAAAATCGATGTCGACCGTTCCGCGAAACCTGTTCCAACTTGCAAATCGCTCCTTCTGCTCGCTCTTGAGGTCCCAGAGGGAATCGCTGACGTACTGAAAATCGAATTCCACACCACGTTCCAGCAGGTGCGTCCGCTCGCCGCCCCAGTTCCCGAAGAGGTGGCCGTGCGGGCCCTGGCCCGTTTCGTAGCTGTCGGGGCCGGGGCGTGGTTCGTGTTGCACAGTCTGGGAATGGACCGGAAATACGAAGACATAGAGTCCGCACCACGCTAGAAGAAAATGGAACCTTCGGCCGTATCTCCACAAGCCTTTTCGTGGCGTTTGGTTATGGACATCGAAGCGTTCTGCACACATTTCGCGATGCGTTTTTCGTTCAGCGCGACGCCATCCAGACACGCACTGACCAATGAGCATGGCGAGTAACAGGAGCGCGGCTCCGAACACTCCTAGCGATCCAAACCGAAACACCATGCCGGCACCAACCGTAGCGCCTAAGACGAAGGCCAACCATATTCCGCCGAGAAGTTTGGCCTTTTGATCGGAGGTCGACTCGCCACGCGCTGTCTTTTCAGAACTGTGCCTTTGGGCTGCGGTTTTGAGCAGGGAGGTGATCGTCCCCGTGAGATACGTGGTGTGAACGCTGATGCCTCCTGCCTGACTGAAAGCCCCATTTTGAAGGCCCAGTGCGAGAGACAGACAGCTAACAAATAGTGCAAATTTGGCGGTCAGATGAGACGTCAAAGCGAAATACGCGGTCGAAATCAGAACTATCTCGACGGCCATCGCGATAAGAAGTAGAAACCGAGACAGCGTCCGCGTAAAGAACCGTTCCGAGATTAGGATTGAGACCAAGCCGACCAGGAAAAGAGCGATTGCCAAGAGGTGCCGTAAAAAAGTTCGCCAATCATGAGCAGCTAGACTAATCGCCGCGAGAACAAGTGTGCCGGTGATGTGGCCCGTAAAGGTCTTGGCAAGAACGTAGCCCGCGGCATCGCAATACCCGCCAACGAAGGCAAGCCCGAACGAAAGCCAAGAATCACTACGGTGATCTTCTGACATGAAAACGGTCCAGCTTCACCGCGGCCCACGCTAAGACACACGAGGTTGCCGGCTAACCTCGTATAGTCCGCGTGCCGTTTTTTCAGGCCGCTGCGCGCCTGCGGTGGCTTGACTTCAGACTGATCCACGCGCCAACAACTCCAACCGCGGCTCCCAGAACGGTGTCCGCCACACGTAGGATGGGCTGTTTCCACGCATGATCCGGGCTTATGGCGGCGACGACCATCACGACCGCGGTCGTGATTCCTGTGGTGATTATGTCGTCCGGTCGACCGAGTAGGGGCATCGCAACAGCCCCGACCCCAATCAGTGCGGCCATTCCCCAGAGGTTGAACGGGAAAAAAAGCAGGTAGATAAGGCAAAGGGCGAAGCTTAGCGAAGTTGCCCACACACGCGATAAGGCAGCGCCTACACTTTCCTCATAGCTGTAGCGATACACAAATATCGTAGCGACTACGGCCCACATGCCTCCGAGCAGATCGTCGTCTCGAGAGACCGAGAACACGTGAGCAAGCGTGTGCGTGATCAGCGCGTAGCTGATCACGCACAATATAGACAGCGTGAGACCATGAAGGAACACGATGCGCGTCTCAGCTGGGTAGCGCGTCATCTCGTTCTGTTGAGTCTTCGGCAAGGCTGCACCTTTCACGATGAGCGCATCTAAGCCGCTCTGCCTGCCCGAGCCTCTGTTGTGTATTCTGGCTTGTAGACGTGCTTGCGGATGAATGCAACCATGTCAGTTGGACGAGGAACCGTGGCTAGGCCCGCGTCGAAGACGAGGTTCGCCACTCGCGCGGCTGTCTGGACTTCGGCCTCGAGAATATTCGACTGCAGCGGGTACAGGAGACCCTGCTTGAGCAACGCGGACGGCACCTGATCCGCCACCGCCTGCCCGGCCTCAATGAACATCTCGTCCGTCACTCGCTTCGCTTGCGTAGCGAAGATGGCCATACCAACCGCCGGGAATATGTAGAAGTTGTTCGCTTGCCCCGGCAGAAATGTCTGGCCGTTGTAGTGAACCGGCGCGAACTGCACGCCGGCTGCGTAAATCGCCTTGCCCTTCGACCATGTGTAGGCTTGCTCGGGTGTGCATTCGGCATGCTCGGTCGGATTCGATAGCGCAAGGACCACAGGGCGCTCGTTGACTCTCGACATCGCCTCGATCACTTTTTGATTGAAGGCGCCACCGATGGTGCTGACGCCGATGATCGTGGTCGGCTTGATGCTCTCGATAGCAGCGACGAAATCCCGCGTTGGCGCGTGCTGATGAGCGTACGGTTTCTGGAAGTCGACCAAGTCCGTGCGAGACGCCTCCAGCAGACCGTTGATGTCGAACATGTAGACGCGGGACTGTGCTTCTTTGAGGCTCATACCCTGCCCGACGAGCGCCGAGCAGAGCAGGTTGGCAAGGCCAATACCGGCCGAGCCGGCGCCGAGGAAGAGGTATTTTTCGTCTTTCAGTTTTGTGCCCTTGATCTTGGCAGCGTTGATCATCCCTGCGAGAGTGATCCCCGCCGTACCTTGCACGTCGTCGTTGTAGACGCAGTACTTGTCGCGGTAGCGCTGGAGCAGGTGCACTGCATCCGTGCCCGTCCAATCTTCGAAGTGAATGCAACACTTCGGGAACACTTCCTGCACTGCTTCGACGAACTCGTCGACAAACGAATAAAGATCCGCGGTCGCCGGGCGCGTTTTGCGCATTCCCAGATACAAAGGATCGTGCAGATATTGCTCGTTGTTGGTACCGGCGTCGAGGTACATGGGAAGCAGGTACTGCGGCGGCACTCCAGCGCAGGCGGTGTAGAGCTGCAGCTTGCCGATGGGAATGCCCGCGCCGTTGGCGCCCAAGTCACCCAGGCCGAGGATTCGGCCACCGTCCGTAACGCAGATGAACCGAACGTCTTTCTGCGGCCAGTTTTTAAGAATCTCCTTTACCCTGCCCCGGCGCGTAATCGAGAGATACATGCCGCGAGGCTGGCGGTAGATGTGGCCGAACTTCAGGCATGCTTCGCCGATGGTCGGGTCGTACACAATTGGGAGAAATCGTGCCGGGTCCGACATGACGGCTCGGTAGAAAAGAGTTTCGTTGTGGTCGAGCAGATTGATGAGGTAGATATAGCGTTCCAGATCCGTGTTTTTTTGCGCGAGCTGCAAATTCACGCGTTGCAACTGTAAGTCCTCGGTCTCGGTTACGTCAGGAACCAGGCCAACAAGGCCGAGTGCCTGCTTTTCGGCCTCGGTGAAGGCGGTGGACTTGTTGAGCGATGGGTCTTGGAGCAATTCGATTCCACGTTTAGTGGTGCTAGCCATACTGATTACCTTCTTTCTTTGTTTTAGTGAGAACTGGGATCTTGTACTTGGCAGTCCTGGAAGCACGTTTTGACCAACTTCGTTGGCTCAACGACGCGGTCAAACTCGTTTTCCGTCACGAAGCTGGGTTCCACAGCGAACGACTATCGCCGGTTTACCTTTACTTGCTGGCTGCCGCGGCCACATACGGCTTGACCATTTTCTTCGGATCGACAACGCGATCGAATTCGGCCTCGGTCACGAAGCCGAGCTTCAGTGCGGCAGCCTTCAACGTGAGGTCGTTGTCCATGGCGTAGTGCGCAATCTTCGACGCCTTGTCATAGCCAATCACCGGCGAGAGCGCGGTCACAAGCATCAGCGAACGCTCGACGTATTCGTTAATCTTTTTCAAATTGGGCTTGGTTCCCTCAACCAGGAATTTGCGGAAGTTCGTACACCCGTCGGTCATGAGCGTGATGGAGTGCGTAACATTGAAGATGATCAGAGGTTTGTAGACGTTCATCTCGAGGTACCCGCCGGCGCCGCCGAAGCCAACCGCTGCGTCATTCGCCATCACTTGGACGGCGACCATTGTGAGAGCTTCTGCCTGCGTCGGGTTTACCTTGCCGGGCATGATCGAGGAGCCGGGTTCGTTCTCTGGAATATTCAGTTCGGCGAACCCCGCTCGCGGGCCGCAGGACATGAGCCGGATGTCGTTGGCGATCTTGTAGAGTGAAACGGCCAGCGTGCGTAACGTGCCGGAAAGCTGTACTTGCGCATCGTGAGCGCCCTGGACCGTGAACTTATTCGGCGCGGTGACGAACGGCAGGCCTGTGAGCTTGGCGATCTCCGCCGCGGCTGCCTCGGCGAAGCCTGGCACTGAATTGATGCCGGTGCCCACCGCCGTGCCGCCGAGCGCGAGACGGTAGACGCCTTTCAGCGCGTCTTCGATCCGCTCGAGATCGTCCGCCAGCATGCCCTCATAACCCGACCACTCTTGCCCGAGAGTAAGCGGCGTGGCGTCTTGCATGTGCGTGCGGCCAATCTTGACGATGTCGTTCCACTCCTTGACTTTCGCGGCGATTGCATCGCGCAGCGCCTTCACCGCAGGGATAAGCCGCTGCTTCACATTAACTGCCGCCGCGATGTTCATTGCCGAGGGAAACGAGTCGTTGGACGACTGGGCCATGTTGACGTGATCGTTGGGGTGAACCGGTGTCTTGCTGCCCAGTGGCGTGCCGGCGATCTGGCAGCAGCGATTTGAGATCACTTCGTTAACATTCATGTTGAATTGCGTTCCACTGCCCGTCATCCACACATGTAACGGAAACATGTCATGGAGCTGACCCGCGAGGATCTCGTCGCAGACTTGAACGATCAACTTGTGACGTTGATCATCGAGCCGCTTGCCGGCATAGTTGGCATTCGCGGCGGCTTTCTTTAGGATGGCGTATGCGGTAATCATCTCCCGCGGGATTAAGTCCTTGCCGATGCTGAAGTGTTCAAGCGAGCGCTGAGTCTGCGCGCCCCAGAGCTTGTCGGCTGGAACGTTCACCTCGCCCAAGCTGTCGGTTTCCTTGCGAATTTCTGCCATCTTATTTCTCCTTCTTTCTTTTAAGAACTCCGCCATCGTTTTCAAGGCGAAAACGATGGCGCGCGGCGCTCCTGTGCCGACTTCGCGAATTCATTCACCGCGAGCGAATATGGTCGCGGCAGTTACAAAATGCTGCCCTCGTACACCTGCTCGAACAACTTCACATTCTGTCGGTAGTCCACGTGAACGCCGACAAGCACGGGTCCAGGAGTGTCGAACGCTTTTCGCAGGGTAGTAGTGATCTGATCCGGGCGATCGATTCGCAGTCCTGTCGCACCAAATGCCTCCGCGTACATGACCGGGTCGACAGGTCCAAAATCAACGCCGGCGACGCGGTTGTACTTGATGCGTTCTTGCGAGCCCACCATGTCGTAGGTGCCGTCGATCCAAATCATGTGGACCAAGTGGGACTTCAATCGAACTGCTGTCTCGAGCTCGTTTGCCGAGAAAAGGAAACCGCCGTCGCCTGAAATTGAAAGAACCTTTTCCTGGGGACGCACGAGCGTGGCCGCGATACCCCAAGGCAACGCAACGCCGAGCGTTTGCTGCCCATTTGAGATGAGGAGCTGACGAGCGCGGAAGCTGTAAAGATAGCGCGCCAGATACATACTGAACGACCCCATGTCCGAGCACACCGTCACATCGGGTGTGAGGAGGTCTTGGAGTTCTGCGATGAGCCGCAACGGATGAATCGGAATGCCAGATAAGCTAGCCGCTTCGGCCCTCATCTGTTCGCGATCTTGAGCTATTCGAGACAGGAGAGCCTTGGAAGAGGCGTCCATTGGGGGTCGGCGTAGGACCGGCGTCAATGCGCCGAGCGTCTCTTCGATGCTCCCAATCAGTTCGACTGCGGGATCGTAGTCGTTCTCGATTTCAGCGGGAACAACATCAACATGCACGATCATGCGATCTCGATCCTTGTTCCAGAGACTGGGCCAGTATTCGACGGCATCGTATTCAATCGTGAGCACCAGGTCTGCTGTGTTCAACACCTCGTCCGCCGGCTGATTTGCAAGCTGGCCCACGCGGCCTGCAAAAAAGGGAAAGAGCTGCTGAGAGATCGCTCCGGCAGCCTGAAAAGTTCCGACGACCGGGATCGAGCACGCGTTTAAGAAAGCGCGAATGGCATCGGCAGCTTTTGGCTTGCTGGCCATGAGCCCCAGAAAGACAAC
>Ga0210400_10002597_pt1 | contig 16586 bp, 9 predicted proteins | sample IncBWH26MmetaG_FD_155456 | JGI IMG/M metagenome (GOLD analysis project Ga0210400, IMG submission 155456) | Forest soil microbial communities from Barre Woods Harvard Forest LTER site, Petersham, Massachusetts, United States - Inc-BW-H-26-M | ecosystem: Environmental > Terrestrial > Soil >... | reverse complement strand
GCAATATTCACTAAAGTCCGGCGCCGGGAAGTTTGTAATCCTTGAACTGGTCCCGCAGTGCACGCTTGTTGAATTTGCCGACGCTGGTCTTGGGAACCAAGTCGATGAACACCACGTCGTCCGGTAGCCACCATTTGGCCACGCGCTGCGCCAGGAAATCGAGGATTTCCTGCTTCGTGACCTGATCCTTATATTCGGGCAGCGGCACAACGCAGGCCAGCGGACGCTCTTGCCACTTGGGATGAAAAACTCCCACTACGGCCGCCTCCGCCACCTTCGGATGCGCCATGATGGCATTTTCGAGATCGACGCTCGAGATCCACTCGCCGCCGCTCTTCACCAGATCCTTGGTGCGGTCCGTGATCTGGATATAACCCTCCGCGTCGATGCTGGCGACGTCCCCGGTCCGGAGCCACCCATCCATGAAGGCTTGACGGGTTCGCGGGTCGTTGTAGTAGGCGCCCGCGACCCACGGACCACGAGCTTGAAGTTCGCCCATGGCGAGCCCGTCCCACGGTAGCTCTTTGCCTTCCGCATCCACGATTCGAATATCCACGCCCGCGATCGGAACGCCGTGCCGGGCCATGAGATCGAACCGTTGGCTCTCCGGCAGAGATTCGTGGTGGCTCTTCAGCGAAGTGACTGTTCCGATGGGAGTGAGTTCCGTCATCCCCCAGGCCAGCATGACGTGGACTCCGTATTTCTTCTCGTAGAGTTCAACGAATTGGCGTGGCAGAGCAGAGCCCGCTACCACCACCATGCGGAGGCTCGATATGTCGTGCGGATGCGACTCGAGATAACTGTAGAGGGTCATCCAGAGTGTCGGCACACCGGAGCTGAAAGTGGCGTGTTCGTTCTCGATGAGCAGGGCAATGTCGGCGGGCTGAAGGTGCCGCCCGCAGAACACCAGGCGCGATCCAGTCATAATTCCGGCGTACGGGATTCCCCAGCCGTTGGCGTGGAACATCGGGATGAGCTGCAAAATCGTATCGCGCTCGCTCAACGCGAAGGTGTCCGCCATGCAGATTCCATAGCTATGTAAGAACAAAGCACGATGACTGTAGACCACTCCTTTGGGATCCCCCGTGGTTGCAGAGGTGTAGCACATGGCGGCGGCAGTGTTTTCATCGAGCCTCGGCCACGGATAAGGGCTTTCCGGCGCCGCTGCGAGCAGCGTTTCGTAGTCGAGGGCATTAGCGGCCGACGGTTCATCCAGATCGTTCAGAACAACAATTTCGCGGACCGATTTCAGCTCTCTGCGGATCGGTTCGAGAATGGGAAGCAGTGAGGCGTCGACGAAGATTACGCGGTCCTCGGCGTGGTTGATGATGTACGCCAACTGTTCGTGAGCGAGGCGCAGGTTGAGAGTGTGCAGTACGCAACCCGCGCATGGAATCGCAAAATATAGCTCCAAGTGGCGCGAGTGGTTCCAGCACAACGTTCCAATGCGATCTCCATCTTGCACTCCTAGGCTCTTAAGCGCGTGAGCGAGGCGATGAGCGCGGCGGTAAAAATCGCGATAGGTGTAGCGGTGCATCGAGCCGTCCAGTAGGCGGCTGGCGATTTCCCTGCCCGGATAGATTTTGGCGGAGCGCTCCAGGATGTGCGTGAGCGTCAGCGGATAATCCATCATCAGACCGTTCATAAAGGCCTGGGCTTTACGGTCTGGCGCGTTCCGGAACTGGACACCTCTCAAGACTACTTGTGCGGAAAGCAGGTTGCAATTTCAACCAGAACTGCGCATCAAGGTAGTGGCTGCCCGAAACGGCTGGCGTGCCGTGAGCGGGCAGCCACTGGTCTTGCTGGTCAGGGTAGCGGCTTCAGCGAGGCTATCTCGCCGAAATGCTAAGCCAGTTCGACGCTCCTGCGGCGAAATCCGGCAGGCCGCCGAACTGCGCTACGTAAGAGTGAAATCCCGCGGCGATGGCCGGAATCAGCAAGGTCGCCTGACCCTGCGCGTTGACGCTGCCCACTCCAATGACCGAACCGTTGTCCATGAAGGTCACCAGGCCCGAACCAGGCAGCCCGTCGGTATAGGTCGTCACGGATGCCGACAGCGTGAATGGAGACCCTGCCGCCGGGTAATAGTTCGAAGGCGTCAACTGGACCTTGGTGAGCGCCGGTGTGACCGTGAAGCTCTGCGTGCTCGGTCCCGCCGCCATGAAGTTGCCTTGTTGCGCGTAGCTGATCACCACAGTATGGGGACCGGCATCGGGCGTAGGCAGCGAGAACTGCGCACTGCCGTTCGTTAGCGCCACGCCGACCGGGGCGTTAGCGTCGAACGTGTAGGTAATGACGCCCTGCGGGGTGCCGGCGTTCGAGCCGACGTCGACTTTACAGTTATAGTTGCCGCCGAACGGGAACGACGCGTTTCCGCAGTTAGCTGAGAGGAACGCCGGTGCGGGTGTTACCGTCACCGTGACCGGGGCGGACGTGCCGGATGGATTCTTGCTGTCGCCGGAATAGACCGCCGTGAGCGAGTGGATTCCGGCATTCAGCCCCGGTGTAATGTACCAGTTGGCGCATCCGTTGCCCTCAAGGGGCTGAGTGGTCAGGAGTGTCTTCCCGTCCAGAATCTGGACGCTGCCGGTGGGGGTAGGCGCGTTCGTGGCCGGGGTCACGCAGACCACCGTGTTGGTGGCGCCGGGGTAGACCAGGTTTGTTTTGGAGACCTGGAACTGGATCGCCGGATTGACGGCGATCCCGGAGGGGATGGAACCGGCCAGGAAAAGATCGGACAGATCGGTGGCGTTACACGCGTCTCTAAGGCACGGCCCAACCGAAAAAAGTTCCTGCATGGTCAGCAGGTCCGAAGAATGCGAGTACAGAATGTTGTTGGTGTACGCGTTACCTTTGGCGTCGGGCGAAATCACGATTTCGCCTATTGTCCGGCTGGGGTCGTCGCCGCCTTCCGACTCATCCCACCAGATGACGATGACTCCATCGTTCTTGTAGGCCTGCGAAGCCATGATCTGCGGCACCAGTATCGAGAGAAAGTTGTCGCCCTGCGCGATTGCGGCGTTATCGCCGGTGTAATGCGTGCCTTGGTAGGTGAATCCGCCGGTGAGGCCGGAGTGCTGGTCATTGAATTGGTTGGGCGTGATCCAATTGTATTGTGCAACCGTGTTGCCGCTCAGATCGGTAAGAAGCTGTTGCAGGGGCGCATAGTTGGCGGCCCAAGGATTGGCTGTGCTCGGGTCGTTGCCGCCGTTGGTGTTGGTGAAGTAGACCTGCGGATTGTGTTTGGCCCCGTAGTTGTATTGGGTGCTGCCGTTGTAAGCATTGGTACCCGTCGTGAAGTTGCCCGAATGGCTGCTGAGCGGCACGGTGTACTGGCTGGGCGGCAACGCCACGTTGGTGGTCAAGTTGATGTCCGTGTCCTCCTGATACGATCTCCAGGAACGACCGGCGATCTGCAGATAATTGCTCAGGGATTGATACGTGGTCTGGTTGGTTCCGTTTGTGCCAAAGGGGTCGTTGTCGTTGAAAACCCCAAGATTCGAGCCGGCTTCCGCCCAGATGTAATTCGGCTCCGATGGATGAATACCCACGCTGGCATTCTGATAGTTGCTCGCATAGGAAACGTGCGCGGCATTGGGATTGCCAGGGGTCACGAGGCTGTTGATATAGGGCGCGGCGGTGTTCCCTAGGATTTGCGCCGGGCTGGATTGTGTGCCTGGTTGCGTCCAGTTATGGTTTTCCATCGCGATGACGAAAACCGTCTTGATAGCCCCTCCTTGCGCCTGGGATCCGACTCCGGCGGCCACGAGTCCGCAGACCGCCATGGCAATCGTGCTTTTCAGAGTTGTGCGCGAATACATACGGTAACGTGCTCCTCAAGTGAATATGAAATCGATTAACGACCTAAGAGAGTATTGCCTATCAAAATGTTTATAAGAATAATGTCCGGTTTAATTCGCGTGTCTCTGGCGAAGCGCGGCGGACGTGATCTCACCCCTGGACTCTTCGCCAGCCCTTCAAATCTCGTATAATGGCCGCGGGCAGGACTGATAGGCTCCATTTCTCGAAAGGGGGGCGGCATGTTTGACTGCGACGAGAGGCGCTGCTTGGCAAGGGCATCGGCCTGGGCGCTCCTCTTGGTGTCCGGTTTCTCCGCTGCAAATGCCGCTGGCACAAGCGATTCGCGACTCCCGGATGCCGCCAGGACCCAAGACGCAAAGGCAGTCCGCTCGCTCCTCAGTGAGAAGGCGGACGTCAACGCGCGGTCCAGCGACGGCTCGACGGCCCTGCTTTGGCTAGCGCACTGGAACGACGTAGAGACAGCGGATCTGCTGCTGAAGGCGGGCGCGGACGCGAACACGGCCAACGACTTCCGTATGACGCCATTATCGCAAGCCTGCACCAACGGAAGCCTCGAGTTTGTGCGGCTGCTCCTGAAATCGGGTGCGAATCCAAACACGGCGATTGCCACCGGCGAAACTCCGCTGATGACCTGTTCGAAGACCGGCAACGTCGACACCGTCCGTCTGCTGGTGGAATACGGCGCCACGGTCAACGCGAAGGAGCCAACCCAGAGCCAAACGGCATTAATGTGGGCCGCGGCCGAACGTCATTCGAACGTGGTGAGCGCGCTCATCGCGGCGCATGCGGATCTCAGAGCCCGCTCTAAAGACGGGTTCTCAGCGATACACTTCGCGGCACGGATTGGGGACCTGGAGACTGTCCAGTTGTTGCTGGCCGCCGGAGTCGATATAAACATCCAGACTCAGACCAGCCAGCCACAGACTGCCGACAGCGAGGAGCCAATTGTTATTGGACTTACCAGGACTGCCCGGGGGGGAGCCGCCGGCTACACTCCCTTGCTGGTCGCGACGCTGCGGGCCCAGGTGGACGTCGCGCTGTACTTGCTGGATCATGGCGCTGATCCGAACATTGACGCTCCGGGCTTTACGCCCCTGCATTGGGCGTCGACAACGTGGGAAGGCTACGCGGCGAATCCGGTGTACGGTTTTGAAGACCCCATGTCCGGAATTCCGGATCGTCAGGCCAAGCTGCGGCTGGTGAAAGCGCTGCTGGCTCACGGCGCAAGTGTGAACGCGCGTATGACCAAGCGCCAACCGTCCTTTGCTACCGGATACACCGATTGCGTCGGAGCTACCCCCTTGCTGCTGGCCGCCTCGGTCGACGACGTGGAGATGATGCGCATTCTGCTCGCGGCCGGCGCCGATCCCAAAATCAAAACGGCTACGAATGCCACCGCCATCATGGCGGCGACGGGTTTGAACCATGGGATCGGAGAGTCTCTGGTCACCGAGGCGCAGGCGATCGACGCGGCAAAGCTTCTGCTGGATCTCGGCGTCGACCCGAAAGGCGAGACGAACGTCGGCGAGAACGCCTTGTTTGGCCCGGCGTATCGCGGGTGGAACACACTCCTGGCGCAATTGATCGACCTGGGCGTGAATGTGAATTCGGTGAGCAAAGCCGGCACGACGCCCTACCGCGCGGCCAACGGTCAAGGCGACCGGCTGGGCGGCGTCCTGGTTAATAAAGAAGGTGTGGATCTCTTGCTGAAGCATGGCGCGGATCCCAAGTTAGGAGTCGCCTGCGAGTCTCAGAATAGGTGCCGGGAATTGAAGTGAATATGACACGCTACAGCTTATTCGGGATCGGTACAGCCGGTTTGGCGCTGTTCGCTGTAGCGGCTTACGCTTTCCAGGACAAAGCACCTGCTACTCCCGCAGCCGCGCTAGTGAATCAGTACTGCGTCTCCTGTCATAACCAACGCTTGAAGACCGCGAACCTGATGCTGGATCGCGCGGATTCGGTGAACCCCGCCAACTCGGCGGAGGCCTGGGAAAAAGTCATCGTGAAGCTGCGAAGCCGGGCGATGCCGCCTCCGGGCCTGCCTCACCCCGATAACGCGACCTACGACTCGGTTGCCGGCTGGCTGGAATCGGGACTCGACCGCGCGGCTGCGGCTAAGGTGAATCCGGGCCGGACCGCCAGCCTGCATCGACTCAATCGCGCCGAATACGCCAACGCCGTGCGGGACCTGATTGCGGTGGAAGTGGACGCCCCGGCGATGCTGCCGCCGGATGAGCAGGCGTTCGGATTCGAGAACAACGCGGAGGCGCTTTCGATTCCCCCGGCGCTGTTAGACCGGTACGTATCCGCGGCGTCGGCCATCGCGCGGCGGGCCATGGGCGATCCGAACATTCCACCCGTGTTTGTGCGCTATGGCGCGCTAAAGAACAGCGCCAACGACCAGACGTATCTTCGCCAGACCGACCGCTTGGGCGAAGACTTTCCTCTGGGAACCAAAGGCGGTGTTGCCGCCAGGCACTATTTCCCGGTAGACGGCGACTACGTGTTCAAGCTTCGGCTGCAGCGGGCGTGGGAAACCTCCATCCGCGGCCTGAACGTGCAGAATCAAATCGAAATCCGCGTGGATGGAGTGCGCGTTACGCAGTTTACGATCGGCGGAGAAAAGTCGCCGTCCAGAACTTTTCAATACGACGGGGACGAAGCATTACAGGCGCGCCTGCCGGTGAAAGCCGGCCTGCACCAGGTCATGGCGACCATGCTCAAATCGGATGACGCAGTGCCGGAGGGCGGGGGGCCAGACCGCCTGTCGCTCTATAGCCGCAGTTCCGACAACGCAAGCTCTCCCATCGCCATTGCGGCGTTGCTGATCGGCGGTCCCTATGAAGGCAAAGTGCCGCTCGACTCGCCGAGCCGCCGGCTCCTCTTTGTATGTCATCCTGCGAAGGCCGCAGACGAAGCTCCCTGCGCGACCAAGATCGCGTCTATCCTCGCCCGCCGAGCCTATCGACGTAGCGCAACTGATGAAGACGTGCAGACGCTCCTCGGCTTTTACAACCGCGCTCGCGCGGCCGGAAACTTCGACGATGGGATTCGCTCCGCGCTGGAGCGCGTGCTGGTGAGCCCGGATTTTCTCTTCCGAATCGAAGCAGATCCCGCCGGTCTGGCTGCCGGAGCTGTCTATCGTGTGTCCGATGTCGAGCTGGCTTCGCGCTTGTCGTTCTTTTTGTGGACCAGTATTCCGGACGAAACCCTGCTGGATCTGGCCATTCGCAACAAGTTGCATGAGCCGGCGGTGCTGGAGCAACAGGTTTCGCGCATGTTCGCCGATCCCCACGCACGCGCCTCGCTGGTCCAGAATTTCTTCTCGGATTGGCTGCAGACTCGTAACGTATGGCTGCTCAATCCGGATAGCACGAAGTTTCCCTGGTTTGACGACAACCTCCGCACCGCGTTCGTGACCGAGACGGAAATGTTTCTCGACGCTCAATTGAAGGAGAACCACAGTATCCTCGATCTGTTAACGTCGGATGAGACCTTTCTCAATGAACAGCTCGCGCGCCATTACGGAATTTCGGGTATCTATGGGACCCACTTCCGGCGCGTAAAGCTCACTGATGAGAACCGCTTCGGGCTGCTGGGCAAGGCCAGCGTGCTCGCCGTCACATCGTACCCGACGCGTACTTCGCCCACGGTTCGCGGAAAGTGGCTGTTGGAGAACATCCTGGCCGCGCCGATGCCCCCTCCCCTGCCTAACGTGCCTGCGCTTGAGTCGAGCAACAAAGAGGGCAAGCCCTTGCCGGTCCGGGAAATGATGGAGGCGCATCGCGCCAGCCCGGTATGCGCCAGTTGCCATGTGCGCATGGATCCCCTAGGGCTTAGTCTCGAAAATTTCGACGCCATCGGGCAGTGGCGCACAACCGACGCGGGACGCCCCATCGACGCCTCCGGCGTGCTGCTGGACGGCACGAAAGTCAACGGGCCGCGGGATTTGCGCCAGGCCCTGATGGCGCAGAAAACGCAATTCGCCGCGGCCGTTACGGAAAAACTGCTGACCTACGCTCTGGGCCGCGGGCTGGAGTACTATGATGCTCCGGCGGTTCGCGCGATCGACCGCTCGGCGGCGGCGAATGGCTACCGCTGGTCGTCATTGATGCTGGCTACTGTGAAGAGCGCGCCATTTCAGATGAGGACGGCCGGAAAGCAATAGGAGGAGTATGTTTTTGACCAAAAGGGCCATTTCACGCCGGACCATACTCCGGGGAGCGGGCACGGCCGTTGCATTGCCCTTGCTTGACGCGATGATTCCGGCCTTTGCCCCGGCAGCGACCACCACTCCTGTACGCCGCTTGGGCATCGTCTACCATCCCAACGGCGTGATTTATGACAAATGGCTGCCGACGGGCGTCGGTTCCGCATTCGAGCTGTCCCCTACGCTGAAAGGACTCGATCCCTTCAAGGACAAATTGATCGTTGTCACGGGCCTGTTCTGCGATCAGGCCGAGCCGCTCGGTGACGGCGGCGGGGACCATTCCCGCGCTTGCGGCAGCTATCTTACGGGCGTGCACGTGAAGAAGTCGGACAGCAATGTCGAGAACGCCGTCTCCATGGACCAGATCGCTGCTAAAGCATTCGAGCGTGATACCCAGCTCTCCTCGCTGCAGATGACAGCCGACGAAAACAGCCTCCTGGGGTCCTGCGATCTGGGCTATAGCTGCGCCTACAGCAGCACCGTCTCCTGGCTGACACCGACGTTGCCGTTAATGGCCGAAAACAACCCGCGGGTGCTTTTCGAGCGGATGTTCGGATCGAGCGACAGCACGGACGCCCGTGTACGCGCGGCGCGCCTCAAGCAGGACCGGAGCTTGCTCGATTCCGTAAACGATCGCGTGAACCAGCTTCAGCGCAAACTCGGGACCGCCGACAATCGCAAGGTGAACGACTATCTTGCGGCGTTGAGAGACGTGGAGCGACGAATTCAGAAGGCGGAAGAGCAGAGTTCCAAGGAACTACCGGACGTGCACCAGCCCGCCGGCATCCCGGATAATTTCGTGGATCAGGTCCGATTGTTGTACGACTTGCAACTGCTGGCCTACCAGTCCGACCTGACCCGGGTGATCACATTCATGTATGGCCGCGAGCAGACCGGGAGGCCCTATCCGCAGATCGGCGTGCCCGAAGGGCATCATCCGCTCACGCACCACCAAAACGATCCGGTGAAGATGGAAAAGTGCACTCGCATTCAGCGCCATCACATCGCGCTGTTCGCCGAGTATCTCGAAAAGTTGCGCAATACTCCGGACGGCGATGGCTCCCTGCTGGATCACGTCATCCTGCTTTTCGGTTCCGGCATCAGCAACAGCGACCGGCACACGCACGGTCCTCTGCCGACGTTCGTCGTGGGCGGCGGCGCCGGGTCGCTGAAGGGCGGCCGCCATCTCGTCTATCCGGAACACACGCCGCTTACGAATCTTCATCTGACGTTGCTGAATAAGCTCGGTGTGCCGGCCGAAACGCTGGGTGATAGCAACGGACAGTTCAGGGAGCTGTCGGAGCTGAACTGAATTCCTCGAGAACCAGGGGCTCTCACTCTTCGAAGAGTTCTAACTCCACTGCCAGCCGTACAACCCGACTGGCGTCATTCCATTAAGCACGTGGTGAATAACGCGAGGATCGGCAAAGAGGGCGATGGAGCCTCAACTCCACGCCAAACGCCCAATTTGAAAAACAAGCGACGGATGCGCCGTCATCCGGGATCTATCTGGCAGCGCGACGCTTGCTCATGCCACAGCGCGTCGCGCTGCGGCAGAATTGTCTCCAAAGCTTCCCGTCTGGGGCGAGTTGATATAAACTAAACGTCAAAATCGTCCAGGGAAGGCGACATGAACACCCGCAAACTGCTCGATTGGCGGAAGCTCCTTATTTATTCGCATCGCTGGCTGGGAATCGCCATCACCGTGATGTTCCTGGTCTGGACGCTCTCAGGCGTGGTCCTTATGTATTACGGCCACCCGCAGATCACTACCGGGGAGCGCCTGCTTCGGTTGGAGCCCATCAATTTTTCGACGGCAACCGTGACGCCGGCTGAGGCGGCGGCGAAGGCGGGCATCAAACCTTCGCGCGTGCGGTTGTCCATGTATAACGGCCGGCCCGTGTACCGGCTGAGCAGGAACAGCATCGGCAACTGGTCCGCGGTCTATGCAGATACCGGTGAAGTCCTTCCCGGAATGGGCCGGGAGCAGGCCCTGAAGTGGATGAAGCAATTTACTCCCGAATACGCTTCCACCATGACCTACGACGCCTATCTGGAGAGTCCCGACGAGTTCACGAGAATTCCCACACTGGCCGGGTACCTTCCGCTGCATCGCATTGCGATGAACGATCCGGCGGCCACCGAGTACTACGTCTCCGAAAAGAGCAACGACGTCGTTCAGAAAACGGATCGGAGAGGCCGCATTCTCGCTATTTCCGGCTACGTTCTTCACAACCTCTTTTTCTTTCGACAGCGCACTTGGTGGACACCGTTGCTGGATTTCATCGCCTGGACCGCCATGCTTATGGTGGGGACCGGCATCGTCGTCGGAATCTGGCGCGTGGCGCTCAGGCCACGATTCCGTCACAAAGGTGTTCCGTCCTACACGCCCTACTCCAGTTGGATGAAGTGGCACCACTATGCCGGCCTGGTCTTTGGCTTGTTTTCGATTTCCTGGATCCTGAGCGGGATGATCCCCATCAGCACGTTCCCGATCCCCGGGTGGACGGAGGTGTCAAAGCGCGTCGAAAGCAACGGCGAGGGTTTCATCATGGGGACTCCTGTCGTTTCTCCCCGGTCCACGATGACGAAGGACATGGCGCGCGCCATCACGGGCGGCCCCTTGAACTTGCAACCGCTGCAGATAGAAAACATGCGGGATGCCCTCGGGAAGATCCAGGAAAGATTCGCTCCGAAAGAAGTGGAACTCATCCAGTTTAGAGGCGAGCCCTACTTCCTCGCCTACCAACCGCCCGCAGCCCAAGTGGAAGCCGAACACTGGACCACGAACAACGCGATCAATTCCGTAAATCTCCCGCAGGACAACCCGCACTTGTTCGTGTCCATCAGCCATCCCCAAGCCCAAACTTCGACCGGCGTGATGACGTCGTTCAGCAAGGAAGTGATGGAACTGGCGTCCCGTGAAGCGATGCCGAATGTTCCCGTCATCGCGAGCGAATGGCTGACCGATTACGACAATTACTACCACCAGACGACCACGTCATTCGAACTGGGCCGGCATAAGCCCGCGTACGTGCTGCCGGTGCTGCGCGTGCGCTATGGCGACGAAGACGAGACTTGGCTGTATTTCACGCCATCCCTCGCCCAAATGGTTAAGTTCGACAAACTCGATCGCGCTAACCGATGGGTCTATTACGGCCTGCATGTGATGGACTGGCCGGGGCTGTTCAATCGCCGACCGTTGTGGGACATCGTGACGATCGCACTGTTGTCTGGCCTTGCGGCGATGAGTATCACGACGCTGTTGCCAGCCCTCCGCCGGCTGAAGCGGCACGCGGTTCATGGCTGGAAATGGGCGTTCCCGCCGAAAAAGGTGACTACTCCAGGCCCGGGATTGGCTATGCCCGGCAGCGATCGCATTTCCGGAGACTGACAGCCGCCGCTGGAGCGGTTGATCTCTCGACGCAGTTGGAGAATGTGAGCACCTGCCGACGGTCAGCATCCTGGCTACGGCCGCAGCGGGAGAGCCGATTTTATTTCTTACCGACGTAGTGCGGGGCGTCCCGTTCCTCGCACACAAACTCCATGAGTTCGGTGTCTGTCATCAGGCGGTGATTCACCCGGACGGTGAAGGGTTTTGTGTAGGCTTTCGGGTCCTCGACGGTGATGTCAATCTGCATCGAGCCAAAAGTCGGCCGGCGCCAGCGCTCCGTGATCGTCCCCGTGTTGGTCAACGGACTGCCTTCGACATCCAGCCACACGTCGTCACGGAAGCCGGTGGTTTCCACCACCAGCGTGTCACCCTCCCAGTGACCGACCGAATAGCCGTACCACCATGGGGACGGATCGTTTTTCGGCAGGGGTCGTCCATCCATGAGGATCTGGCGGACGTTTCCGTTGGCCTCGTAGAGAATCACGATGGCCTGACGCATCTGGAGGATTTTTCTCGGCTGCGGATGCATGTGCAGTTGTGTCAGACCCAGCGGCAGGCAGTGCGCATCGGGATTGTCCTTATTGTCGTTCCCTTTGCGCTGGGCTCGCACCTGCGCGGCCCACGGAGTCAGCGGCAGACCCTCCTTGAAACCGGCGCCGATGTTGAAAAACTGCGCCACCGGCGGATCGTCGTTGCCCGCGGGTGTGGCAGGAGGCGGGGCAGGAGCAGGAGTTCCTTTGGCTTGCTTTCCGCCTCGTCCGGGACCGCGCGCCTGTTCCCATAGGCCGGAGAAATCAACTTTCCCATCGGCGGTTCGTGGCGGCGCTGCAGTGAGATCCACTTTGCCATCTGACGTCCGCGGGCCTGCAGTGGGATAGTCAGGCCATTGGGCGAAAAGCACGGCCGAACCGGCGGCCAGGGTCACCGCCACGACCGCTGAACTCGCCAGGAGTCTTGTGTCTTGTTTCATTTTGTCTTCCGATTCGAAGCCGGTTATTTTCCTCCTGCGGAATCCTTCTGTGATTCGCACGGTTTCCTTACTTCTTGCCGGGCGCCGCGGTTCGCTCGAAAATTTCCAGATTCATGCCGTTCGGATCTTCCACGAAGATCGTGTGCGTGCCGCCGCCGAAATCGACGATCTCTCCGTTGGTGGAGATGATATTCGTTCCGGCCGCCTTCATCTGGCTGATTGTGGCGGTCTCGTCGTAGACTTGGATGGCCATGGCGGGCGCGCCAGGATCGCGGACGCGCAGGTGAAATTTGGTGCGCGGAACGCCGCGAAACTCAGTGAATTCCACGGCGGCCGGAGGGCCGGGAATTACGCCGGATAGTTTGCGAAATTCGGTCCCGGCAGGCGCACCAACCAATTGCACCAGCGTCGGATCTCTGGAGTACGCTGGCGAGCCTGTCAGCTCGATCCCCAGCTTGCCGGTATAGAACGCGCGGGTCGCATCGGCGTTCTCCATGGTGTAAGCGAGCGCAACGCGATGCACATTCCCCTCGGGCGCGCCCGCGGCCGGAGTCTCCTGGATCAGTTGAATGAAGAAGCCATCGGGATCGCGAAGCACGATCGAGCGGGCTTTACCTTTTGCTGTGGAGATCTCGACTGGCGCGCCACCCGTGGTCACAATGGCCGCATTGGCCTTCCTGGCATTGGCCACCGCTCCCTCGATGTCGCGGACGTAGAACACGATGCTCGCGGCGCCTGGATCGGTGTATTTGGCCTGGGCCGGCTTGCGCTCCAGCCCCTTGAAGTGGGTCAGCTCGAATCGCATACCGCCTGGCAGAGCGAGCATCGAAAGCCGCAGTGTGACCCCAGGCGCATTCGTAAGCAGCGGCACGGCTGGGTTGGGAAAATCCGACGGAGTTCCGTTAAGCCCAAACACGTTGCGATAGAACGCCAGGGTTGTGTCGAGATCATCCACCGCATGGATGGCATGCGAAAGGGCCTTCGTTGGGGATGTCGATTGAGCCATGGCGCGCGTTACGGCTACGAGTGCGATCGCAGCCAATCCCAGACGGAGTGCGATGTTCTTCATGGGCGCTATTTCTTCTCCTCCCAGGTTAAGGGCTCGGAAAAATTGCATGCAACTGGATGGATCGTAACGAATTGAGTTGCACGAGTCAAGTCGCGCAGCCTGCAAAGAACCGAGCTATCGGGCTGGGCTGAGTGCCTCCTCCGAAAATCCCGTTTGTGTCGCGTGGATTGTTACAGTGGTCTCGTGGCGCGCAGGAACGAGTCCATGCGAATAATGACCATCGTAATTCTGGCCGCCGCTCTCGTGGTCGCGCCAGCATGTACGAAGAAGCCCGAAGTCTCGGCGGGTATCGACCTCGCGGGAATGGACACATCCGTCGCAGCGGGTAACGCGTACACAAATGGCGGTTGGATCACGGCAACATCCATTCCCGCCGACAAATCGAGTTACGGAGCGGGTGCCATCTTGGTCGATGAAGTGAGGAAACGAACCCAGGCGCTCATCCAGGAATCCGCAAATACGGCATCAGCCGCAAACGACGATACCAGGAAGATCGGAGATTTTTATTCGAGCTTCATGGATGAAGCTGCCATCGAGGCTAAAGGAATCACTCCGCTGAAGGCGCAACTGGATGGAATCGCAGCCATCGCGGATCGCCATGGTCTGGCACGCATATTGGGCGGGCAACTCCGCGCGGATGTTGATCCTTTAAACAACACGAATTTCGAAACTGGGAACCTCTTCGGCGTTTGGATCAGCCAGGGCCTGACGGACCCGACGCGCACCTTCCCCTATCTCCTCCAGGGCGGCCTTGGAATGCCGGATCGCGAATACTACCTCTCTACGACACCGCACATGGTTGAGTTGCGGAAGCAATACCAGGCCCATATCGCCGCGATCTTTAAGCTGGCGGGTTTCGCGGACCAGGATGCTCGCGCCAGTCGCGTCTTCGCGCTGGAGACCGCGATCGCGAAGGTGCATGCCACGCGAGTCGAATCGGAGGATGTGCATTCCGCGGTTTCGTGGAAACGGGAAGAACTGGCCGTAAAGGCGCCCGGGCTCGATTGGCCGGCGCTGCTTGATGCGGCCACACTAAACGATGCGCCCGTCTTAATCGTTTGGCATCCTAAGGCGGTCTCGGGATTATCGGCTCTGGTCGCAAAAGAGCCTCTCGACATCTGGAAAGACTGGCTTGTATTTCATGCCGTCGAGAAGGCTGCCAGTTTCCTTCCAAAAGCGTTCGTCGACGAGGATTTCCAGTTCTACGGCAAGGCGCTCAACGGAACTCCAGAAATACGCCCGCGATGGCAGCGCGGTGTGGATTTCACGAATGAGGCCCTGGGAGAGGTCGTCGGCAAACTCTACGTGGGACACTACTTTCCTACTGAAACCAAAGCCAAGGTGCAGGCGATGGTTGACAATCTGGTTAAGGCGTTCGGCAAGAGGATCGACTCGCTCGGCTGGATGTCGCCCGAAACCAAAGTTAAAGCCAAACAGAAGTTGAGCACCCTCAAAGTTGGCGTGGGTTATCCCGACCGATGGCAGAATTACTCGGGGTTGGAAGTCGTTAAAGGCGACGCAGTAGGGAACCAGCAGCGCGCTGAAGCTTTCGAATACCATCGCCAGCTTTCGAAACTTCACGAGCCGATCGACCGAGGAGAGTGGTGGATGACTCCGCAAACGGTGAATGCGGTGAATCTCCCTTTGCAGAACGCGCTGAATTTCCCCGCAGCGATCCTACAGTCACCGTATTTCGATGCGAATGCCGACGCAGCCCACAACTACGGCTCGATGGGAGCGATCATCGGTCATGAGATCAGCCACAGCTTTGACGACCAAGGCAGCCAGTTTGATGCCGATGGGCGGCTAGACAACTGGTGGACAAAGGCAGACTTCGATCACTTCAAAGCCGCGGGTGAAGCGCTCGCGGCGCAATTCGACGCTTATCGGCCTTTCCCCGATCTGGCCGTGAACGGGCATCAGACCCTCAGTGAAAACATCGCCGACGTGGCCGGTCTCCTGACGTCGTACGACGCCTACCGGCTCTCGCTTCAAGGAACAGCGGACGTCGTGAAGAATGGCTTCAGCGGCGATCAACGGTTCTTCATAAGCTTTGGTCAGAGTTGGCGATCCAAGATACGCGACGCGGCCTTGCGCAGGGAGCTTGCCACCGACGGGCACGCTCCCGAGCAGTACCGCGCGGATGTCCCGCGTAACCTCGATGGGTGGTACGACGCTTTCTCCGTGCATCCCGGCCAGAAGTTGTACCTGGAACCAAACCAACGTGTACACGTCTGGTAGGGATCGCCAAAAGAGCGTCGTGGCTAGCTGATATCCAACCAAAGCGGAAGGCTGCCTTTGGCCATCCTGCTCGATTCAACCGCTTCTGCCGATGGAACTTGAGTACGGATTCCGACGGGAGAAGTGTGATGCCTTCCTTCAACTTAACGGGGCTGATCCTCTTTGCTATTTTCGTAATCCTCGTTGCGAGAATGATCGGAAAATTTAGCGGAACCAGGTCCAACACTAGTGTCGCCTCCCATGGGGCAGGGCCGTCCGCAAACGCTTACTGCACCAATTGTGGAGCGGCGCTTTCCGGTGGTGGGCTTTTTTGTGGGGGTTGTGGCACGCGTCGCGGGTAAAACTATTGGCTGGAGGTCTGGGCGATCCAGGTAGATGGCGCCGGAATTGATTGAGATTCCGCCGGGCGAGCGCGCCCATCACCGTGCAGTAAGTCCTGGATGACGGCGCACTCGGAAGCTATCAATCAAAAAACTAGTTTCTGAGACTCCAGGGTTTCGTCCCTGGTATTCAATTCCGCTTCGGTCCGGCGGCCGCCGTTGGATTCCTCCCCTAAGCTTCCCACACGATGGATTCCGAAACGTTTCACGGGGCCGATGAATCCAATTTGCTGGTGGCGCGTCAACCAACCGGAAATAAAGAGTAAGGACGCCAAACGTGTTTAGGAGGTGCTGGCGATGAAGGGCAAAAAGATGCTGACGATTCCGTTGATTACGGGAGTGCTCGTCTTCGTGGGCGGCTGGGCCGTTTCCGCACAGGACAAGTACACGGTGAAAGTGCCGAACGGGCTCGCGTTCTCTGAGTTCAGAGGATACGAGGCCTGGCAGGTTGTTTCCATCAGTCAGGACGGAAACCTTATTGCTGCGATCCTCGCTAA
>Ga0210400_10002596_pt1 | contig 16587 bp, 14 predicted proteins | sample IncBWH26MmetaG_FD_155456 | JGI IMG/M metagenome (GOLD analysis project Ga0210400, IMG submission 155456) | Forest soil microbial communities from Barre Woods Harvard Forest LTER site, Petersham, Massachusetts, United States - Inc-BW-H-26-M | ecosystem: Environmental > Terrestrial > Soil >... | reverse complement strand
GTACTTTTTTTTCTGCTTGCTTGCGGCTTCCTGGGGATTCTTTTCGCCCAGCGTTCCGGCCAGCAGTCGTCGATTACTGGCGACTCCGAGGTTAAGGACAGCCTGAAGCAGTTCACCGACGTATATGCTCTGGTTGAGGAGAACTACGCCGAGCCGGTGAACCCGGACAAAGCCATCTACAACGGCGCGATCCCCGGCATGCTGCACGCGCTCGATCCGCACTCAAATTTCTTCGACCCAAAATCCTATGCCCTGATGCGTGAAGACCAGCGCGGCAAGTACTACGGCGTGGGTATGACCGTCGGCCCGCGCAACAATAAAGTCATCGTGATTTATCCCTTCACCGGTACGCCCGCTTATAAGGCCGGCATCCATCCCGGTGACGTGATCATCGCGGTCGACGGCAAATCCACCGAGAACATGAGCACCACCGACGTTGCCGATCTGCTCAAGGGACCGAAGGGCACGACGGTTCACATCAGCATCGCGCGCGACGGGGTCGAGAAGCCGATGGAGTTCACTCTCGTCCGCGACGAAATTCCGCGCTACAGCGTCGACGTACATTTCCTGATCAAGCCGGGCGTCGGATACATGCACGTCAATGGCTTCAACGAAACCACCGAGCACGAAGTTTCTGACGCTCTGGATTCCTTCGGCGATCTGAAGGGATTGATCCTCGACCTGCGGGGCAATCCGGGCGGCTTGCTCAGTGAAGGCGTTGGCGTGGCTGACAAGTTCCTGAAGAAGGGACAGCTCATCGTCTCGCACCACGGCCGAGCGTCTGCTGAGAAGCGATACATCGCGCAGCATGGTAATGGCGGCAAAGACTATCCCGTCGTTGTGCTGGTGAACCGGCTCACGGCTTCGGCGGCGGAGATTGTTTCGGGCGCAATTCAGGACCACGACCGCGGCTTGATTGCCGGCGAAGTGACTTTCGGCAAAGGTTTGGTGCAGACCGTGTATCCTCTGGCGGAAAACACTGGTCTGGCTCTCACCACCGCGCACTACTACACTCCCAGCGGGCGGCTGATCCAGCGCGACTACAGCAACATTTCGCTCTACGACTACTACTACAACCGAGACAGCGTCGATAATCCCAACAACGCCAACCGCGAAGTGAAGCTTACCGACAGCGGGCGCACGGTGTACGGCGGCGGCGGCATTACTCCTGACGTCAACATTCCTCCCGTGAAGGGCAATCACTTCCAGGACACGCTGCTGCAGCACTACGCGTTCTTCAACTTCGCCAAGCGCTACGTGGTCGATCACCATCCGACCAAGAGCTTTGAAGTCGACGACGCCACCCTACAGGAGTTTCGTAAGTCGCTCGACGACGCCAGCATTGCTTACACCCAGGCTGACCTGCTCGACAATAATGAGTGGATCCGCTCCAGCATCAAGTCGGAAATTTTCGTCGATGCTTTCGGGCAGGATGAAGGCATGAAAGTTCGCGCCGAATCCGATCCGGAAGTGGTCAAGGGCCTCGAACTTCTGCCGCAGGCCAAGGCTCTGGCCGACAACGCCAGGAAGGTTATCGCGGAGCACAACGCGGCGCCGGCGTTCAATCGCTAACGGCACGGGTCGTAGCTCTCTGTTGGTAGGTGGTGGGTAGTAGGATTCGAGGTGGCTGGCGAGATCCACGCTGACTGCCTCGTGACCTAACGCCCAAGACCTTTCCCCATCCATGGATCTTTTTCAACATCCTGCTCGCTCGCGCCTGAGGCTCGTTTGAGACCGGAAATTCTGGCCGGTGCCGTGCTTCTGTCGCTGATCGCAGGCTGGACCGATCTGCGCAACCGGCGCATTCCGAACTGGCTCACGGTGCCTGGACTGCTCCTCGGCGTCGCCGCCAACACCGCACTCGGGGGCTGGAGCGGCCTCAAGTCTTCCTTGCTAGGCGCGGCCCTCGGCTTGGCTTTGCTTCTTCCCCTCGTGCTGCTGCGCAGCCTTGGCGCAGGCGACTGGAAACTCGCGGGAGCACTGGGCGCCTTTGCGGGGCCCAGCCTTCTGGTCAACCTTCTGCTGGGCTCGGTTTTTGTGGCTGGGGTCATGGCGGTCGTCTTGATCATTTACAAGGGACGCATTCGCCAGACGTTGCGCAATATTGGCCACATCCTGATTTCGCTGGTGACTTTCCGATTGCCGGGAGCGCAGGTTTCGCTGGATAATCCGGAGTCACTCAAAGTACCCTACGGAGTGGCGCTGGCGTTCACGGTGGTGCTTTATGGAATTGCCTCGAAACTGGGAGTCGTGGCCTGACATGCCGCACTCCGCTCGTTCCGTTGTTCGCAACCTGTCCGCTCTTCGGAAGCTGGCCGTTCTTCGCAGGTTGGCCGCAGAAACCCGCGGCGCCGAGATTGCCGAGGCCGCCGCAGTCCTGCCCCTGATGTTCATGATGCTGCTGGGAATCTTCTGGTTCGGCCAGGCCTTCAGCATCTACGGCGCCATCACTCGCGCCGCTCAGGAGGGCGCCCGCGCCGGAGCGGCTCCCTATTGCACGACCTGTAGCAGCCCCAACACGCCCGCAGCGAATGCGGTCGCTGCCATCAACGCCGATCTGCTGGCATCGAAACTCGATCATAACCAGTTACAATTGCCGTCGCCCACTCCAACGTTTACCGCTTGCACCGGCGGCTCAAACTCTTGCCAAACCGTGTCCGGCTCAAATGTTTGTGTGCAGAGCCCGGTTCAGTTGTCGCCAACCGCCACTGGCGGAACAGGGGTTTGCGGCATTTCCGTATCGTTTCAATACCCGTTCCAGTTCTGGCTGCCTTTCACCTCCCTGAACAAGCAGAAGATCATGCTGCAGGCGTCGGCTCGGGTGCGCATGGAGACTCAGTGATCCGTACGTTACATCCATGGACCTTACGCGGCGTCTGGGCGCGGTTGATATGGTGGGACACTCGGGGCGCGCAGCTGGTGGAATTTGCCGTCGCGCTTCCCCTGCTGGTGGTGTTTGTGGTGGGTATCTTCGACTTTAGCGGCGCATTTACGCTCAAACAAAAACTCACCAATGCCACGCGCGATGCCGCCCGCGCAGCCGCGGCTGATCCCGCGAGTGATCTGTTCTCAAGCTCAACCTCCACTCCCGTCTCGGTCAATGACGCGTACCTCGTCGTTTACAATTATCTGTTCGTCAACAACATCAACACCTGCGGCATGACGAGCGGCACGGCTCCCAGCAGCACAAGCGGGCTGACGTGGACTTATGTAGGCACCAGCAACTGTCCTCCCGGAGGACTGACCATCATCGTCAACCGCGGATACTATTTCGCGGCGGCGGCAGCAACCCAGCCCGCCAATGTGAACTGCCAGCCGCTGCCGATGGGGGGCTCGGCCCAAACCGCTGTCATCGGCACCTGTGTCGGCATTCAACAGGCCTACCAGTGGCGATTCGGGCGCGCCGCGAGCCTTCTGGGCGCCACTGCGCTCCTGCCCCCCACGATTGCCGTTGCCTCGGTGGCGATGAACGAGAACTGAAATCATGAAACCGCCCGCAATCCGCAGAATTCGCTTTAGCCACAGTGGCCGGGGGGCGCAGCGCGGTGTCACCATGGTGCTGGTTGCGCTGGCCATGGTCGCCATCATTGCCATGGCCGCTCTCTCGATTGACGTCATCACACTCTACCTGGCCAAAGAGGAGGCGCAACGATCCGCCGATGCCGCCGCGCTTGCGGCTGCCCGCGTGATCTCGATCTCCGGCATCACCGGCGATCCGAACAACGCCTCGGGCTCGTGGCTGCCGATTTGTGGCGGATCAAGCAGCGCCGCGACCATGGCTGCCCAAGCTGCGCTCCAGCAGAATGCGGTCGCTGGTGCGGTGGTTGTGCCCAATCCCCAAACCCCCGCCGTCACCTACTCCGCAGGAAACGGCAGCGCCGTCAGCTCGAACGTCGATTGCACCCAGCTTACCTCCACGGCGTTTGGCGTGAACCCCATGGTCACCGTGTTCGTCCAGCAAACGGCTTTGCCCACTTTTTTCTCGCGCATCTGGGGAAGAACCGCGCCCAGCGTGAGCGCAACGGCGACAGCCGAGGCCTTTAACCCCTCCAACTCGGGAAACGTCGGCAACCTGATCTCGGGTGCCATCACTCCGGTACAGCCGCGCTGCGTGAAGCCATGGATTGTGCCCAACCTGGATCCGATGAATCCGACCAGTTGTACGAACGCCACTTGCGCGGCCTTCGTCAATCTGGGAAGCGGACAAATCATCCACGAAGGCATTTCCACTGGCGGCGGCAACGCGAACGGTGTAATCGGCGAGACCTTTTGGTTGTCCCCTGATTGCGTTCATAACAGCTCTCCCTGCGGCCTCCGCAAAAACCCGCCCGAAGTCAATTACTATCCCAACAATAACTTTTACCAACACCCTCCGAGCTTGGAGTATCTTCCGGGGGAGACGCTCTATGCATCGACCGCCGTTCCGTCGACCACAGCGCCAAACTGCTCCGCCAAGTCAGGCTCGCTTTACGAACAGGCGATCGAGGGCTGCGACCAAACCACGGTTTACCAGTGCGGTGTGCAGAATGGGAACAAGGTCGACCTCAGCGAGAATCCCGGCAAAGCCACGAACGACACCATGAATGGAGTGCAGTGCCTGATCCATCAGCCGGACGCCGCGAACACAACCAGCTCCAGCGGCCAGGACTACCTCGCAGGCACCAGTTTCGCAGCTCCGACTCCCTATCCTTTCCAGATTCTTACTGGAAGCGGTAATCCGCTGGCTACGATGGCCTCTCCGTTGCCAAGTGGGACTCCTGTCACCAGCAGCAATTCGATTGTTTCGCTTCCCATTTATGACCAGACCGCGGGCACCGGTCAAATTCGCAACAACGGAAAAACCGACATCACGATCGTGGGATTCCTGCAAGTCTTCATCAACGCCGCCGACCAGTCTGGCAACGTCAGCGTCACCGTCCTGAACGTCACCGGCTGCGGCAACGGAAGTCCGCTGAACTCCGCGGTCACCGGTTCTTCTCCGGTGCCAGTACGGCTGATCACTCCTCAGTAGAGGTTTTGCCTTTCCAGTGGAAAGAATTACTGGGGATTGTTCTCGTCCGGGGGAGCCTTTTCATCCGGCGGTTGGGGGACCGGGCCAGGGGCCAGGGTGCGGTTTCCCGGCTGCTGGTTCATGTTTGCGGGCTCTTGATCTGCGCGGTCGTCAGACTGCACCGGGGCCAGCGGCGGCGGCATGTACCCGGCTTCGGGACGGGTGGTGAGGATCACGCGATCGAGTTTCGCGGGATCATCGACCGCGCTCAGAATCAGAAAATTAAATTTCGAACCATTCAGCAGCCGCGCCAGAACTTCGGGCGCCGGCGCCGGCGCAATGTCAGCCACGACTTTTTCCAGTTCCGCTCCCGCGGCAATCGAAACCTCGGCGCCGGTGCGCTGTTGCACGGCGAACAGAACTTCGGACAGCGTTGCCTTGTTGGCTCTGATCCCCAGCAGTCCGTCGCGATACGTAACTTCAAGCGGCGACTGGGCCGAAGTCACAACCGAGACCGGCTCCGCGCCACGTACGTAATTCGCGACCACCAGACCGGGACGCCTCGCCGCTGGGGCCGGAGAATTCTCCGCGCTGGCGGAAGTATCCGCCGAGCCGCCCATCACCTTGATGATCACCGTCCTGCCATTGGGAAATACCTGATACGACTGTGCGGTTTTCAGGTCGAGTACGATCCGCGTTACCGCCGGCTTCGATTGAAACAACCCGACCCGCACGTCCTTTACTTCGCCTCGGTCAACGGATTGGCTGCGCAGCTGACTGCCGGGAACGGCATTGGGAAAATCGATCACCAAACGATCCGGTCCGGTTAAGACTTGGGTCTGTGGCACGATCCGGTCGCTGGCGTCTACTTCTATCTCAACCGCATCTTTGCTGCCCAGTACCTTCACGCTGCGAACCGAAACCTGCGGGCTCGACTGCAGCGAAGCCTGTCCTTGCGCGAGCAGCGACCCCACGGCCAGCGGCACGCAGAGCGCGGTCAACTGCAGCCGACTCAACTCGATTCGCGAAAAACTGTACATGAATGCCTGCGCCCAGGGCGATCTTTTGGAAGGTTCTAGCGCGATTGTAGCAGCGATCTTTGCGCGAACCGCTTACGTTGGTATTAGAACCAAGGTTCCTGCTCCACTTGGAATCGTGGGCCAGCGGCCTCGACGGCTGCGTGACGGCACCCTGCACGGGGTGAGAAGTTCGTGGGGCAATCCGACAATCTAAATCGTAGTGTGCTGAGTGCGAGCAAATCTTTGGCGGGTCTTCCAGCCGATCGCGGCCAAGCCAGAGGCGACCAGCAGCCAGGTACCGGGCTCAGGCACTTCGCCTCCGGCGCCATTGCCGCAGGGATCCCCCTTCCCTTTCCTGGTACCGGATGTGGTGACAGTGCCGCTGGTCGGTTTCTTTCCGACTCCGCAAACACCGGGAAGCGGCGGCGGAGCGAGCGGAACCCAGCTACCGCCAGTGAACGGATCGTACATGCTCAACGGCAGTGCCGGTCCGAGTCCTGGCAACGCTGGACGATTCAGCAGCGACGTCTGGAATGGCGCGGGAGGATTCGCGAAGGCGGTGCCTGTGGCCGGATGCACCGGCTCGTCAAACTTTGCGGCTGGAGGCTCGGATGTGCTGGTTTCCTGCTGCGGCGCTTCCTCTACTTGATTTCCGCAGCGCGACCGCGCTGTGATCTTGCCATCGGTGATCAGCATTTCGCCCTGCTTGAGCGTGACTCGATGCCGGGTCCAAAAAACTTTATTGCCGATGCGATAAGAAACGTATGCCGTACGCGGCCGATCCAAACGCACCACCCGGGCCCGACCGAAATTGAAGGCCGCGTAGTGAGCCGCGACCACGCGGTCATGTTCCGCCGCCCGCTTCAGCTCGCTCACACTCCTTACACCGCCCGGCACCACCGAATATGGATAGACCGGATGGTCCTCCCTCTGCGCCTGCATCTGCATCTGGCGCAGCGATTCCTCCTCCACCTGAAGGAGAATGTTGCGGCTGGCTTCGAAGGCCTGGGGATCTGGACGGACCGACCGGGACGTGCGGAAAAGAGATGGACTCAGATGCTGGAGCGCTACTCCGGCGACCCCAATGGCCACTCCGGCACAGAAAACAGCCAATAGGACGCGCCGAATCTGGCGATTGCGGCGATGGCGGCTGGTCCGGCGACGCCGGACTACCCTCCCAACTCTCCCTGCTCCCCGTGGATTCAACAACTGCTACCTACCTTCGGCGACCGGTCTCCTGGGCTCGTGATCGATCAATGGCTCGCGTTCAATGAACTCTACTCTGCTCACCAACTTGCAGTTCGAGGGCCCATCGCCGGACGCTCAACCCCCACGAAACGCTGGGGATATTACTTCTGGGTGCGAGCATGCTAACAGACAGTGCAGCCCTTTGCACAAAATATGTTTAACAATGGAAGGCAAAGTAGCAAATCGGGAATCACCGATCGCATTTCCTGGTATCCGACCCGCTCCAATCTGCCCTCAACAAACTCTCAGATCGCGTTTCTATTCTGTCCCAAGCCAGGTAGCTTTCGTAATACCACGAAAGGGCCATGTGCGGTTCTGTTGCTTCAGTCGGAAGGCGGAAGCGCGCGCCGCAGGGAGTCGAGGATTTGAGAATTTTGATGGCGCTAGTCGGGGATCGAACGGTCGGCCTCTTCGTTGCGAACGACGGCGTCCGCCAACTTATCTGTTTTACCTGCTTTGCTCTTAACAGCCGAGTACGGTCGATTACGGTCCGATTCCGAACCGGCTCGCCGGAGTTGCCTCACAACATCCGCGGCAGGGGTTTGCTTTGTGTACTAATTTGAGCCGGGTGATTTCCATCACAGACTCCAGTGGATCGAAACTGTTAGTATGATCTGCATCTTCCCCCACACTTTAGTAAGTCCGAAGATCGGATCATCGGGCCCCCACGAAAGCTGATCGCACGTTTTTTCTCCCAAAGGAGGACCACTCTCATGTGGACCAAGATCTTGGCTCCGATACTATTGGTGTGTTTAATTCCAGCGCTCGCGGCGGCGCAGGTTTACACAGTTACCGATTTGGGACCACTCTCACCAACTGCGATCAACAGTTGGGCACAGGTGGTTGGAAACTACAACAATCAGGCGTACGTATGGACCTTTGGGCATATGCGCGCTTTAGGGACCTTGCCCGGTGGAACGTTCACTGACGCGGCAGCGATAAACGATCTGGGCGTGGTGGCCGGCGTAGCAGACGGTCCGGGAACCATCACATTCCAGGATGGCACCACCCAAAGCTGCAATGATTTGATTCAACCATTCCTATGGACACAAGCCAGCGGCACTCATGGGTTGGGAGCCCCCGAACCGCGCGCGCTCGAAGGCTTCGTTTATTGTGCGACTTCCGCTCCGTTCTATGGTGCTCGTGCTACCGGCATCGATGATTCCGGCCAGTTAGCTGGAACCACATACGACTTTCTCACGTACAAATACGGATTTCTTTGGACACACTCAAATGGTTGGACACTGTTCGAGGACGACTATCAAACAACGGCGAGCGGGATCAACCATGTTGGTCAGGTCACTGGGGAAAATGGGGCAGCGTTCCTGGACGAATTAGCACACGCAGCAATCTGGGTGAATGGTGCGATGACTGATCTCGGCACCCTGGGAGGGGACGCGACTGACTGGTCCTATTGTAGTGGCGCTAACGGCAACAATGACCTAAATCAAGTCGTTGGTTGGTCTAATCCGGCGAGCGCCAATATCGGATTTTGCGAGATTTTTGAGTTGTTCCCAGTTCATGCATTTCTCTGGAATGCGAACTCCGGAATGCGTGACTTGGGAACTTTGGCGGGTGACAGTTCGAGCGTTGCCGCGAAGATAAACCGGTTTGGCCAAGTGATCGGTTCATCCGGTACTGCTGTAACTCTGGGCGGTCCTGACGGCGATGTTGTTCAAGTCACGGGCCGTCCATTCATCTGGTCCGAGCTCAGCGGAATGCGCGATCTAAACACTCTGATTCGCGGCAACTCCGGCTGGGTGCTCAACTCTGCAACGGACATCAATGTTTGGGGTCAGATTGTAGGAGACGGTTTACTGAAAGGGCAGCCACACGGCTTTTTGTTGACACCAAGAAATCCCTTTAAGTTCTAACAAAAAGTCGTGAAGCCAGTCGGAATCGAACAGGCCACATCCAGCTTGGCCTGGGGAAAAGTAATTGAGAAGGTTGGTGGAGCTAGTCGGGATCGAACCGACGGCCTCGTCGTTGCGAACGACGCGCTCTCCCAGCTGAGCTATAGCCCCACAGATGGACGGGTGTGCCGCTCCCGTATTTTATCAGCGATCCGGAATCGGCACCAACGACACAGCAATTCCCGTGAGCATTTCAACATTACCTTGCGGCCAACCATGCCCAAAAACCGCTTGACGAAATCCCGACTTTTACGTCTAACTAACATTAGCAAGCGAGGGATTGACCATCCCAGAAACCTGTTCGCCGCTTGCCGCATCGAGCTTTGGCCGCAAAGATGTTTACCCAGCTGAATCCCGTGACCGCGCGCCGGCAGCGCTGGCTGCGGATCGGTTCGCTCGCTTTGCACGGTGGATTGCTGGCGTTTCTGCTGCACTCACCCGAACCGCAACTTCTTAATCCATCTTCGGTGGCGCTTGGGGAGAACGGTAGTTCCGTGACCCGACTTTACTGGCCGACCAAGTCTCCTGACGACAGTAGCCGAAGTTCCTCAGACAGCGCGACCGCACGCTACCGTCACCAGCGCCTGAGCCATAACAAGCTGACTTTTCTAGCGCCCGCACCGCCGCCGAAGTTGCCGCTGCCGCAGAGTACGCTGGCTCGCAGCAACGCCGAGGACGAATCCAAAACCCAGACTCTTTCGGCCCAGGGTCACGGCGCGCAGGCCGGACCTAGCTATGGATCGCTGGTCGGCGGCCCATTTTTTGGCAACGAAGTCCGGCCCGCGTTGCCCACCCAGACTTCCGATCCCGCAGTCTATCCGTGGCAATTGCCCGACTACGCCGGGAATGAAGTAATCGAAATCACCATCGACGAGCGCGGAGAAATTGTTCGCAAGACTGTGCTGCAGAGCCTCGGCCCCGATATCGACAGCAAATGCCTGGCCGCGCTCGACAACTGGCACTTCCAGCCCGCCACCCGCAACGGCGCACCCATCGCCTCGAAACAAGACGCTGTCTTCCCCTTCCGCGCCCGCGGCTAGCTGCAAGTATCTCCACTCTTTGCGTATAACTTCGTAAAATTGTTTTTGGATTCGCTTTGCCTTTTGGTCCGAGTTGCCTTTCTGATTCGTTTTGCTTTTGGGTGGCGCAGCGCCTTCGGCTTCGCTCAGGGCAGGCTTTTCAGCGCTGCGAACAAGCCCTCTCTTTCCGCGAGGGCTTTACAGCCGCTGAGGGACAGCGCACCCAGCCGCTATAATAAAGGCGTGAGTGAGAACGCAATCGAGCAAGTCGCCTCCGCGGATTTTCCCACCCGCTGGGGCAAATTCCGGATCTACGGCTTTCGTCAGCACCTGGCATCGGACGCCGTCGAGGAGGCGGTCGCCCTGGTCACCGGCGACATCAAGTCCGCGCCGCCGCTGGTGCGTATTCATTCGCAGTGCCTTACCGGCGACGTCTTTCATTCCCTACGTTGCGACTGCCGCCAGCAACTCGAACTCTCGCTATCCATGATGCGCGAGGAAGGCGCCGGCATCCTGATCTACGAACAGCAGGAAGGCCGCGGCATCGGCCTGATGGCCAAACTGCAAGCCTACGAGCTGCAAGATTCCGGACTCGACACCGTCGAAGCCAACGAACGCCTCGGCTTCAAGAACGACTATCGCGACTTCACGCTCCCTGCCCAGATTCTGAAATCATTGGGCGTAACCCGCGTGCGTCTGCTCTCGAACAATCCGGAAAAAGTCGACGCCCTGGAGCGCGCCGGAGTCGAAGTTGTGGAGCGTGTCCCCTGCGAAGTCACCCCCAGCCCTCACGCCGAAGAATATCTCAAGACGAAAAAAGAGAAGCTCGGGCACCTGTTCACTTAATCGCTCCGTCACCCTTGCATGGATCCTTCGCGGCAAAGAACGCCGCTCAGGATGACAAGGCCGGGTGTGCGGACGCAATTTTGCGCGATCCACGCTGCGTGTGATCTATTCGTATGTACGTTTAGACATGCTCTGTTGCCGTGCCATGCTCTAATGCGCTGACTCAACTTTCAGGAATGTTTGCTCTCAACTCCGACACTCGCTCGCCGTCCCGCGTCGCCTTGTTGGCCCTCGTCCTCGCCTTGCTCGGATCCGCCTCCATGCTTTACTACCACCTCGGACTGTTCATCCCTCGCTCGCTCGAACTGCGCGCGTCCATCGGACTCGGCAACGGCTACTCGTTCGGAAACGACTTCTACCAGGTATGGCTGACGTCGCGGGAGTGCGTGCGCAGCGGCAGCGATCCCTACAGCGCCGCAATGACCCAAAAGATTCAAACCGGACTGTACGGCCGGACGCTTGATCGCGCCATTCCTACCGATCCCATCGACCAGCGGCGCTTCCCGTATCCGATTTTTACTGACTTATTGTTCTGGCCCGCGACCAGATTCTCTTTCGAACTCGCACGCGTAGCGCTTCTCTGCTTGCTGATCCCGCTGACTGCCGGGACTGTATTGCTATGGCTGTGTGTTCTGGATTGGCGACTCTCATGGAACTGGGTGGCAGTTCTCCTTTCGCTGACGCTCTGCAGCTATCCCGCGCTTGAGGCCCTGTACGCGCTGCAGTTGGGCTTGATCGTGGCGTTTCTGCTGGCCGCTTCAATTCTCGCTTTGCAGCGCGCACGATTCCTTATTGCAGGGATTTTGATGGCCCTGACAACCATCAAGCCGCAGGTCACGCTGCTCGTAATCTTTTATGTTCTGCTGTGGAGCCTGTCCGACCTGCGCCGACGACGTAACTACTGCGTAGGACTATTCACCACACTGATTGTTTTGGTCGGCGGATCGCTGGCCGTATGGCCAAACTGGATCTATTCCTGGATCCACGGCATCCTCGCCTATCGTAGTTACACTCCACCCCCGCTGCTGACCGAGGTTCTCACCCGGCCTCTGGGCGCGCGAGTCTCTGGCCGAGCGACACTCCTGCTATTCGCTGGTTCCATGATCTGGGCCGCGATCCTGGCTTGGCGCAATCGCAACGCCGCGGCCACTTCGCCAGCATTTCTGCTGACGTTGGGCCTCCTGCTTTCCCTGACCACGATCGCATTACTCTCCGGGCAGGCGGTCTACGACCATCTTGTTCTTCTCCCTGGAATCCTTCTGTTACTGCGGCATCGCTCCAAAATACTTTGCGCCGGATCGGTTCCGCGCATCCTGGCTGCGGCGGGCGCCGCCGTTCTGTTCTGGCCTTGGGTGGCCGCATTCGCGCTAATTACTTTGCGCCCGCTTATGACCACTGCATTCTTCTTCTCCGCGGCGGTGTTCGCCCTGCCCATTCGAACCGCGGCATCGCTTCCCTTTGCAGTTCTCGCTTTGCTTGCTTACGTGAAAAAACTCAATCTGGCTGACAATCGAGAAGCTGCTTGAGGAGCTTCTTGTTCCTGGCCGGCAAATACTGCAGCGCGCCGCGGGCCAGTGCCGAGTAGACTTCGCGCGCAGCGCGCTTGCCGCGCAGTGCGCGCAGATGTTCCTTCACCGTATCCACATCGCCGCGGACGATCGGCCCGCTGAACCCACCCGCCGCGCCCAAGGCCGCATAATTCGCCAGCGTCTGCTGGAGGATCGGAATCATGCGCCGCTTCGCTTCTTTCCGATTCACTCCCGCGAGCATCGCGACCTGCTCGGTCGTGGCCAGAAGGGCGGTGAAAAGCGGCGACGCAAAAGTTCCCCACGCGTGGTAGGCAGCCTTGTCCTTCTTGAGAATGGCATAGGCGTGACCTCCCACATCGCGAATCACGCGCCGCGCCGCACGCACCGCTGCGGGGTCGCCCTCCACGGCAAACGGCACTCCGGCGAGCGCGGGCCGTGCGTCCGATAAACGCGATCCTTTTACAAACGTCATCATCGGATGCACCGACGCCACACTCGCTCCGCGCCGCCGCAACACGCCCAGCACATCGCTGGTAAGGGCGCCGCTGGAATGCAGCGCGACTCGTCCCTTCCATTCGACTTCCGCCGCCAGCGAGTGCGCCGCCTGCTCGATCGCGGCATCCGGCACGCAGAGCCAAATCAGTTCGGCACGCACCTCCGACAGATCGACCACTCCCCGCGCCCCCACCTGCTTCGCCAACCGCCTCGCCTTCTTCAACCCTGCTCCTGAATGCGCAACCACTGCCTCAATCTGAATGCCCGCGCGCCGCAGCGCCCGGGCAAGAGCTGTCCCCCAGTTCCCCGCCCCGACAATCGCAACCCGCGGCTTCGCTGCCATGCCCGGCAGCATAGCAGACGCGCCTTCCGGCTTCGGAAGCCGGACTGAAGGATGATTCCTTAATGCTTGTCCCCGATGGTTCAAGGTCCCGCTTCCGCTATTCGTCAAAGGCACCACCTTCGGAACTTGCCGCAGAGGGCGGATTCATGAAACATAGAGAGTATGCGGAAGATCCTGTTTTCGGTTGTGACCCTGTGTCTGCTGGGCATTCCGTTCGTCCGGCCGGCGGCGCAAGAGGAATCGGATTCGGCGAAGGTTCGGGCGCTGGACCTTAAATTGACGGAAGCGTATAAGCGGCGGCAATTCGATCTTCTGGCTTCTCTGCTGGACGAAGATTTCGTTATTACGTTTGAGGATGGCAGCACCTATGGCAAGACGGGATACATCAGCTTCAGCGGCACATCTACGATTCGGGTAGACGTGGCGGAAATGTCAGACGTCAAGGTCCGGATGCACGGAAATACGGCGATACTGACCGGGTGGTATCACGAGCGGGGAGTGGACAAGGACGGCGCCTACGACTATCGCGACCGCTTCACGGATGTGTGGATGAAGGCCGGCGGGAAGTGGCTCCTGATCGCGTCGCACTACGGCATTCCGGTGAAACCGTAACTTTCGAATCGCTGCATCGCTCTATCGCGCAGCGGGACTTTGCGTGGATTGCGTTTGCAAAGTCTGATTGATCTGGCTGGCCAGCTGGTCGGCCTGTTCGTTGGAGAGTTTGATCTGCCCTTCCAGCACAATGCTTAATCCACCAACCCCCACATCCTGAAATTTCGCGCTCTGGATTACGGCGGAGCTTTGCACGGCGGGCGGAAGTGAGCTCTTGAAATCCGATCCAGCCCGGGCTGCGGACAAAACCGACTGCACGACCTGATTCCGCAAGTCCTCGCCGAGCGAGCCCGAGCGTAACTCTTCCCCTAACATGCCGGCGGCATCGATACGACCGAAGGCGGCTGTGATCTTGAGCGAACTCGGCGCCGACGCATTCGGCGTTTCCATGGCCGCCGTCACCTTGATCTCAACCCTTCCGTCGCCTTCCGCAAGTTCGTTCGCGGTCTGCTGGCCGAGCGTGCGCGTACACATCCAGCGCTCAAAGTGCAACCGGACCACCACCAGGCTCGCGGGCGTCGCGGGCGTCAGGCTTGCCTGCCGGATGGCAACGCGTTGCCCGCACATCTGAGACGTATCAAGTTGAGCTTGCAGAATCTCGAAAATGTTCTGCTGCAGCTCCGACAGGTCGGCAGCAAGTTCGAGTTTGAAGGTTCGCTGGCTGCCCTGCTCTGCAATCTTGGTCAGCACACCCGAAGCCGCAACGGGGATGGTCCGGCCGCCGACACTGACCATGCTCTTCCCTTGCGGAAGAACGAAGGCAATATCCTGACCGCTGGCCTGCGTGATGCTCATCTCCCGACCGAGCGCGAACTGTTGATTCTGGAACTCGGTGACCGCCTTTTGCAGGCTCTCAGCGCGCGCGATAATCTCGGGGGCTGCAGCCTTGCTCTGTAAACCTTGATCCAGCCGCTTTTCCTCCTGCTCCAGATCGAGGTCCGTTTTAGCGAGCCTCCGGGCAATATCTTTCAGACCGGCCTTCTGCGCAGATGAGAATCCTTCCTGAAACCCCCTGGTCGCGCCGCGGGCATTCTCCAGCGCGCGGTCCAGTTCGTCGGAGCGCGCGGCCGGTGCCGCAGCGTTCTCCGTGCGCAGGAGTTGCACAAAAGATTGCAGGCCGGCTTGCGCCGTCTCAGTTGTTTTCATCAGGCCCTGAAACTCTGCGACCTGCTGGCTGGTGGCCTGCACCGCCATGGTCTGGTGAAAGTCTTTGAGACTGTCCTTCTCGTCGACTCCAGTCGGACGACTGTAGCTGGAGAGGCTGCCGCTGCCCGCGCTTGCTCCGCCTCCGCCGTGGCGCTGAGCGGTTGCCAGCAATGGACAAGCCAGCGATAGCGAGCCCACCAGCAGTGCATTGATGGCCGAGAAGGAACTCCCTCGTCGAAACATGGCACAACTCTCCGGGCAAAATCAGATGTGTGGATCGCGACGAAACTGCCAGTCAGGAAGGACCAACCGGGACGGCGCGTCAATCGGGCCAAACGAGCGGCCTGACCAAACTGGCGACGAACTCCTAGCTTGACTCAATCCCCGAAGAAAATCCACACAATTTACAGTTCTTTGCAAAAAACGAGCTTCGCTCGAGGCCAGCCCTTCAAAGCGGCTGTGGATCAGAGGTTTTCAACGCTTGGTGGTGCTACGATTTCTTCATGACGGGCAAGATGGCTTCAGAACAAACTCAAACCGCGGGTGGATTCGCTGGACGCACCGTGCTCTCGTTCGAGAGCCGGCGGTCGTCGGAAATCGGGCTCCTGATTGAGAACAACGGGGGACGCGCCATAGTTGCGCCCGCTACGCGGGAGGTTCCGGCGAGCGACGGTGCGGACGTCGCACGCTTTGCCAGCGCTCTGCTGGAAGGCAAACTCGATCTGGTTATTTTCCTCACCGGCGTGGGAACGCGCGCGCTGGCTCGCGCCATTGAGCCGTTTTGTGCGCGGGATAAATTCATCGCGGCTTTGAGCAACGTGCCGGTGCTGGCCCGCGGGCCGAAGCCTATGGCGGCTCTCAAAGAACTGGGCGTGCCGATCCGGTGGAATGTTCCGGAGCCGAATACCTGGCGGGAGATTCTGCGGGTACTCGATCAGAACAAAGTGTCGTTGGCCGGAAGACTTGTTGCGGTGCAGGAGTATGGGATTGCCAGCAAAAATCTCGTGCGGGGCCTCGAAGAACGCGGCGCGCAGGTGCTCGCGGTTCATGTTTACGACTGGGCGCTGCCAGAGGACGTCGCGCCCCTGAAAAACGCGATCGCTGCGTTGCTCGCAGGAAGCGTCGATGTGGTTCTGTTCACGGCGGCCATTCAGGTGCATCATCTGCTGCAGGTGGCGGAAGAGATGAGTTCGAGAGACTCTCTGGTCGCGGCGCTGCGAAAAATCAAGGTTGCGTCGATCGGTCCGGTGACTTCCGAGGCGCTGGGCGAATATGGGATTCCTGTGACCCTGGAGCCGACTCATCCGAAGATGGGATTTCTGGTGAGGGAAGCGGCGGAATTTAAGGCTTCATAGCCGGCGCGGTAGTGCTGCGCTAAGAAAAGGATTCCCGTTACTCCAGCGTCAAAACCACCCAATACACGCCCG